>ERZ1034680.652-NODE-652-length-15821-cov-6.545034_pt1 | contig 15821 bp, 15 predicted proteins | sample MGYA00520639_ERZ1034680 | MGnify/ENA primary metagenome ERZ1034680 (study PRJEB33766, sample SAMN09781760) | gut metagenome | biome: gut microbiome | host: Homo sapiens | place: Madagascar | study: EMG produced TPA metagenomics assembly of the PRJNA485056 data set...
AATTCAGCCTATGTTTTAATCCCAATCCGTAAGCCAATCAGCTTACAGATTGGGATTTTTCATTTAATTCTCATTTGAAGTCAATTTCTTCAAATCATAATACATCAAACGAGTGTGCAAAGTCTTTGTTACGTCATAGCCAAGATTCTTCCCCCTCACACCGCCAAACTTCTTTTTTTATTTTAACGTAAAACAAACGTAAACGTCTTAAACTGATAACCACAATTCTTCAACTTCTCACCACAGATAATAGTAGAAATCTGGATTAAATAAAAAGTGGAGAGGAAACCTTCCGCTCATATAACAGTTATTTAATTCTGTTTATAAACTTCCATCCTGCGAAATAGGTTCTAAAAACCGGTTCGCACACCGCCTCAGTAGGATAATGCTTCACGAATCGTAGATTCCTGAGATTCATCCTGAAGTAACGATGAATCTTACTTTCACCTCCCTTACTTCCCATCCTATCATCATACTGTCCGAAGTTTCCTCCTCGCATGATTTCATTAAGCAGGAACCTACCTTCCTTTTCATCCATCGGCGCAATCATCCTATCTTCTGATAGCCCGAAAACCACCTTCACCACGAACATTACAGCCTGGGCAAACTTCCATAAGCCCAAATACTTCAATTCCTTCTGCACTCTATCCCTAATCAATAATAAATCATCACTAATCAATACATAGTAGTAATCCAGAAGCTGTCTCAACCCGATTCCCTCTGTAAAGATATGCCGATACAGATGAGAAAGGATATAGATAACGTTGAACGAAGCCGTAGGCACATGAATCTCCCCATATCCATCAGGCAATGAAACCCGATGCGCACACTGTTCACCCATCACCTTCTCAAACCACTTCTGCATTCTCCGATTATGAATCGGACAGAACATATACGAAGGAGTAAAATGCACCTCTATCGCCGTCTTTATCACGGGAAAATCCACATGATGATACCGCATCACCTGATTCGGACACACTCGATCAACATACTTCATGATTTTCCTGCGACCACCCGAAAGATAGATATCGATGTCCCCAGGAGTACGCATATAAGGGTCGGGGTAGAGCAACGCATTTCCCTGTCCCTTCAAGATGCAGTTAGCAAAGCCCACGTTTTCAAAGTTCTGGCAAACCTTTACGGAATTCTGAAACAGTTTGATATTCTGTTTTCGTAGCTGTTCCGCCATAGTCATCCATTGCATCAGTAGCTTCTGCTCTGGTGCCAACTCCTTTGGCAACCACCGGATACCATAAAACAGCACACCAAGCAAAGCCTGCTTCTGGGCGATACGATATAGCTCCTTCCAATCCGCTTCCTTCAAAGAATCAGGTATTTCCTTGGCAGAACCAATGCTGAATCGCAAGAAATCAAAGAAAATCTTTTGTTGTTTCAACATAAAGTTGTACTTTTGCACGCATGAAAGAGAAATTACAAAGAGCCATCGGTCATATTATACCGACGCTCCTATTCATTATATTACTTCCCATATCGGTAGTCTTCACCCCCATTCACTGGCTGTACAAGACTATCCGAAGATTTTTTCTGCGATAAATCTTGCAGGAAACAGCAAGCCTGCCATCACATAACGCTTACGGGTATGCGGTTCCTTCCACATTCGATAAACAAAGCGTAGATTCGTCTTATCTACCCATGCCGGATAATAATCTATCTCATTCTTAGAAGTCTGATGGATAAATCCACCACAGGTAAATCCAACACCCTGATAACCGGCATTCTTTACCTTTAGCAGGAACTTCTCCTGCATTAAGGCTCCCATACCAACTATCAAGAAATCTGAATTCAGCTTAACGATATGCTTTGCCTCCCCATCCATTTCCTGTTCTGAAGCAAAGTAACCATTACGATAACCGGCAAACTTCACCTTTGGATACCGCTCACGGAATATCTCCACAGCCTTCTCCACCTGCTCCTGCTTAGAAGCCACAATATAGATGGTCTTTCCATGTTCCTCTGCATACGAGAACAACTCCGGTGCCATCGAAGTCATATCAAAACTTCTTCGAGTCACCAACTTGCCATAAACCAATTTGATGGCTTTCACCAGCAAGCCACCATCGGCAAATATACCATCCATCTTACCAAACAGCTCTTTATTATCCAGAGCTGTAAGATAAGATACAGGATTGAGGTAAGTATAAACCTTACCCTTTGTTTCAAATATCTGATGAACGGAAGACTTTTCCGTTGATAATATTTTATTGACTAATAAAGATTTCATAACCAACTACTATTCATTATATTTTATCCCCAATTTCTTCAACTCTTCTTCCACACATTTCTGAAAGATAGGTGAGTCTATCAATGCCTCTTTAACCACATCTTCACACTTATTCGGCTCGAAATTATCATCAATATCCATCTTGATTACCTGAAAGCATTCAACAAGAGTTTTACGACCACCATTTTTCCTTACATAGTTTACAAGTTTATTCTTTAGGGAAATAATAATTTTTCCACATGCATTATCATAGACTTGGAACATTTTCTGTCCCTCATCATCCATCGTGTTCTTGATAAGTCTAAAAGTCGCATCATCAATACTTCCTTGTTGAATATAAAATCGGATATGAGGCAAGCCTTCTTTTTCTTCAACCTTACAGTAGAGATAGTTTTCTTTGGGTGGTGTATCCAGATAAACATTCCAGTATTTTCTATTTCCCTTACCATCTGTAATATTATCAGACTTATGTCCATTACACAACATACACGACGGTATTAAGTTCCTGGGATGTACCGCAAACAAAGGATAATCATTTTGAGGAATAAAATGATCCATAGTATTAACTAAATTGATTTCACATAGCGGACAAAAGTTATTCTCATAACCATCATCATTTAAAACTTCCTTTCGCAGATTGGCAATTCTGGTTCGAGTATAAGAATACAGACTCCTCATCTCCTCCTTGTCAGAAGCCTCCAATATAGGATGCGTTCCTTCCAAAGATTGAAGTTTGTTTGCGCCAAAAGCTGTATCATAAGATTGGATATAATCCTTATGAGTTTCAACTCTTTCATGACATCGCCCTTTAAAGGTTTCGTCCTTTGACAAATGCTCTTCACCCCTTCTTTTATTGGTAGAGTCAATGACACCTTTGATGAATTCAATATCATCAATGCCCACAGGTTTAAGCTTCCTCATAGTTATGTTTGTCTATTACCGATCGTATAAGCAATCTCATATTCATGCCCAGTTTGTTATGCGCACCTTTTAGCCTATCAACTATTGCAGCATAATCATAATGACACTTCTTGGCTACTGATTCCACAAAGTGCTCATATTTCTTTTCATCAGACATGTTCTTGAATATCACATCACTTAATATCGATACATCTTCACCAAAACACTCTATACCAATTTTTGCAACACTCAAAATATTACCTATTCTTTCCAGAGTATATACATTGTCGGAAACCATTTCCCTAACAATCAATGGAGAGTGGGTGGCAATGATAGCGTATGATTCAAATTCTTCCAAGACATCACAGATGGCTTTCATCAGTACTGTAATTGCATGTGGATGCAAGTGTTGTTCGGGCTCATCAAACAAGAGGAGAGTATCATATCGAATATTTGCCATAATTTCAGTCAAGGAATAAACATAGATAGATTCTCCAGAACTCATATTTTGGCAAAACTCATTTATATTATCTTCTACCAGCCTATAGTCTCCTTTCTCGTCTTTTTCATAAAAACCATCTATAATTTTTTGATCGATAACTGCTTTCATAATGTGTCTCCATCTCAATAGAAGTTGATTAGAAGAGCCTCTGTATAAAATCTTCTTAAGATTTCCCTTGAAAATAGCAATTTGGTCTTGCTGTGAAAACAACTCTGTTTGATTCTTCAACAGTCCACAATAATGATATTCTACTGTATAATCTGTTGAGACAAGAGGGAACTTGTCGAATGGAGAGTAAGACATCACTATGATTTTACTCATGATAGGTGGCAAACCAACAAATGCACCTTTGTCCTTTCCTATAAAAGACTCAACAATGTTGTTTAACAGAGTAGATTTACCTACACCATTTTCTCCTATAAGACCTATTATTCGATGATAGGGTTCACAATTATAAGCAAAGTCGAAATCAATATCAACCGGTGTTACATTTCCCCCACCATATTTCGGTTCATAACGATAGGTAAAGGCATAAGATTGTCTCATATCTCTGCCGAAGACCCAAAAACGACCTTCTCTTAAAGCTCGTTCTGCTGAGTTATCTCTCAACAAAGATGATTTGAAAGCAATCGTATCAGCAAACTTTTCATGAATTTTACTATATAAAGCAGCATCCTTTAACTCACCCAAGTAAATATATGCCCTCTCATCAAACAACTTAAACATATTATCATAATAGTCCAAATTATCTCCCAAGGAGCAATAATTATCATCAAGTCTATAAAAGCGCTCAGGTAAAACTGTACTTGTGTCATGCTCAGATAGCTTCATAATTTTGACTCTGCCGAGAAACTCTATCTGTTTATTTTTCTTATAGTATAGCCTAAACCAAGTCTGGTATCCATAATCATTCCACATATTATTGAAAGTCAGCATAAAGCATTCCTCCTCATCGGGAACTTCCATTTTTTTCTCTTCAAAACGGAAACGATTTGTAACAACAGACTTACATCTAATGAAAGGTATCCGATTATCCACTTCAGGCGTAATATCTTCACCAATCGTTTGAATTACATGCCTACCATCATTATTAATTATCTGGTAGTTTTCTGTTTCGAGAATCTTCTGCAAATCATTGATGATAGCTTTATCAGGCATAATATTGATGAGACCTTCCACAAAACGCAATAGTTTATGCTCATCATCAAGTATATGGAGCACTGACAAATAGAGTTTATCTTGCGTCCAATCATCATTCATGAAATAGTGCTTATCTATCTCATCTCCAAGAATTTTATACCGAGAGTCTTCACCTGTAGAAGGACTCTGATAAACATTCCACAAAGAGGAAATCAAGTTAAGCACATCGTGTTCATAACGCAGTTGGTCATCAATGCGCTTAACTATTCCATATATGGCTTGTCTAGCTTCTTGTTTCATATAAAATTACGTTTAATACGCATACCTCAGCCATCCGAATCCCTTCACGTCCTTCATTCGCATAATAAATTCCGATGCCAAGAGACAGAAAACGATGGTCACAATAAACAGAAGAGGACCATTTTCCCAACCAAACAATTGTTTCGGAATTTTCTTAAAGCAATCGTGAATCACATAGAAAAGTATACTATAGGTTCTGAATCTACGATATAACTGCGGATGATCAGGTAGCTGCCATGTATAGGCCGCAACAAACAAAGCTACAACACAAAGAATCTTTGGCACAATAGGAATAAAGAAAGATAAAATCAAGAATAGTAGTACAGCCACCCATGTAAAACCATTCCTTACCTTCTCCATCCAAGTTATTACAGATTTATTGGCCATAACATATCCTAATGTTATCCAAAGCAAACCGCCAGGAAACGATAAATTAGGTGATTTGAAATCATTATACCAATCATAAAGGACAGCCCATTCAGAAGGTAACTCTTTAACATAGTGTAAATACAAATATACCAGCAATGGCAAAAGTATTACCAAAACGTCTTTCTTGAACAATCGGCTTAATCCCCAGACCATAGGAACTCCTACAAGCAATGCCCCTAAGAACCAACTTGCATCAAACATATTTCCGAAGAAGAAATCTCTTATTATATAAAGAGGTATCCATACTGTAAACGGATGGAAATATTCCTTCTGCAAATATATAATCGGACTCCATATCACACACCAAAATAGGTATAAAATACAAAGTCGTTTCATAAAATGCAAGACTAGATTCATCTGACATTCTGCGTATCTTGCTTTCCTAAAAAACAAGAAAGAAGAAATCACGAAGAATGTCGGAACTGCCAGACTTTCAATAGGATGAATTACATAATTTTGAAAAATGGGGGGGTAATGAGATAACCTTGGACATGAATATCCACGATTAAGAATGCCATGATAAATTTCACGACATCAAGACCCGAAATGATTTTCTTTGGTTGCATTTAAAATACGTATTTGTTCTTTATAAATTTTCTTTAAGATAAGCGATAGAACGTTTCTTTTCCTCAGCTATCTTTATGTTGACAGGTTCATAATTGATACTAGTATCCATAATACCAGGAAGTTTACTTACATCATTAGCAATTCTACCTTCCAAACCAAATTGTTCTAAAAGATGAGTAAGCTTATTACTATTCATACCACGAACAATTGTACAGAATTGCTTGTTGAACTTGATTGAAAATACAGAACCATGGAATGTGTCTGTTACAATACATGTAGCGTGTTTGAAATAAGCCAACACCTCAAAAGGATGTGGAACTATAGTCATATCACACCATGGAAAATAATGACCAATACTTACCAGTTTTAAGCCTTTATTCTTAGCATAAGCTCGAATGGCATTAATTTCATTTTTATCAGTAATACGCCCAGGGTAAGTATAGACTATCATGTAATCTTTCAAATTCACAGATGCAGGCATATGCTTAGTATAGTCGTAGATAAGAACAGGATCCACATTCTTGTTTGGGATGCTACCCGTCAACTTCTCCACAACTTTCACGCTATTCGCATCTCTAACGGAAATCTTATCAATATTTTTCAAGAGACTAGACACAGTATCCTTGATACCTAGTTTTTCCAACTTAGGCACAGTAGTAGCACCAAAAGAGGCAGCATAGGTTATCACCTTATGTGCATTCAAACCTTCTCCAAATAACTGCTTAGAAAAGCCAAACCAGGTTTTTTGGGCACAATTAAACACCTCATCACTACCAATGACTACGATATCAAAATGCTCTGTTGTAATACCTTTCTTTACTCCCAATTCCGGCAAAAACTCTTTAGAAAAGCGACTTTGAAACTGATAGATGTACTTAAAGCGGTTCACAAAATCCAATCCCCATAATCTTTCAACCAGCAGATGAATCTTATGGAATTTACTAATCTTATAATCGCCAAGCTGTTCACCTGGTACAATGTTCACGAACTCACACTGATGCCCTAAAGCCTCAATATTACTTTTCAACGAGAATGCCTGGAGGAAAGAACCATAGTTCTTTACCTCCTGCATTGATAATATACCTACTTTCATTATGCCTCCTTACTAAATTTTCTGATACGGAAATGATTTATGACTTTCGCTGCAAAATAAGGTGATATAGAAAACATCAAGCCTCTAAACTTTTGTTGCAAAGAAATTGGAGCTAAAAATGCACGATATGCCTCTTCATGACATACAGATTTTATCTTCTGATATAGCTCTTTATGTGTATTCTCTACGCAACACCCAATCATGACATTCAAGGCATCACAATGAGTATGCCAATTACTAAATGCCCAAGCTTTCAGCAATGAAGAAGAAGGATTGTTAAAAGTTGATTTTATATATTGCTGTGCATTGATGCTACTATTAATCCAAACCTCCTTAAATTTAGATGCACCACTGTTAGGGTCACCGACACGATATCCATACACTTCACGATGCCCTATAACAACTTTTTTTGAATGCAAAAAACATTCTATAGAGAATGCAAAACCTTCACCATTAAAGAACTGAGGCTGAAAATGTATATTGAATTTGTCTATTAATGCTTTACTAACCATTTTATTCCATGGTGCAATTACCATTTTATGGTATAACATCATGATAGCAGCAGATTCACCGGATATAATATCTATTTTATCTTTTCTATACTCAAATGAAGGTACATCACCAAAAAACTTATAAGGAGAAGGAGTTGCAGCCACATCTGCATCATTATTTTTTATAAGGTGATAATAATAACTCACATAATCTTTTGCCAACACATCATCTTGGTCTAAAAGGCAAACATATTTTCCTTTTGAATGTTGCAAAGCTATGTTCCGAGAATTGCTAACACCAGAATTCTCTTTATGAATGACTTTCATTCTATAATCTTTCGCGGCATATTCATCCATGATTTTTCCTGAGTTATCAGGAGAGCCATCATCAACCATTATCAATTCAATATTGTGATAGTCTTGTTCTAAAACTGACTCTATACATTCTCTCAAATACTTCTCTCCCTTATAGACAGAAGCAATAATTGACACTAATTCTTTTTCCATTTTATAATATTCATTTTATAATATTTTACCCAATCTATCTGCATTATTTGAGGAAGATTTTTACTTTCAGTAACATGGTTAGTAGCCCATGTACTACAAGCTAACGATAAATACAGTTGATATTTGATATTGCTTGGCCAATTAGGCAAATCTTCCTTATTCCACTGAGAAACGCTTTCACCATCTACCTTCATAACAATACTGTTTTTCCGTATTTCCACAGCATACACATGCCATTGAGTTACATCATATTTTTTAATTACCTTAGGATATTGCTGATGTTTACCTAAGTCAACATTAGTAAGATTACCCCATAGATGAAAGTTTGCCTGGTACGTAGTAGTATTCTGCGTTGGCCAATGTTCTAACAAATCAATTTCTCCACTTATCCCATTGTCAGAACTTAGGGCCTTCAACCACATTGCAGGACGGCACTCCTTTGTTGCAGGAATCCTTGCACGAATTTCAAGTTTCCCATAACCAAAGGCTATAGCCTTAGGATTCGTCCAAATAGAAGATGAAGTAAAATTGCAACTCATATAATTCTGCTTCTTTAATTTGAGATGAAGAATCCCTTTCTTTTGATAAAGATTCTCCTCCCTAAAAAAGACATTATGACCTTTAAATTCTACAATATCAATACCCCATATTTCCTTATTCAAATGCTTTCCTGAAAAATTATCTTTAAAGCATGGACGACTTCCAAATGTTTGCGAAAAAGAAGAGTGGAATATTGCTATAGAAAACAATAAGAAAAGCAATCTAGTATTCATCATGGACTGCACTTAATAATTTACAATATTCTTTTTGGAACTTATCAAACGTAAATCTATCCTCATAAATTCTACGACTATATTTACACATTAAATTATATTTATCTTCACTAACAAGTTCCAAAGAATTTAGGTTTTCCACTAATCCAGCCCAATCATCCTTATCCAAGACTATTCCATTTTTCTCTCTTTCCACAATCTCTGCATTTCCACCAACACGACTACATATAATCGGACAGCCCATCATGGTGGCTTCTATCAGAGTGATTGGTAATCCTTCATGCCCTGAGAAAAGCATCATATAATCACACTCCTGCAAGAGATGATAAATATCTGATCGATAACCAAGACAATCAAAATGCGGATCATTTTTAGTCAGCTCCTGTAAAGCATCATAATTAGGACCAGTACCTGCAAAAAGAATTTTAATCTTATCACTTAATTTTCCCTTTAGATGTTCAACTATTTCGAGTTGTCTTTTTTGACCATTGATACGAGCAGGATAGAGTATCTTTACTACTCCACCATTATATGATTTGTGAGGTTTTGGATGAATATCCTCTACGCAATTATAAATCTTATGAATATTTTGCAACGGAACACCAAAGAACTGATGCAGGTTATTTACACCTTCATCTGATATAGCTACCACAGTCTTAGGCATGATAGACATTCTTCGATGGTCACTAAATACATTATGGTGTACATATACCAATTTAATATTCTGAAAGAAAACATAATTCAGCAACCAGAAGAAAGCCAAGAACTTTCTTTCATGCAATATCACAATGGAATTTCTAAACATAAAGGGGTTACGGAACTTCACGTATTCCTCCTTATGAATATCCAAATCCTTATGAACTTTCTCAAAAGGCACCGTACCGACTATCTTCGCATCATACTCATCCATAACAGCATGATGCACATCCATCAGCACCTTTTGCACTCCTGTAACCTTAAACAGTTCGGAGTTAAAAGAATATACTTTTCGTCTCATTTACGTTTTATTTTTTAGTTTTATCACCTTGGCTGGCACACCAGCAACCACAGAATTGTCTGGTACATCCTTTGTAACTACCGCCCCAGCAGCTATAGTTACATTATCTCCAATATTGATAGGAGCTAATATAATTGCACCAGTAGAAATATAGCAATTATCACCGATATTAACATGATAATCTGTAATATCAGGGGATTTCTTACCTATCAATACCAAAGGTAACATCTCGCAATTCCGACCAATCTTAGATCCTGGCAAAATATGCCGAAAGCCTCTATGCTGTAGATGAAACCCTGGTCCCACAGAATTCGGAGCTATAGATATAGCAAACTTCTTACAGTTTTTCCTATGTTTCAACCAATAATAAGTTTTCAGAATCTTATCCCAAGGCTGTTGATGTTTATTAGTATAATATTCCAAATAACGAAGAGTTCGCATATAAGAATACAAATCCCAATTTTCACCATAAGTAAATTTCGCAGCAATTGGATGTTTCATTCTATATGAAAGATAATCTGTTTTTATCCATTCCTGCAATTGTCTTTTGCTAGTTATCTTTACCCCCCCCATATCAACTTCAGTCCACTCCATTGAATAGATTTTCAAAAGGGAGGAATGAATTGCATCACCATTATAATGAGAATTATAATATGCTTTTTGTTTTGACTTCATCTCTAAATTATCATGCTGAAGCATAGTCAGCAACTGTCGCTGCAAATCATCCACATCACCATTATTGAAAAGGAAACCTGTATTAGAAGGTTTGATAATCCCTTCAAAAAATGGAACATCACTTGCCAATACTGGAACTTGATAATAAAAAGCTAAAGACAAAACTCCGCTCTGAGTAGCCGAAATATATGGATAAACCACACACTGGGCATGCTGATACAAGTAAGATACCTCAGAATCCTTGATATAGCGATTGATAAATGTTACATTAGAATCATCTGTGACTCGCTCAAAACCGAGTTCTCCTCTACCTGCAACTACTAATTGATACTTCTTTTGGAGATCTGCACTTTTCATAAAAGCATGATAAAGAATTGAAATTCCCTTATAAGCTTCGATACGTCCAAAGAATAGAATATATGGTTTATCCAATCCTTTCAATTCTTCTGGCACATCATGTCCTTCAATAATTTCTTTCGAAACGAGTGAAGGAAAAGAATGGAACACTAACCTTTTATCAGGAAATTTCTTTTTAAGATTAGAATACTGCTCCATACTATTGGTAACAAGATATTTTGCATCTAAAAGATTTTCAGCCAAGCGCTTATAATTTATTCGTTGTCTTAGCATCTTATACCAAGCCTTTTTAGCTTCATGAGGCTCAAGATCATGAACCGTTGAAAGAACTACCACTCCCATACTCTCAAATTTGGATTGCATTCGCTTGGATGGAATACCATTGATGTAATGCACAATCTTTATCTGTCTTTCTGTACAGATTTTCAAAAGCAATGAATCATAAGAGGAACGATTTGTTAACAAACCAATCAACTTGTTTTTTGCAGAATTTGCCTGCTTGTAGAATACACTTTTCCCATGCAGTTCCTTCTTCACGTTCTTCTTAAAAAAATCATCCTCATAGTCGTGGAAGAAATACCAGACATCATCTTGTGGAGAAAATGTATTTACTATCTCACTTACATACGGTCCCATACCTGCGTACGAGGTCGTTGCTACTATCAATGTTCGTTTCATATTCGATTTAAATACTTGTCTAAAACTATTAATTCCTATTCATAGGAATATGATTAACGTACTCACAAACAACAGCGCATTTTTTAATAACCTAACAAATGCAACATATTCGTTGTCTTTTGCTTTATTTCTTTGTCACCATTTGATACAGTATAAGATGTCATTATAGAAGGATTGCACATTCCATCATTATGAATATCTGTAACTGCAATAAAGCAGTCTCCGTGTTGCCGATTTATTACATAAACTTGCTCCAATACTCCTGTTCTTGGATTTTTAACAATTAAAGGAAGGAGTCTATCTATATAAAATCTATCCAAGTCTTTGAAATGCTTGACAACAACAGAAGTTATTTTATCATTACCGACATCCAATCTCTTTGCTATAACTATAAGTTTCAGAATTTGAGGATTTGGCCTTATATCCTCCTTAACCCTTAAGGATTGAAATTGCTCTTCCACCTTATCTAATGCAAAACAAATTTGACGCATAGTCTTAGTAATAAAGAATCCATTATCAAAATACTCCTTGATTCTTTCCTCTCCTAATCCAGTTTCTTCAGAAATAAGTGCCAAAGCATATTTTTCCTTTTCTTCAGCTAAAGAGAATCGGAAAATATCCTTGTTGTAGAATTTGGACATATAACCATCATAATCAGCACATTCACCATAGAAATGATGAAATAGAGACTCAGTATTTTTCTCATGCATCACAAATACGACATTACTTACCCCAAATTTATTGCCAACAAGCGTATTGTTGATTGGCTGCACACTGCGATAGCCATAATCCATGTGAGCAGAAAAGACATTCATGATACGAAAGAGATGTGCAGGATCAAGCCTATCCATATCCTCTATCACTAGAACGACTCGCTTTCCATTTTTCTCCTGATAATCATTTATATTATCACGAATAATCTTAGTGATTATGTCATTCTCATAAACTGAGTTTTCATCAAAAGTGGATAGATAGTCATCTAGAAATGCCGTCTGGTCTATTTCTTTCTTAAACTCACCAACTTTATCTTTCAAACTTTTGAGCCAGTTTACAGATTTGAAAGCAGCCAAGAAGCCTTTGGTCACCATATCGTCTGCACCGCACGACTCCAGCATCTCAAAAAAAGACTCTCCTACTGTACAAAAATGATTTTGGATATAAAACTCGAAAGCCATCTTATCTGTTATCTCATAGTGTACATCTATGATCCCAGCTTGGAGTATCTGTAAAAGCACATCATGCTTAATGAGTTCGAAGATATCCTTATTTCCAAGTACTTGGTAATTGACTGGATAGAGCGTTATAAACACGAAAGGAGATTCTGCATCCATCATACATTTCTCCTTGAATTTATTCAAGAAAAAAGTCTTACCGTCACCAAATTTGGCAGAAAGTACCACCCTATCATGAGAAAGGAGATGATTCTCAAATCGCTGCATCGCATCATCAACAGGGATATAATTATCGTCAGACTTTAGCATAACATATTCTTAATGGTTTCATAACTTTCAATAACATACTTCGAATAAGCAGTTCCGCCATCTGAAGATATTCCTAATCTGACCGAACAACCTTCATCTTCATTCTTTTCGATACAGGCAATCCAAGAAGGATTTATCAATATCGGTTCATTATCAGAATCATGAAGTTCTATAAATTTACAAGTCATTGCATCTTAATTCTTTAACATTTTATTTAAAATAGCAAGCGATTTCTTTCTTTCCCCATCAAGGATTTTATTAACAGACAAATAATCAATATCACCAAAACTATCCAATGAACGGCTTGCATCAGTAACAACCCTTGACTCTAAGCCAGTAATCTGCAACAAACTCATAACTCTACTATTAAACTTCTTAGGTGATACAGTAATAAAAGGTTTGTTGAAATTTATAGAGAAAGCTGTTCCATGAAATGAGCTGACCACTATAAATGAAGCATGGAGCATCAAATTAAGGAATTGGTCTGGTGTCGCATAAGTAAACACCTTATCATAATAATTATCAAATGGCTTACCACCATATGTAATATGATATAATTTCAATCCTTTCTTTTCTGCAATTTGCTTGGCATAATGCTTGATATAAGAGTCTTCCTTTCCATATTCCACACTATATGTCAGCAAATAAGGTTCAGACTCTTTAAAAGCATACCTTTCTGCTATTTCAGACCATGCTACTTTGTCTAGCAACAACGTAGGATCAAGAACAACTTCTGATGCTAACCCAAGACTTTCCAATATTTTTTTAGCAGACAACTCTCTTACCGTAATATATTGGTATTTTTCTAATAGCCTTTTGGTTTCATCAACCTCATTCTCTGGAAAGTTTGGCATACCAATACTTGCCGCATAACTTATTCTCTTTTTACCTTCTGGAACAAAATCTAAATAATAGCTTTTATCTATTCCTCTGTTATAGAAACTATTCCATACTTGATCACTACCGGTAATATACACATCTGCTTGAGGTGGATTTACTACAAATGATTTAAAACCTATATATTCAGAAGTTACAGGCAAATAGCATTTCAAGAAATCCATATCAAGTTTTCTAAGCTGATAAGGTTTTCTTGAATATTTCAATACACAACGATAAAACCATCTGATGAAACCTCGGTCTTCATAAATAGCTTTAGAATTTCCTTTAGGTGTCATACATGGTCTAGTATAATGTATAATTTCCACTTCATGCCCCAGTGACTTAACAGCCATACCAGTAGCAAGAGCCTGCAAATATGTACCATAGTTGGTATTATCTAAAATAGTTATTATCGAAACTTTCATTTGATTAACTTCTTTATTCTAGAGATTAATAAAAACAACCAAGGGTAACGTCTTATATTATACTCAACTTGTACCTTCAAGTTATTTATAAAATAATTGCCTATATAATATTTATCAAGAAAAGCAGCATAATGGTTAAATGCCAAATCATAACTCATTTCTCGATCTTTTGACAATGGTGTAGGATGACTTAAATTCGCATTTGTTTCCACTGCCATATCCATAGGAATTTCCTTCAGAACAAACTGATCTTTCAAGCTATCTAAAACCTTCGCTCCTTTAGCAGTATTGATAAGTAACAAACTTACGCCTCGATGAATAAATGGAAAATCAGGAATACTTTCTCGCACACCCCAAAAATCAGCCAAAGTTATATCACCACACCGATGAGTGTTTGCAAATGGACATTGATAGCAATTCATTCGCATAAGATGACCAGAAATAAATGCCTTAAAGTACGCCTCCATATCTTTGGAATAATTTACATACTTCATCTTGCCTGAAGAGCGCATTTTGTAAGAAGAAAAAGAAGAAGAACAGCTCCAACCACGGACTCTCTTATCTCTAAAAGAATAGTCAACAAAATCTGCATCCATTTTTTCTTCAACATGGCTAATCATATTCTTGAAAATCTCAGGCGATGGAGTTCCATGACATATCAAATCAGAAGTTAGCAAATTATCATATTCTTTTCTCAGGAAAAGCTTTAAGCCTGCCACTTGACAAGGTGTACCAACAAAGTAAACAATACGTTCCTCTCGTAAATCCTTTTTTACTTGTTTATAGGAATCACCTATATCAGATTGAACATATTTGCTACCTTTCAATTTTTCTAAATCAGAAGACTTCTCAACCCTAATATGACATACATTTGGTCCATTCTTGTAAGCAGCTCCATAGACAACGCCATTTTGAGACAGAACTTTTTTGGCAATTGCAATAAAGCCACCTCCTGAAGAACTTGTCTTAAGATCACCGACATTCTTATTCTGTGCAACATAAGCTTGACCTTCATCCTGTCGAATCGTTTCAGCCTTCATCATTGGACAAACACTTTCACATAATCCACAATTCACGCATTTCGTTGCATCCAATTTAGGATAAAGAAATCCCTCTTCATTTGATTCCATTTGCAAAGCCCGGTGTGCACATACTTGCTCACAAGCTCTACATCCACAACAATCGGAAACATCTTTACTAGTAATATATTTAATCATTTTACGCAAGCTCCTATAATTTTATACACTATATAAGAAAAAAGACGTATATGTTTTATAACTTTTAAAGCATACAAATAATCACGCTGCTTTAAACTTCTTAAAAACACAACTTTTAATATCCCAGATGTATATATATATAATGTACTTTTATGGGGATATTCATAT
>ERZ1034680.654-NODE-654-length-15730-cov-17.706539_pt1 | contig 15730 bp, 12 predicted proteins | sample MGYA00520639_ERZ1034680 | MGnify/ENA primary metagenome ERZ1034680 (study PRJEB33766, sample SAMN09781760) | gut metagenome | biome: gut microbiome | host: Homo sapiens | place: Madagascar | study: EMG produced TPA metagenomics assembly of the PRJNA485056 data...
CATTATCAACCGTCATGTTATCTCCAGCCACGTCATCGATATTCACGGAGCCTACGCCCTCGTTGGCTACAGTCACCTTGTTGGCAAGGATCTTTCCGATAGAGACAGAGCCTACGCCTTCGTTATCAATGGCAAAACGGTCGCTGTTGATGGTCTTGGCATGGAAGCTTCCCGTACCCTCCTGTGTCACCTTCACCAGGTCAGGACTGGTGATATAAATCTTCAGTCGCTTGTTTTCAGAGTTGCAGGAAGCTGGCACGGTCAGTCTGCCGTAGCATCCGATAACCACCTCGTCGTTGCGATACACCACCTTCAGTTTCTCCTTCATCTGCTGCAGGAACTTTGCATCCTTGATGGCAGAGTAGTCCAGTCGGACATCGCATTTATCGCCATCATTCTGGGTATAATAGACGTCAGCCACAGCCTCCACATCAATCGCCTTGAAAGGCTTCTGGCGCAAGTCATCCTGCACGTAATTCAAATCTCCCTTCACGGTAGAACCCGTAGAATCAAAGCTGCAGGCAGAAAGTCCAGCAGCAGCCAAGAACATAGCGGCACCAGCCACCATCAAACCAATACTTTTCATAATTCTTCAATATTTAAATTGTTCGTATTTCTGGCATTTAGACGAAAGAAAGGAGCAAAAGGTTGCAGGAAATTTCAAAAAAATATTTCCCCAGATTTCAAAAAAGCCCTAATTCAATTTTGAAGAAGCCTCTTTCCGGTTTCATTTAAGCCTTAAACGGAGTTGGTTTAAGGCTCATTTAACTGTTACGTTAGGCTTAAACAAACCTTACGTAAGCCTTATTCCAAATCAATTCTTATAAAAAATCCCGGAAAAAGCTTGCAGGTTTGGAAATAAAGTCGTATCTTTGCGGTAGAGTTTTAAAACAGATGATTATGAAGTACTTAGATCCAAAGGCAGACCTTACGTTCAAGAAGATATTCGGCAATCATCCTGCAAGACTGATCAGTCTTCTGAACGCCCTCCTGCCACTCAGCGAAGAAGAGCAGATACACGAGATAAAGTATCTGCCTACAGAACTTTTGCCCCAGCTAGAAGGAGGCAAGAATACCATAGTGGATGTACTCTGCACTGACGTCAGAGGCAGGAAATTCTGCGTGGAAATGCAGATGGAATGGTCTGATGCCTTCCAGCAGCGAGTATTGTTCAATGCCTCCAAGCTCTATGTAAGTCAGGCTAAAAAGGGAGGAAAATATAGTGAACTCCAACCTGTGTATTCTCTCAACCTGATAAATGATATCTTTGCGCATGATACTCCTGATTTCATCCACAACTACCGCATCGTGCACGATAAGGATAGCAACAAGGTCATCGAGGGCTTGCATTTCACCTTCATAGAACTCCCAAAGTTCACTCCTCATTCCATCGCCGATAAGCGCATGATGGTATTATGGCTTCGTTTCCTCACGGAAATCAATTCCAACACGAAGGAGATTCCTGCCGATTTACTTAATGATCCGGAGATAGGAAAAGCCGTAGAAGAGCTGGAGATTTCCGGTTTCACTGATGCCGAACTCTGGGCCTACGACAAGTTCTGGGATTCCGTAAGCGTCGAAAGAACCCTCATTGATGACAGCTACCAAAAAGGTAAGGAAGAAGGCATAAACCAGCGGAGCCTTGAAATTGCCAGAAACCTTCTTTCTCTGGGACTTCCTGTCGCTCAAATAACCGAAGCCACAGGCTTGTCGCAAGAAGAGATTGCATGCCTGAAGGAGACTAAATAGCAAATAGAACGGGGAAACTCGTGAAACATGTATGAAGAGCAACCATTGTGTTATCGTTCACAGCCATACGAGCAGCTATCCGTTTATTAAACTTTGCTAATATTAAACATCTTTAACGAAAAAATCTGCTTCGTTTGAAATAATTACACTATATTTGCACCGTCTAATTGATGGCTAAAGCCCGAAGAGCTAACTAGTTAACTCCTAAAAGTAATCAAAAACTACTTTGTTAGGCATATTTAGTAAAAGATTTTAGGCAAAATGATAAAGATTAATTGAGCAAAAAGAATCATAAAGTAAGAAATTACAATTTAAACTTAAATAGATATGAAAGTATTCAATTCTAAACTTGCTGCTATAGGTTTGGCAGCATTCGTTTTCGCATCATGTAGCGACAGCTCTTCGGATCCTGCCACTCCTATCACCCCTGGTACCGTCCCTTCTGAGATTACCAAGATTGGACTTACACAGACTGATGCTGCACAGTTGGCAGCTAGCGTTACCAACTACAAGCGCAGCAGCTCTAATAAGGCAAGAACTCGTGTTATTGACGAGGATTTGTTCAATGGAGTTACTAAAAGCACCGTACCAGCAGCACCTTCTGTTGATGGTGCTAAGCAGCTGAATGCTGCAACTGATTTGTCAAACGACAAATACAAGACAAGAAGCGGAAAGACTTACGACTTCTCTAACAATACAATTGAGAACACAATTCTCTTTGTTGCTGGTAACAGTACCGTAAAATACAGCAACTTAGGAACTGGCAACACCATCGTCGTCATGAAGGGTGGTAAACTGGAGTATACTGGTTCAGGAAGCGCTATTCCTCAGAACAACAAGATCTATGTTCAAGAGTCTGGTTCATACAGTATCGTCAATAATGAAAACATCATCATTGATGGTGCCTTGTATTCTTCAAGAGCTCTCGGAAAGATTGAGGGAGAAATCACTGACAAGAAATCAGAAGGTACTCCAACACAGAACATCACTATCAATGGTTCAGTATACCTCAGTGGCTACAAGCATACTGTAACAGATCCTGAAAGCGAGAATTACAATAAAGAAATAACAGAGTATGCATCTCTCCGTGCAAAGACTTTGACCATCAACGCTGGTGCAAAAGTCAACACATTGGACCGTGTCACCTTTACCGATAACGTTGTTATTGCCGGTGCATTGCATGTAGGTAAGGCTGCCATCGTCAACAACATGACCATCAAAAATGGCGGTAAGTTCTATTCTGAATACTCAGCAAAGATCAAGAAACAGCTCACCATGGAGGAAGGTTCATACATGAATCTTGCCTACCTGAACGTAACAGACAACACATACGACAAGAATGGCACAGAAAAGCCTACCAAGGTTCCAGGAAGCGCTGTAGCAGATTTGAAGGGCAACTGCCAGATTGTAATCGGCAACCACGGTGTAATGTCTTTCAATACGTTGAAGACAGATAATACTGCCGGTCAGGTAGTATTGGGTGGTGGCGCCGACAACGTGGCTGTCATCAAGGCAGACAAGTTTATCTATGCTGGAGATGGAAACATCAAATTCATCAGTACTCCAAATACAAACAACCAGACTATCCTGGCTCAGTTCAAGGAGAGCTATAAGAATGGTGCAGAGTCTACAGGTAACAAGGTGGACTTCGACTATTTGGCTTTTGATGCTGATGTACAGAGCTACGACTACATCACTGGTGGTGGAGCCTTGACTCCTGGAGCAAACTTCAGCTATGTACTGAAAGATGAATACAAGGTAGCAGACCAGAAGAAGCTTATGCTGTTGTCTACTATCGCAAACTACGATAGAGACACTCAGTCAGCAACAGCCATCGTACCTACAGACGACAACAAGGTATACGTTTCATACCATACCAATGGTAAAGACTTCGGTGGAAGCATTGATGTTGCAGAAATGAATGGCGAACAGCTTACATTGAAGCAGAGAGTACAGCAGGCTGAAGCAGGAGCTACATACGACTTCAACCACTTGAACGTCATCAACAGCAAACTGTACCTGGCAGGAAGTGCCAAGGGCAAGGATGGCAAGCAGTTAGGTGGTGCTGCTATTAGTTATGCAGCCATAGGCAGTGATGGTTTGTTGAACGTCACAGAGGGTTTGACTTCTCAGTCGTTAGACAACACTGTTAAGGGTGATGCTAACTGCGTTGTACCATTTGGCAACAACATTGCTGTAGCCAGCACTCTTGGTTACTCTGTTTACGACCCAACATTAGTAAAAGGTGAGTTAACCGCAACTACAGGCAAAGCTAAGTTCGTAGCAGTAAATGGTTCATCACTCGTTGGCTTGAACTACACATCTGAGATTGCTGTAGGTGATGCAGAAGTTCAGGGTGAGGTACAGGTATTCGACAATTCTATGAAGCAAACAAGTAGCTTCAACGTTGGTGCTATTGCACCTAACAACGGTAAGAACATGATTGCCATTGACAGCAACGGCAGAATCTACGTCTGCAAGAGCGCTAAGGGTTTGATGTGTTACGAGAATGGTAGTCCTGCTTGGGATTCAGAATGGACAACTCCAGTTTCTCACGGCGAAGGCAACATTAGCGTCGACAAGCGTCAGGGTTACATCAATGGTGTAGCAGTAGACGACAACTACGTATACGTTGCAGCAGGTGCTTATGGTCTCGTTGTCCTCACCAAGGATGGTAAGGAAGTTACTCACAAGAGAATCGGAACATCTGGCAACTCTGCCAACTATGTAGCAGTTAAGAATGGTCTTATCTATGTTGCATACGGTAAGGGACGTATCCAGGTATTCAAGCTCACTGGCGGAGCTGCTCAATAATACAGAATCATAATCATAACAATACCCTCTGCTCTCCCATCCTATCGATGGATGGGAGAGCAAACCTTATTAAAAACTTAACCAGCTCTTCAAAAGCAAACAGGCTAAGCCTTTATTAAGGCAAAACACAAAATATCAATCAAGAAATAACATCAAAACAGAAAGCTAAAATGAAAGCATTAAATATAAAACTTGCAACATTCAGCTTTGCAGCATTGCTCCTCGCATCTTGTAGTGATAACGGGACCGACAATCCCGTAAATCCAATTACACCTATAACCAATTCTAAATTGCTAGGTATTTCTGTTAAATCAAACACAGATGCAAAGGAATTGAGCGCAAGAGTAACTAACTACAAAGTTACAAGCACTAAGGCAACAAGAGCATCTTTCTCTGATGTTTTTGGAGACTTCAATTCAATGCCTGCAGAATCTTCAATTACCCCTACAGGAAAAGAACTTGAAGGTGACATTTACTCGTCTGCTCAAGCTGGTACATATATTGTTTCTTCCAACAAGAAAATAAGTATGGGAAATGTCGGCAATACGACCATATATGTAAAGAAAGGAGCTACGCTGGAACTTACCAATGTTTACCAATTACAAGGTAATGTGACCATTTATGTAATGTCAGGTGCTACTTTAACAGACGCAACCCAAAGTCTGGGCGCTCAAGGAATTACCATATATAATTATGGTACATTACAATTTACAAATCAAGAACATAATCCTCTAGAGAAGTATATAGCAAAGAACCAATACATTTACAACTATGGAGATGCCAATTGGTCAGATTATATAATAAAAAATGAAGGACATCTATACGTAGGTGGAGATTTCAAGGCTAAAGGCTGGGGAAGCCAAGGAGGTGGCACACTCTACGTCTCTGAAAATTTCGAATATCCAAATGAAGATTTAGTTTTTGACGGCAACTTCTATATTGGAGGAAAGCTTTCTGCAAAAAACATCACTTTCAATAACAGCGCAAAACTCTACAATGAATGCGGTGTATTCGCTACAGAAAACATAAACATAACAGGAAATAATTGCGAACTGCACGTTGCATACCTGAATGCACAAAAGCTTGAACAAAGCGGTTCTTCCAATATATATTTAAAAAACAACAGTTACATCAAGACACCAAATTATTTCAACCATAATGCAGGTGTAGGAAGCATAACATTGGAAGGCGACAATGCTGTTGCATATATCTTCGGTGAGAAACTGCATTACAACCATTCGGACGGAAACAAAAACGACCTGAAGATGTTCAGAACTCCTGGTAACCAAAGTAAGATTTACTTCAACGGCGTATTCTGCGAAGAAGGGTCAGATAATCCTGTAGAACCAACTCTGAACAATGAGGCTAACGTCATCCAGGTAACAACAGAAAACCAGAATGACTTCACAATCAAGAAGGATGCTTGTAACCCAGGACACAATGATAATGGAGATCCAACTCCTGGACCAGACCCAACACCAGAGCCAAAGGCAGATTTGGACTTGATTACAACGATTGAGTATCCTAATCATACACATGACATCTCTGCTACCTGTGTCAAGGAATACAATAACAAGATGTATCTGTCTTACCATACACGTGGCGCAGGACATGGTGCTTGTCTCGAAGTATTCTCTCCTGTAACAAATAATCAGGTAACAATGGAACAATACCTGCAGGATACAGAGAATATGATAGACTTCAACCACCTTATCGTTGATGGAAAGACTACAACTCCAAGAGTCTTGACTGTTGGTTCACACTTCAAGAAGGGTGCAATGACTGCTACCATAGACATCAAGAATGATGGTCTTTTGAATACAGAATCTACTGAGATTACAGAGAATCAGGAGACAAAGACGATTGAGCCAATGCAGATGATCAATCTGGTACCAGCTACAGCAGAAAATGCCAAGCTCGGCTACGATGAGAACTGCATTGTTAGAGATGGTGACAAGTATGTTGTTGCTACTACTAGAGGTTACATGGTTTACGATACAAATTTCAATGAAATCAAAATGACCAAAACTGATGGTAGAGTAAAGCACCTCTCTTTAAATGATGGCAAGATTGCATCTCTGACATTTGACAGACAGCTCACAGAAACAGAAGATGAAAATACTGCAATACCAGCACATATCAATATATATCCAGCTGGTACAACAGACTTCAGTGTAACACCAGAGCATTCTTTCGCTGTAGAAGCTATTACACCAAACAACGGTAAGAATACAATTGCACTCGTTGGTGATAGAGTATACGCATGCTTGGGAGGTGCAGGTTTCTACTGCTACGATTTGGATGGTAACGAACAGTGGCACTACCAGATTAAGAATGCTTTGAATACTCAAGGTGACAAGGCTGGTCTATATAAAGCAGCTGCCAACGGTTGCTTTATCGGTGGAAAGTACATCTATGTTGCATACGGTTCAGCTGGTCTGAAGGTATTGGATATGGATGGAAATTTGATAGCTGAAAGATACAAGAAGATCAAGAAAGGCAACTACTCTGCCAACTACGTAACTGTTTACAACGGCTATATCTATGTAGCACATGGTAGAGACCGTTTGCAGGTTTACAAACTGTATAACTGCGATGCAGATACAGACGTTTCTTACAACGAGTAAGCTAATTGACATTGCATCAGCAATATAGATATTTAAATAAACTAAGAACATAGTGAATGCAGCTGCAACAGCTTGCAGCTGCATTCATCGTGTTTAAATAAGTAAAGCTATGAAGCGTAAATTAATACTATACACAACTACCGCTCTCCTGACTCTCATCGGAGCACAGCAGGCATGGGCACAAACTCAAGGCAAAAAACAGCAGAAGAGTTTCAGCCCTAAGATGCTCGTCTACGAAAATCTGAAGAACGAAAACGTATTGAGACACTTCAACCAACGCTTCGCACAACTCGACACACTCATCAGTAACCCAATATGGGTGAAAGCGCCCATCATTGAACTGGGACTCAACAAACAACATACTGCTGACATTAAAACCACTGACTCATTATACTGGGCTAAAACTGCATACGAACAGTTGGCTATCAACAGACATAACGGACTGGAAGTAACTGGTCAGATATACGCCAGACCAGACGCCTACTTCGATGCCGACAACGACGATGCAGAACAGGTCTCCAAGTACAAAGCCAAAGTACAGGCTGAACTGGGATGGAACATCATCAACAGCAAGTTCTACCAGGGAAAGGAAAAGAGAAACAAAGTGGCCCTAGCTAACGAACTCTCTCGTCTTCAAGACAAAAAGAGACAGACTGCAGACATCTATGAAAAGGCAGCAGATGAGCTGACCGAACAATATAACTTCTATATCGGTACCGTCATAGCACACAAGCTGGACAACCTCGACATCATGAACGAGGCTTACCAGTATATGCTGGAGAAAGACCGAATCAGCAACGACAAGATGCTCAAGGTGATGAATGACAAGCTGGAGGCGGAATACGACATCTCCATCCTCTGCTCCGACAGAGACATCACCAACAAACCGATTTACCGCATCAAGCCTACCCGCGTGGTGGTAGACACAGCTGCCCTCTGGGAACACGTAGACAAGGAGAGCCTGGATGCAAGAATCGTGATGACAAAGCTGGAGATAGCCAACAACGAAAGCAAGCTGAACAACTATCTCAGCACTACCCGACTCACCCCATTCGCCAGATGGTCAACCTACTGGCAGAGCAACGACAAGTTCTCGCACAATGGTGATGTAGGAATCAGATTCACCGTGCCAATCTACAACGAAAACCCAAGAAAGAGAAAGGCACTGGAGACACAGAAAGAGATTATCATGAACAGCAGAAGCACCGACGTGAAGGAAATCAGACAGTCGGTAAACATCCTGCTGAAAAAGATAGAAAACCTCAACCAGGCTATAGCCACTGAGGCTTACCACATACAGCAGACAGGAAAATACATCGACATGCGACGGTTCGCATATAAAAACCAGAAAAACGGGTACAACTACCTGATGAGAATGGAAGAATATACCGGACTCCTGGAAAGCATGGAAAGAATGTACAAGCTGATGTTGAACCGCGGACTCGCCATCATCAATATAGAGAAGGCAGTAAGCATCTATAACAACAACAATATATTCAACGAGATCGAACTATGAATGAGTTTCAATATGACAGCACGCCACAGGAACAGGCGATGGCAGACTTGCTGAAATCGCAAAGCCACCGCTTGGCTAGACAGCAGATCATATTCGCGCTGATCTTCCTCCTCATCATCGTACTGGCAGCATACTATATCGTTACCCGAATGATCTGGGCCATCTATGACGGATATGTCACACTCGATGAAAACCATATCTGTGCGGTTGACGACATCTACATCCTGAAGGTGAACAAGGAGGTGGGAGAAACCGTACACAAAGGGGATACGCTCTACTCCTACGTCCTGCTGGGTAATATCGTTAACCAATACGACCCAAACATCATTCCTTCGGCGGTAAAGGAAACCCACGACATGGAAGTGCAGGCCAAACTGGCTAGAGAAGAGATACCGGTACTGCGTACCCGACTGGCTGAACTGAAGAAGCAGAAAGCTTCGGAAAGTTCCGACATCTACTACGGACTGACCAACAACACCAAACGCAACCAGCTGGATGCTGAGATTGCCGAGGTGGAGGAAGAAATAAGAAAGCAGATGAACAAGGTGACCATCTACTCACAGGCAAAGAACACCACCTATAACTTCATGAGCAGAAGAGGTGCAGGCATGGCGGGTGCTGACATGCCATACTCCAGCAATACCAGCATCTACAACCACGCTCTGATACACTACTGCTGTGCGCCTGCCGATGCCTACGTCACAAAGGTGAACGTGAGCGACAAGACACTGGTGTTCAAGAGCGATGAAGTGCTCACCATCCAGCATACCGACTATGCAGCCTGCCACCTGGGCATCATCACATACGTGCCTAGTGAGAAAATCAAGTATATGGAAAGTCCTGACGATGCTGACGTCATCGTGAACAAGGACGTGGTACTGAAGGCGAAGCTGCAGATGGTAGGTCTGCGGGTGGAGGAAATTCCAAAGCACCTGCAGAGCAACTTCTCGCACGATGCAAATGCCGTAGTGGCAGTATTCACCTTCAAACCCAACCAGCGAGTGCCGGCTTGGGTGATGAGCAACAAACTGCCGGTGAGAATCAGGGTGAACAAGATAAGTGCTATGCTAGACCCTAAGCCACTGCCGATGTATACCATCCCAGTGGAGAAGAATCAAAATGTGATGAGAAGTTCAAAGCTCGTCACACCTGACCAAAACAAAGACAACGTGAAGAAATGATTGGACTAAGAAGAAACAAAAGAGGAGACATGGTGCTGACCATCGATACCTACATCGATATCGACTCAACACCAGATATCCAGTCAGACTACTTCGACTGCATATACATCAATACGACGAGTGAACGTGCGTTCCATGCAATCCTGTTTGGAGCCAGCCCTATCCTATCGTATAAATGTAGCTATAAGCCGATATTCGTCAATACGGCGGTATCGGGAAAGGAACAGATCACTGACTACATCGTAGACGCATACGTCAGCGACATGAGCAATGAGAAAGTTTACGAGATTATCGACCGAATCAAGATGGCAAAAGAGAAGTACGGCATCAAGCAGGAAACTGCAAGACCTACACAGCCGAACCAGCTTTTTACCAACATTCTGAGATATCTCCTATCACGCGACCAGAGAATCATGGGACACCGACTCCTGGAAAAATCATCGCTGGGATACATCAACCCTATCTTTGAGCACTATCACAGTTTGGGTCTGTTCCATCTCAACGAGATGTTCATGTTCAAGGATACAATGGTGGAATATGGTGCACTCAAGATGCACCGCTTCCTCATCAAGGAACACCTCTGCCCGAAGTGCAACCACTCGCACCTGTTGTATACAGAGTGCTGCCCGAAGTGTGGAAGTTCCAACCTGAAGATTCAGAACATCATCCACCACTTCAGCTGCGCCAACGTCTCGCCGGAGAGTACGTACAACGTAGGCGGTGTGCTGGTATGCCCGAAATGTCATAAGAAACTGCGCCACATCGGTGTAGACTATGACCGACCTGCAGTGGTATATACCTGCAACGACTGTGAGAACTCGTTCACAACGCCACTGACCAAGGCAACCTGCTGCTACTGCGAGAGTACCTTCCCGGTGAATGCACTGGTGCCACGAGACGTAGTAGACTATGAGATAACAGAGGAAGGTGTGCGCGCCCTGACACAGGACAGCCTCATATTCAACAACATGACCAACCTCTATGACAACTTCATGGAATACCCGCAGCTGGTAAACCGCCTGCGCCGACTCCTGATGGAGACCTACCGCAAGGAACAGGTATCAGTACTGGTAGGAAAGATATGGATACTGAATGCCGAACAGGACACGGTGAAGATCAAGGACAGTCTGCAAGCCAGCTTCTGCCGCCTCTTCTCCAACCACAAGTTGTCGTACAACAACAACATCTTCTACATCACGTATTCCGTATTCAGCGACATCACCGTAGAGGATGCACAGCATGAACTGAGCAAGCAGATGTCAAAGGCTATCAGAAAGGTGGCCGACAAGATAGAACCGGACGAGCTGATATGCTGCGTTCTCGATACCAAGACCAAGGAGGTGACCGGCAACTACGAGGAATTCTTCAACAAGATGAACTACGTAGAGCTGACTCCAGACGACTACTGCAGTTATTCGGAGGAAGAAATGACCGAAGAAGAAGAAAACAAGACCGCAGAGACGCCACTGGAAATGAAGCCGAAGGAAGATGAGAACGACAAGATCATGAAGCGCGTCAAGCTATACAAGCAGCTGGTAGCCGTGCTGATTACCATTGCCGGTATACTGATACTGCTAGCCGTGCTGGCGCTCACGATATTGAGATAAGAAACAACTAGTAAAGAAAGGAGATGAGTAGGTATGTTTGAAATCGTAGAAACTCTGAACCACTTCATGGACTGGTTGAGTACACTCTCACTGAGCAGCATCCTGAGTACCTACTGGTTTCTGTTCTTCATTGAGATGCCGAGATATTACCTGCTGGAATATCTGGTAATATTCAACCGACTGACCAATAAGAACAAGATAGAAAAGGAAAAGGAAGTGGCAAGATTCTATCTCTACAGAGAGAATCCGCTCGTTTCGATACTCGTACCGGGAAAGAATGAGGGAAGACATATATTCAAGATGGTGAACTCGCTCGCCGAACAGACCTACAGAAACTATGAAATCATAGTGGTAGACGACGGCAGCGATGACTACACCAAACTGATATGCACCGACCTCTATCGGGCTGGTTACATCACCCATTATCTGAGACTGGAAGACCGAGGAGGCAAGGCTGCGGCAAGCAACTATGGTGCACAGATGGCTAAAGGAAAATACATCGTCTGCCTGGATGCCGACTCATCACTGGACCGTGATGCACTGGAGAAGATTCTCCTCCCCTTCTACATCGACGGTATGGTAAAGGGTGTGGGCGGATGCGTGAAGGTACGCAACAACAAGGACACCATCTGCTCATCGCTGCAGGCGTTCGAATACCTGAAACGCATACAGGTGGGACGAATCGTGACGAGCGAGCTGGGCATCTACCACATCATATCGGGTGCCTTCGGCGCCTTTGACAGAGCAACACTGAAAGAGGTAGGATTCTGGGACATCGGACCAGGACTGGATGGTGACCTCACACAAAAGATAAGAAAGGCAGGATACAAGGTGAAATTCGCAGAAGATGCCATCTGCATGACCAATGTGCCAACAAAATGGTATAAACTGTATCACCAGCGTATCAGATGGTCGCGTTCGCTCGTAAGATTCCGCTTGCGCAAACACCGCGACATCCTGCTGCCAACCAAGAACTGGTCTATATTGAACTGGATCTCCAACATGGAGAGCGTAACGTACGACTGCTTCCTCAACTTCCTGTGGTTGTGGTATATCGTGAAACTCGCCATCACCTTCAATAGCCACATCGTAGAGATATTGGCGCTGGGCTACTTCATCCGAGTATGCTTCTCCCAATTCGCCTTCCTGCTGGTGATGATGGTGACAGAGAGAAGAAAAGAGGAAATGTTCCTCTACCGATTCTTGCCGCTGATGTCGCCGTATACAGGTTACTTCCTGCGTATCGCCCGACTTTCAGCCCATCTGCAGGAGCTCTTCTTCCATCGCTCGTATGCCGATGCATGGAATCCGGAGAAGACTTCCCGATACGCTCAGCTGGAGGGAATGTAAAGAATGAATAAATAAATAATACAAACTTAATATATATAGTATATGAATAACAAATCTTTTGAGTTTAAGATAGGCGTGATTGGACTAGGCTATGTAGGTACACCGCTTGCATGCTTATTCTCAAAGAAATACGATACTTGGGGTTACGACATCAATGCTGCCAAGGTAGCTAAATTAGCCAGGAAACAGGGAGCGGAAGACAGAATGCTGTCTAAAGCTCTCGAAAGGGGACTAAAGCTGACCTGCGACATCAGCGACTTGAAAGGCTGCAATGTATACATCATAGCTGTTCCTACACCGGTAAACAAGTCGAACAAACCTGATATCAGCTGCGTCAGAAATGCTACTATAGCAGTAGGTAAAATCCTGAAACCGGGAGACATCGTGGTATATGAATCTACAGTCTATCCCGGACTGACAGAAGAAGTATGCGCTCCGTTGCTGGCATCAACATCGGGACTCAAGCTGAACGATAACTTCTTCGTAGGTTTCTCACCTGAGAGAATCAACCCGGGAGATACCGTCCACACCATAGAGAACATCGTAAAGGTGACCAGTGGTTCTACACCCGAAGCGGCAGAAATCATCGACAACCTCTACAGCTCGGTTCTCACCCATGGCACTCACAAGGCGAAGAGCATCAAAATAGCCGAAGCCTGCAAGCTGATGGAGAACTGCCAGCGAGATGTTCAGATAGCATTCTTCAACGAGATGGAAAAAATCTTCGACAAGATGAACATCAGCATCGAGGATGTGACGGAAGCTGCCAGCACAAAATGGAACTTCGTTCCTGCTACCCCAGGACTTGTTGGCGGTCACTGTATCGCTGTAGATCCATACTATCTCATCAACAAGGCACAGGAGGTGGACGTGGTTCCTTCGCTCCTCTCTACGGCACGCGAGGTGAACGAGCAGATGGCGGTCTGGATGGCAGGCAAGATCAAGAGTGCATGCGACTTCAGAAAGTTCAAGGCTCCCGAGACCAAGGTGCTCATCCTGGGCTTCTCGTTCAAGCCTGACAGCGATGACATCAGAAACACCAAGGTGGCTGACCTCTACATCAACCTGGTGGGAACAGGATACAAGACTACCCTCTACGACCCGCTGGTAGACAAGGAGGAAGTGAAGAATGAATACGGCATCCATGTAGAGGATGACGCTAAAGTACTGGATAAAGTCTACGATATCGTGGTGATAGGTACACATCACAAGATATTCGATAACATCAATATGAACAAGTTGCTCTCAGCCAAAGGCTTCATGTGCGACATATACGGAGTACACAAGGCAAGAAAAGCTTAGAGCAGCGACGTCCAAGACCTAACTGTACAATAAAAGAAAAACCAAAGAAAAAGTAAATGATTATGAACAAATATAAAGTGCTGATCGTTGACGATATCCCTGAGAATATCCAGACTCTCGGAGAAATGATCAAGGATTTTGACCTGGATGTGAAAATAGCAGAAGGTGGTCAGGAAGCCATCGACATCATTGATTCATACACACCAGACATCATCTTGCTCGACTTGATGATGCCTCATGTGAATGGATGGGACGTGATAGATTACGTCAGAAAAAAATATAGTAAGAACGAGATGGTCATCATCGTTGTCTCCCTGTTAAACAACAAGGACAACATCGATGAATGCTATGAACTGGGAGTCAACGACTATATCAACAAACCGGTGATCAAAGCCCGACTCACCAGTTCTATAGAATCTCATCTCAGGAATCTCAGCAGAAATTAAGATATAGCCTTCTGCAAGATGTCGTTGGCATGAGCCACACGGTCACTTGTAGGAGGTTCTATCCCTGACAACGGGTAAGGTATACCCAATTTTTCATACTTGTAGATGCCCATCGTATGATAAGGCAATACATCAATGCGCTCTATATTAGAGAGCGTAGAGAGGAAGTCGCGCAATTCTTCCAGGTATTCATCCTTGTCGGTAATACCTGGAATGAGGACGTGACGAATCCATACCGGCTTGTGAATCTCGCTCAGATAGCGGGCACAATCCAGTATATTCTTATTGCTATGGAGCGTCAACTTGCGATGCTCTTCATCATTGATATGCTTGATATCAAGAAGAACGGTATCAGTGACGGTCATCAGACGCTCGAATTTCTCGAAGAAAGCACCCTCTTTTCGGAAGGGTTGCGCTGATGTATCAAGACAGGTATTGATGCCACGCTGATGGGCTTTCTCGAAAAGTTCGATGAGAAAGTCTATCTGCATCAGGGCTTCTCCACCGCTCACGGTGATGCCGCCCTTGTCTCCCCAATAACTCTTGAATCGCTCTGCCTTATCCAGCAGGTCATCGGCACTCCACTCTTCTCCTACCCCCGTCTTCCAGGAATCCGGGTTGTGGCAGAACTGGCAGCGCATGGGACAACCTTGCAGAAAGATCAAAAATCGGATGCCTGGTCCATCAACAGAACCAAAGCTCTCTATGCTGTGAACAAATCCTTTATGCATTCTTCTTTTCCTGACGTGAATCCCAAATAATAAAACTTAATCCAGCAGCAACTATCATAAAGGTGATAGCACCCATAAAACCAATCACATTCATAAGCTATTTCTTTTTATTTTTAGCCTTGATAATTAAATACACACCTAACACTCCTAGCAAGAAAATAAAGAAGAGTCCCCAACCATACAGACTGGTTCTATCTATAGAATCTTGCATGATACCTGTCAAGATAACACCTCCTATTATAAGCTTGATGACATCAAAACAGAATTTATATCCTTCCTCATAAAGAGTTCTTTTTTGTTCTATATTCAATTTCATACCGCAAAGATAGTAAATTTATCAATATCTTGCTCTATTTTGCAGTTAAATAAGCTAAATTGCCCGCTAAATATCCTCGGAAAGAAAATCT
>ERZ1034680.670-NODE-670-length-15439-cov-9.806422_pt1 | contig 15439 bp, 9 predicted proteins | sample MGYA00520639_ERZ1034680 | MGnify/ENA primary metagenome ERZ1034680 (study PRJEB33766, sample SAMN09781760) | gut metagenome | biome: gut microbiome | host: Homo sapiens | place: Madagascar | study: EMG produced TPA metagenomics assembly of the PRJNA485056 data set...
ACTTCTCTTACGGTATGGTGGAGCTGCCTAACGGCAAGATGAAGAGCCGCGAGGGCACTGTCGTAGACGCCGACGACCTGATTGCAGCAATGGTGGCTGACGCCAAGCAGACAAGCGAGGAGCTGGGCAAGTTCAAGGACATGAGCGAGGAGGAACGCAACGAGATTGCACGCATCGTGGGTCTCGGCGCACTGAAGTACTTCATCCTCAAGGTTGACGCTCGCAAGAACATGCTCTTCAACCCAGAGGAGTCTATCGACTTCAACGGCAACACCGGTCCGTTCATCCAGTACACATACGCTCGTATCCGCTCTATCCTGCGCAAGGCTCAGGCTGAGGGCATCAGCATCCCGACTACTCTCGAGGGCACAATGCCGCTCAACGAGAAGGAGATTGAGCTTATACAGAAGCTCAACGAGTTCGGTGCGGCTGTAGAGCAGGCTGGCAAGGACTACTCGCCAAGCGGCATCGCCAACTACTGCTACGAGCTGACAAAGGCGTTCAACCAGTTCTACCACGACTACTCTATCCTCGGTGCCGACACCGAAGAGGAGAAGGTGGTACGCCTCGTGCTCGCTCAGAACGTAGGCAAGACGCTGAAGAACGGCATGGCGCTGCTCGGCATCGAGGTGCCGGAACGCATGTAATCGGAGCGTTTAATAATAAGAAATGTGACGGACTCCGTTCGGAATACGACCGGACGGCGTACGCCGCACACCGCATAAATCAAAACAAAGCCACGCTTTCCATCGGGAAGCGTGGCTTTTTCGTAGGAGGATGTAGCACAAAAATCCGTTGTTAAACATCCCAAGCAGAATTACCGCATAGAGAAAATGCCATTACCACATATATGTAACATCGTTACACCATAGATGTAATGCCGTTACCTGTTCGTGGTAACAACCATTTCTTAGGCATCAACCTAATTCGAGGTAAGAAAACATTCGTTAAGTTAACAACGGATTAATCGGATTTTTTAAGCAGCCAACGATATTTTTTAACAACGGATTAAACGGAGTTTGGGTGCTTTCCAGGGGGTGCACTTGTCTCAAGTGCACCAACCGAGCAAAATCGATATTCTCCCACAGATTTCAGATCTGCACGGATGTTAGTGTGCGCAGAATTTAACAACGGATTAAGCGGATTAAACGGATTTTTTTAAGCAGCCAACGAATCCGATTAATCCGATAAATCCGTTGTTAAATATCTCCAGCAGCAGGAATCTGTTTCTTGCTCGGTTGGTGCACTTGAGACAAGTGCACCCCCTAAAAAAATCCGTTCAATCCGTTGTAAAAATAAAACACAGACAAGTGTGTAGAATTACAACGGATTAAACGGATTAAACGGATTTCTGTATTATCGTAAAAGCGGATTAAACGGATTTCTGCTTGATACGAAAGCTATCGTAAAGCGGATAGCCGCTATATATTACTTAACGACAACCTTGCGTGCTGTGCCGTCAGACATGCGAACGATGTTCACACCCTTCTGCGGAGCAGCAAGCTGAGTGCCGTCTACTGAGTAGCGGGCCACCTCTACGGCAGCAGCGTCGGCTGTGGCGTCGTTGATGGCTGTGGATGTAGCCTCGTGGATGAGCTGCAGTTCAGACGGACCGCTGTACCAGTTGTACTCGAGGTTGAGGAAGAGCGATTTGTGGTTGTTCACTGCCACTACACGCTGATAGATGTTCTTCTTAGCATAGTCGGCTGGCAATGTGACACTTGCCTTAGCATCCACCAGACCAGGCTGACACTCGATGCAAGTAGCGAAGGCATCACCCTTCTTCAGCTGCTGTGTCACCTTGAGGTTGTCGATGTAAAGCACGCTCGGTCCGTCGGTAGCGTAGATAACAATCTTCGCGTCCTCGTAACCCTTGCTGAACTCGCACTCTACGTTCTTCCAAGTCTTCTTGTCGAGGTCGAAGTGCTTACGCTCCACCTCCTCGTACAGACCCGTTTCGGGGTTGAACGCAACGATGGCAGCGATGGCGTTTACCTGATACTTCGGATAGTTGTGCTCCTTGTCGAGGTCGTCAGATGCGTAGTCGCCCCAGAGCGAGACATTCAGCTTCACGCTGCTGTCAGCAGAGATGTTGAGTACGGGAGTCTCAAACTTTGCGTAGCGTTTCAGGTCCTCACCAGTCTCAGCATCCTGAACATTTTTTACAACGTCATAGAAGTAGTTCCATCCGTCGACCATTACATATCCTCCTGTGAACGGTGCCCAATAGGTAGCAAAGCAGCCATTCATGTTTGTACCCTTAGGATAGCCCTTAGCTTGAGACAGAAGATCCTTAGGTTCGTTGCCCGGAGTCCAGTCCATCTTTGAGCCGTTGGCGTCGGTTACGCTGTTGAAGTCCTCGTCGAGGAGTGTGAACTCGCCGTCGTTCTCAGCGATGCGGTCCTCGTATACATAATAATTATAGAAGAGTGCGTTTGGTATCTCTTCCCATGTAGCGGTGTAGTTGCCGTTGGCGTCAATCTCCACGTCGTTCGGCGTAGGCGACTGTAGCTCGTTGAGCACCACGTAGCGCGAAGGCTGCGACTTGCTCTTGCCGTCAGAAGCCGTCACGTTGTAGCGGTAGATAACGCCCGGCACGATGCCGCGCACGGTGCAGATGGTGTCGGTGGTCTCGAGGTCGGTAACAACCTGCTCACCAATATTACCCTCTTCGTCCGATTTATACACATTGACATAATACTTTGTTGCGCCTTCAACCTTGTTCCAGCGTGGGCGGAAACTTGTACCTGTGTAGAAGAGGTGGCGCAGCACGTTAGGCGAGCCAACGGCTGTCTTCTCGTAGTAGACCTTGAAGTCGTCCATAAGCACCTTTACGCCGTTCTCCTCGCGGAAGATGACGCGTGTGGCTTTCTTGCCCTGCTCAAAGCGCAGCGTGAACTCCTTCCACTCGTTAGTCATGCCCTCCACGTTGCCGAACTCCGTATAGACAGGGTTCTTCGGGTCGGTAACGTCCTGTGTGGTGTAGCCCAAGCCTACATAACCCGGCGTGTTGTTGGCGAGACGCGCGCGGAACGACACGAAGTAGATGCCGTTGTCGGCAGATGCGTCGAAAACGGGAGTGTTGAAGTGCGCAGCATAGTAGTCGTCAGCGCGTGTGTTGTTGAAGAAGATCATGCCACCGGCTGGGTATACCTGATACGATCCCCATCCCGGTGTCTGAGTATAGTCGGGATTCACGCACGAGTAGAAGATGTCGTTAGACGGCATGCCCGTGCATGTGTTGATGTTGAAAGAGAGGTCGGGGTTGTTCTCCGAACCCGAAGTCATCTTCGAGAAGTCCTCGTTGAGGATGATAACCTGTTCGGCGTTCGCCTTTGCCGCAGACTGCACAGTCTGTGCGCTGGCGGTTTGCGTTGCTACTGCCGTCGGAGCGGCGAGCAGGACAGCAAGAGCTGCTGTCAAGCAATGTTTCTTGTTCATTGTTTTCTTTAGATTTGTTTATATTGTTGTTGCTTTTCTGCCCATTATCTGACGGTGCAGGCGGCGCGCCGGAATCCACGACGCCGCCCATCCTATCAGTATGACGGTGATGAACACTACGAGCACATCCACGTAGTGAACGCTCACGGGGTAGGCGTTGACGATGAACGTGCCCGAGCTGTCGCCCATCTTCACGAGGCCGAACGCCTGCTGCAGTCCGCAGAGCGCCAGTCCGAGACCGATGCCTATCAGCGCGCCCACAGCCGATATGATGCGACCCTCGTAGAGGAAGATGCTCACTATCTGGCGGTCGCTGGCTCCGAGGTTGTGCAGCGTGTTGATGTCGTCCTTCTTGTCGATGATGAGCATCGAGAGCGAGGAGATGATGTTGAAGCACGCCACGATGAGTATGAACGTTAGGAACACGTACGCCAGCACCTTCTCTATCTGCATGATGCGGAACGTGTCTTCCTGCTGCTCGAAGCGGTCGAGCACACGGAACTTCTCGCCTGCCGCTGCCTTTATCTCCTGCTTCGCCTCAGCGAGGTCGGTGCCCGGCTTCAGGCGCAGCTGCAGCGAGGAGAGCATTCCGTCCTGGTCGAAGAGCTGTCGGGCGAAGTATATGGACGTGATGATGCGGTCGCGGTCGTACTTGTTCTGGTTCACCGCGAACACAACGCCCGGCGAAAGCAGCGAGTCGACCACGAATCCGTCTGTCGGCGTGTCGAGGTCGGTGAGCTGTCCCTGACGCACGGGCGCATAAATCTTAAGATAGTCGGCCCAGCGAGCACCAAGCCCCATGTCCTGCGCCAGACGTATGCCCGGCACGCCGAAGTAGAGGTTGGCAACGCGCAGCGTGAACTCGCCGTCGCCGTAGAGTATGTCGCCGATGCGCGTGAGCTGGTCGAAGTTCTCGTCGACGCCCATCACCGTCACCATGCGCTGGCGGTCGCCGTAGACGGCAATCGCCTGATCCTCCACCACGTCGGTAGCCACGTCTACGAAGTCGAGATGGCGTATCTTGTCGAGCTCCGGCGCGTCGGCGTTGACGGTCTTTCCCTTCGCCGGCACCACTTCTATCTGCGGATCGAAGTTGGTGAAGAGCGACGCCACGAGGTCGTGGAAGCCGTTGAACACGCTCAGCACTATCACCAGCGCCATCGTAGCCACCGCCACGCCCGTAACGGATATGAAACTGATGACGTTGATGGCGCCCACGCTCTTCTTCGAGAACATGTAGCGGCGCGCTACGTAGAATGAAAAGTTTCTCTTCATTATTATATGTGTTGTGATGGTGAGGTGGTGAGATGGTGAGAATAGTGTTGTGATGTTGAGGGGTTGAGATGGTGATGAAGGGTTGAGATGGTGATGTGTTGAGATGTTGACATTAGTTTATAGCTAAATGACAAATCTCACCACATCACCACATCAACATCTCACCATCATATCTCAACATCTCACCACATCAACATCTCACCATCTTACTTTTTCAACAGTTCGTCAATACGTTCGATGTAGTCGAGCGAATCGTCAACGAAGAAACGCAGCTCGGGGATGATGCGCAGCTGGTTGCGCACGCGTGTGCCAAGCTCGTAGCGGATAGACTTCTCGTTGGCAGCCACGTTCTTCAGCAATTCGTCCGACTTCTCCGACGGGAAGATGCTGAGATAGGCGGTGCAGATGCTGAGGTCGGGCGACACACGACAGCGTGTAACGCTCACCATTACGCCGTGCATGGCGCGTGTCTGACTCTGAAAAATAAGGCTAAGCTCCTTCTGCAGGAGGCGTGCTATACGGTTTTGTCTTGTTTCTTGCATAGTTCTTTTTTGTATGTATTACGTTGTTTTTATATGTATTACGTTAATTATCCTACTTGTTTTCCGTCATTTATCCAATTTATGCAAAGTTACGGTAAATATAATAATGTACAAAAGTTTTTTAGTTTTTTTGTGGATTATAGGATGTAAAGAAAAGAGCCAGAACTCGAACGAGTCCTGGCTCTTGATATATGTATGAAGCGTGCTTAGAGCACAATCTTCTTCACGAATGTCTGCTTGCCCTTTGTCAGGCGCACGATGTACATGCCTGGTTTGAGGTTGGTGTTTGCTACAGCCTTACCGTCGACGGTGTAGACACTGATCTTGCCGTCGAAGTTCAGCGCGTCGATGTAGCCGTTGAGGAAGGTGATGGCAGGTGTCTCCACGTTGTTGATGTCGCGGATGGCAGTCTCTGTGGGCTGCATCTCCTTGATAGGCACCTCAACCACGTTCTCAACGTACTTCGAGTTGCGGTCGATGACGAAGGCGATGAGCTTCAGGTTCTTGTAGTCCTGAATGTTTTTAGGCAGGTTCAGCTCCACGGTGTGGCTGAATGCGTCGCCGCTGTTTATCTGCTTCGGGAACACGTCGCTGATGCCCTCGTTCACCTCGTAGCCCAAGCGAGCCACGTGCTGAAGGTCAAGTTCTACCTCTTTTCCCTTTTTCTCCCAACCATAGTACGACTTCACCGAACCGGCATAGGCGTTCTTCTGCTTGTAGCCCGTCACGTCGTTCTCTATCACGGCGAAAGCCAAGCCGTAGTTGGCGTTGGTCTGTTCGCGGTTGAACTTCATGACTGCCGTAGCGCTCACCTTCGAATGGTTGTCGTCGGTGAAGTTGGCGATAGCGTCGATGCCGAGCACCGAGCCGCTGTTGATGAACGCCTTCACGTAGAGTTCGTTTTTATCGGTAATGTCAAGACTGTTTGTACGGCGACGGTCGTAAGTGCCTTTTGGGAAGCCTCCAGATATACCGTATGTGTATGACGGACACTCCAACTCGGTAGGTGTGCCACTGAAGCAATGCTTTGCTATAGCTACGAACTGTCCTGGGAACTTTGTGTGGTTCTGCGAGATCTCCTCGATGCCGCGCACGCACCACGGGCACTTGACGCCTGTGTACTCCTCCATATACACACGCTTTACGTCCTGCACATTGGCTGTGACGATAGCAGATGTGCATGTGTTGTTGCCGTCATAAGCATCCTCCTCGCCGTTCACAGCGACGAGGCGCACCTTCAGATTCTCGCAGCCCTTTGTGTCGGGAGCGTTGCAAGTGAAGGCGAACTCGTCTTCGGCGCGTGCCGTTACGGTCTGCTCTACGTCGGCGAACTGCTCTTCTGCGTTGCCGATGGTGTAGCCGAAGCGGAGCGATGTTATCTTTGCAGCAGCGAAGTTGAGCAGCTTGCCCTTAATCTGATAGGTATCGCCCACGGCTGTTATCACCTTCTTCACGCCGCAGATAGCCACGTCTACCGATATCTCCGTGCCTTCAACGCGCATCTGCAGAGCGAGAGCCGGCGCATTGTCTGGAGTCTGCTTGGTATTGTCTGTCCATCCGCTACCGAAGTCGGTGAGGTTGCCGCCTTCGCAGTATTCGTCAGTAACGCCTACGACGTTGATGTCGCTCGTAAACTCGTAGCCGATGTAGAACGGATCGCCGGTTATGGTGTATGCCTCGTCGAAGAGCACCGAGTTAAGGCCCTTGTTGCCCATATCCGCCATCTTCTCCACAGAGTATGCGCCGTTGAGGTCTTCAGCCACGAACGCCTTCACAGTCTCAGCCTTGTCGGTGAGCGAGAAGCGCATGCCTGTCACCTTCAGACCCTTGTACATCTGCGCCACCTCTGCAGGTATGTATATGGCAGCCTTGCCCTGGCGAGTGCCGATGCTGCCGTACGGAAGGTCGACTGCCGCCTTTCCGGCGTAGCCCCAGTATGTGTATTTTGCGTTAGCCGCCGTCACAACGAGCAGCAGCATAAGCAGGAGTGAAGTTATCTTCTTCATTGGTTCTGTATTGTTTAAATTGATTGTATTCTCTTTAGAATGTAATCTTCTTCACGAAGCTCTGCTTGCCGTCGGTGCCACGCACGATATACATGCCACGAGCGAGCGAAGCGTTCTTCACGAGCTGTCCGCCTACGGTGTACACCTGCAGTGTGCCGTTGAAGCCGTCTGCCACGAGGCTGCCGTTGCGCACGCTGAGGTCGGGCGCTGGTGTAGAGGTGATGTCGGCGATAGATGTCTCGCCAGCCTCAAGCACGGGCACCTCAACGGCATTCTCCACGTAGCCGTGGTCGCCACGGTTGATGAGGAAAGCTACAACCTTGATGTTGTCGCGGTTCTTCACGTTCGACGGAACGTTGAGCACGGTGTTGTGATTGTAGATAGTAGTGCTGTACACGTCGTTCACGGGGATGCTGTTCTCGATGCCACCGCTGATGCCGAAGCCTGCACGAGCCACGTGGTTGAGCGTTACGGTAGCCATCGAAGGCTTGTTCTCCCATCCGTCGAGCTCACCGTATTTGCCACCTGCGTAGCCGTTGTTCTGCTGATAGCCTGTCACGCCGTCCTCGATGATGGCGTATGCTATGCCGAAGCTGCAGTTGGTCATATCCTTTACGAACTGCACATTGGTGTTCACATTGATGCGTGTATAGTCGCCTGCCACGTAGTTAGCCTGAGTCTCGATGCCGGCGATTGTTGGGAAGTTATTGAGAATAGCCTCAACATACTGGAATGTTGTAGAGACATCGGGGTCGAACTTAGCGCGACGGTCTACTGCTGCCTGCGGATATACGCCCCAGTCAGCATACTCGTACGACGGGCAGAGCAACTCCTGTGGTGTGCCGGTGAAACCGTGCTTAGCGATAGCGATGAAGTTGTCGGGATACTTCTCCTTGCACTTCTCGATAGAGACGATGCCACGCGGACAGTTGCCGCAATAGATGCCGGTAGCCTCCTCCATGAGCACGCGCTTGGTGATGGCGACAGAGGTCATCATCACGTTGCACTCTGTAGCGTCGTTGGCTGGGTTGACGTCTTCATCGGCTACAACGCGCACCTTCAGCTTGTGTGTGCCCTTGGTCTTGATGCCTGGGTGAGTGAAGCTGAAGACGTTCTCGCTGCGGTCGCCGAGCGTCTCGTCGAAGTCTACGAACTGCTCCTCGCCGCCGTCCACGCTGTAGGCGATGCGGTAGCTGTAGAGCTTCGTAGCCGAGAGGTTCACCACCTTAGCCGAAACCACGAACGGCTCGTTCTCCTTTGTAGCGATGTCGCGCAAGCCCATCACGCTGAGGTCAACGGGCAGGTTGTCTGCCTCGATGCGTGCGGTGAGCGAGAGTGCGTTGGCTCCGTTTGCGGCGTTGTCCACCCATCCGTTGCCGAAGTCGGTATAGTTAGCGTATGCTGTCTTGTTGGCTACATAGCCGATGCATGCCTCCAGTCCGCTCACGTCGTAGCCGATGTAGAAGCCTTCGCCGGTGATGGTGTATGGTGCATCGAACTTAACGATGTTGTTGCCCTTGTTCGCCTTGTCGCTCACCTTAGTGGCGAACGGCGTGGCGTTGAGGTCGGTTGTGGCGAACACGCTCAGCTTGCTTGCCTGAGCAGCCAGACCGACGCGCACACCGGTGAGCTGACAGCCTTTGTACAGCTGCGCCACCTCAGCAGGGATATAGATGGCTGCCTTGCCGTAGGCTGAGGAGCCGTAAGCGCCGACGATGTCCTTGTCGCAATAGCCCCAGTAGGCGAACTTAGCGTTTGCTGCCGTCGCCATGAGCAACAGCATGAGCAGTAGTGTAGTGATTTTCTTCATATTATAGATGTTTATAGTTATTTCCTCAGGATGTATAATCTTTTCTATTATAGATGTTTAAAGCTTTTTCGAAGCGCAACAAAATTACTACTAATTTTAGAAAAAACGATGTTTTTTAGGCGTATTCTTTTGACATTTCGTAAAATTATCGTACTTTTGGAGGTACAGATGCAAATCTGAATAACTTGTACAACCTAAATTACTAAGATAACAGTTACTATGGAAAAGAAGATAACGCAAGAAAACTTTGAAGATACTTATGTTGACAGTATCGAGTTGGAGCGCATTGACAAGTTCGTGTGCGACGAGATGGCACGACAGATTCACCGCTACATAAAGGCGATGAAGGGCTCAAAGGCTATCATGCTCAAGTTTGAGGAACAGCTGGCTACGCTCACCGTGCCCGAGAAGGAGAAGGCGATAGCACGCTACATCGACCTGAACCGCAAGGTGATTTCGGGTCTCGACTTCAAGGTGGTGCTCGCACGTGCCATGGCAAACTACTCAGACACGTTCGCCTACCTCGTTGAACTGGTGAACAACAAGCGCAAGATGGTGTTCTATCTGAACCGCATCCGCGAGAAGTATGTGCAGTATCATGAGGTGTACGAGGAGAACGGCAAGTTCGGCATCAAGGACCATCAGGGCAACGTGCTCGTGCCGGCTCACTACGACTTCCTCCGCACGCCGTATGTGTACGTCGACGACTTGCGTTCGCTGCCTGTCATCGCGCAGCGCGACGGCAAGATGGGCCTCGTGATGCCCGACGGCAAGGAGACCGTTGTGCTCGACTTCATCTATGACGACATCGAACTGCGCGACGAACCGCCCTATTTCGAAGCGTACGCAGGAGAGGAAAAAACATTGTTTGACCTTTAAGTTATGGACCAACTTTACATGCGCCGCTGCCTCCAGCTCGCTGCCAACGGACGACAGAACGCCAAGCCCAACCCTATGGTGGGCGCCGTGATAGTGGCAGCCGATGGACGCATCATCGGCGAGGGATACCATGTGCGCTGCGGCGAAGGACACGCTGAGGTGAACGCCTTTGCTTCGGTGCGACCCGAGGACGAAGCGCTGCTCGCCGGCGCCACGATATACGTCAGTCTGGAGCCATGCTCCCACTATGGCAAGACGCCGCCCTGCGCCGACCTTATTATAAAGAAAGGTGTGCGCCGCTGCGTCGTGGGCTGCGTCGACCCGTTCGCTGCCGTGCAGGGACGCGGCATACAGAAGTTGCGCAACGCCGGCATAGAGGTGACGGTGGGTGTGCTCGAAGAGGAGTGTCGCGAGCTGAACCGCCGCTTCATCACGTTCAACGAGAAGCGACGCCCGTACATCATACTGAAGTGGGCGCAGACCGCCAACGCGTTCCTCGACGACAACGGCAAGGCGTGTGCCATATCCACGCCGTTCACGAAGATGCTCGTTCACAAGTTGCGCGCCGAGAACGACGCCATCCTCGTAGGTCGCATCACCGACGAGCGCGAACATCCACAACTCGATGTGCGCCACTGGGCGGGCAAGTCGCCGCGCCGCATCGTCATCGACCGCAACCGACCGGCGTTCGAGGGTTTGGACTTCTCGAAGCCTGTCATTCCGCAACTGCTCGAATGGCTGCATCAGGAGAAGTGCCAGTCGCTCATCGTGGAGGGCGGAGCACGCACGCTGCGCTCGTTCATTGAGGCTGACGCATGGGACGAGATACGCGTGGAGACGGCACCGTTCTGCGTGAGCGGCGGCACAGCGGCTCCCACTCTGCCTGCCGACGTGCGCCTTGTGCGCCATGAGGTGTACGACCATAACATTATTGCCACATATCACCGCCGATGAACAAAGAACTCCCTATAGTGTTGCACAACCTTGCCGTTGGCTATTCAAAAAAGGGGATGCGCTTGTCTCAAGTGCACCAACAAAGCAATAAAGCCAATCAGGGGGTGCAGTTGAGACAACTGCACCCCCTGGATGTGCGCTGCGTAGCCTCCAACCTCAACGCCACGGCATGCCCTGGATCGCTCACTTGCCTCATAGGTCATAACGGCACGGGCAAGTCGACGCTGCTGCGCACCATTGCGCACTTGCAGCCGGCGCTCGACGGCAGCGTGTTCATCGGTCCCGACGACATAACTATGCTTCGCCCGAGCCGCCTCTCACGCATTATTTCGATTGTGCTCACCTCGCGCCCCGACGCTCGCAACATGACTGTCGAGGAACTCGTTGCGCTCGGACGTGCGCCATACACCGGCTTCTGGGGGCGCCTCTCCAGCGACGACCGCCTCATCGTGCGCCAATCGATAGAGAGCGTAGGCATTGCGCCGATGGCTGAGCGCCGCGTGTGCAGCCTCAGCGACGGCGAGATGCAGAAGGTGATGATAGCGAAGTCGCTCGCGCAGCAGACGCCGGTGATTCTGCTCGACGAGCCTACCGCCTTTCTCGACTTCCCTGGCAAGATCGACTTGATGTTGCTGTTGCAACGTCTTGCCCACGAGGAACACAAAACGATTCTTCTTTCCACTCACGACCTTGAGACAGCCCTGCAGACTGCCGACCGTCTGTGGCTTCTCGCCGACGGCGCATTGCACGACGGCACGCCGCACGAACTCGCCGACCTTGGCTTCATTGACGATTATATTGGTCGGAAGAACGTTAAGTTCGACAGAGAAACGCTCAGCATACAAATTCTATAGGGGGTGCACTTGTCTCAAGTGCACCAACAAAGCAAAAAAACTGCACCAACAAAGCAAAAAAGTGCACTTGTCCTAACTGCACCAACAAAGCAAAAATCTGCACCAACATAATAATAAATGCACCTTTGCTATGTTGGTGCACTTGAGACAAGTGCACCCCCTATTTTACTTTTTACTTTTCTACGCCGTGTGCTGTCGTGTGCCCATACGAGCCTCAACCACATTCACCACATAGTCGCCGAGCTTCTCGCACTCCGACACGATATCCATGTACATTGTGCCGATAGCGTAAGTGTACTTGTGGTCGTTGATGTCGTTGATGTTCTGCGAGCGCAGCTGGTTGCGGTAGTTGTTTATCTCGTTCTCCACGTTGAAAGAGCGGTTGATGTCGAGCGAGTCGCGGCGTCCGGTGAGCATCACGTTCATCTGTGTGAGTGCGTCGTCGGTGAGCTCCAGCATCTGGTGCAGGTGCTCGTACTGCTTCTCGGTGAAGTCTTCCTTGCCCTTCAGCTTGCGACTGAGCGTGCGCGCCACGTTGTAGCAAGAGTCGCCGATCGACTCTATCTCCGAAATCTCGCGGAGCATAGCGCGAATCTTCGCCTTGGTGTCGTCCGAGAGATGAGCGTCGCTGACGTTGTTCAGATAGTTGGCTATCTCAATCTCCATGTTGTCCGAGATGCACTCGTACTTCTCGATACGCGTATAGAGCTTGTTGAACTTCGCCTCGTCCTTCACGCCGAGCAGTTCGCGAACCATGCCGAACATACGCTGTATGCGCTCTGCGAACGACTGAATCTCCTTCTGTGCCTCAAGCACCGAGAGCTCCGGCGTCTTCATGATTGAAGTGCCGCCGATGTAACGCAGACGGAAGTCGTCCTCGTCCTTGCGGTTAGACGGCTTGATGACGTAGCATACGAAGCGCTCCATCTGCGGGATGAACCAGATAAGCACGGCTGTGTTGCATACGTTGAACGTGGTATGGAACGCTGCGAGCACTACCGAGAGGCGTGCTGCGTCGATGTGGTCGGCATGCGGGTTGACGCCCACGAAGCCGCACACCATGTCGATGAACGGATAGAAGCCGCAGAGCACCCATATCACACCGAACACGTTGAACGTGAGGTGGGCGAAGGCTGCACGACGCGCCTGTGTGTTGGCGCCCATCGCTGCGATGTTAGAGGTGATGGTGGTGCCGATGTTCTCGCCCAATACCAGTGCGATACCCATGTAGATAGGCAGCACACCCGACGAGCAGAGCACCATGGTGATTGCCATGAGGGCTGCCGACGACTGCATGCAGAACGTCAGCACGGTGCCGATGCCGAGGAACGAGAATATGGTGAGATAGCTATCCTTGTCGAAGGAAGCGAAGAAGTCGATGACAGTCTGGTTGTGACTGAGGTCCATCTCCTTACCCGTTGCGCCGAGCGTAGAGATAGCGAAGAACATGAAAGCCACGCCGAAGAGGAAGTCGCCGATGTAGCGGTGGCGCTTGCTGTAGATGAGTAGCAGGGCGATGAAGAACGCAGGGAACACGAGGTTCGCCATGTTGAACGAGAAGCCGAGCGTCATAATCCACGCCGTGAACGTAGTGCCGATGTTGGCACCCATGATGACGGAGATGGCTTGAGCAAGGGTTAGCAGTCCGGCGTTGACAAACGAAACGGTCATCACCGTAGTAGCCGTAGACGACTGTACCGAGGCTGTTACAAACATACCGGTCAGCAGTCCGGTGAAGCGGTTGGTGGTCATTGCGCCGAGAATATGGCGGAGCTGCGAGCCTGCCATCTTCTGCAAAGCCTCGCTCATCACCTTCATACCGTAGATGAGGAGGGCCAATGAACCGATGATCTTAAAAATAATCCAAATCGACATATTTTTTTAATATAATTTATGTGGCGTTTATGCGCGTTGTGTCGAAAAAAGAAAGTACCTTTGTTATTGGCAAGTTACTTAGTAAGTAGTTGAAAGCCTCTTTTGATAGATTTCAGTATAAAACCTTTAAAGCTTTAGCCAAATGAAACAGTTGATACAAATCCGTTGCAAAAATAATAAAAAAACTTTAAAAGTGGAAACAGGGAGTACACTTTCTGATATTTTTTCTCAGCTTGATGTAAAGATGCCTTATCCGCCGGTGAGCGCCAAGGTGAATAACAAGGTTGAGGGACTCCACTACCGTGTCTACAATCCGAAGGATATTGAATATCTTGACGTAACGTCGGCGTCGGGATCGCGTGCTTATACTCGCACGCTCTTCTTCGTGCTCTGCAAGGCTGTACACAAGTTGTTTCCCGAGAGCAGCGTGGTCATCGACATACCGGTGAGCAACGGCTACTACTGCGACCTGCGCCTCGGACGCCCCGTGACGGAGGCTGACGTCGACCTTATCCGTGGCGAGATGCAGAGCCTGGTAGACCGCCATCTGCGCATCCGACGCCACCAGGTGCCCACCGACGAGGCGATACGCATCTTCGAGGACCTCGGCTACAAGTCGAAGGCGATGCTGCTGCGCACTACCGGCAAGCTCTATACTACATATTATGATATAGAGGGCTTCATCGACTACTTCTACGGCACGATGCTCGTCAACACGGCGCAGCTCACGCTCTTCGGACTCGAGAAGTACTACGACGGACTGCTGCTGCGCATCCCGTCGCGACAGGACCCGACGCAGCTCGGCGCACTGGTGCGCCAGGACAAGATGTTCGACATCTTCCAGGAACACCACCGCTGGCAGAACCTGCTGGGCTTGTCTACCGTCGGAACGTTCAACGAGGCGGTCAACCGCGGTCTTACTACCGATATTATTAATGTGTCGGAAGCGCTGCAGGAGAAAAAGATTGCGAAGATTGCGGAGGACATCGCTCGCGAGTCGCGTGTGAAGATGGTGCTCATCGCTGGTCCGTCGTCGTCGGGCAAGACTACGACGTGCAAGCGTCTCTCCATTCAGCTGCTCTGCAACGGCATACACCCCGTGCCCATCTCGCTCGACGACTACTTTGTCGACCGCGAGAAGACGCCGCTCGACGCTCAGGGCGACTACGACTACGAGTCGCTCTATGCGCTCAATCTCGAACTGTTCAACAAGCAGCTCTTGCAGCTCTTCGCCGGCGAGGAGGTGGAGCTGCCGCGCTACAACTTCCAGACTGGCCGCAGCGAGATGAGCGGCAAGCGTATGCGCATGGAGCCTAACGACGTGCTCGTGGTGGAGGGCATCCACGCGCTCAACCCCGAACTGACGGCGCAGGTAGACGAGCAACTGAAGTATCGTGTGTATGCCTCGGCGCTCACCACTATCCTCCTCGACGAGCACAACTACATCCCCACTACCGACAACCGACTGCTGCGCCGCATCGTTCGCGACTTCAAGTATCGTGGCTGCTCGGCTCGCGACACCATCCGCCGCTGGCCCAGCGTGCGTGCCGGCGAGAACAAGTGGATATTCCCTTATCAGGAGAACGCCGACACGATGTTCAACACGGCGATGATATACGAATTAGCTGCCATCAAGACGCAGGCTGAGCCGCTGCTCGAGCAGGTGCCCGAGAACTGCGACGAGTATGCCGAGGCGTATCGCTTACGCAAGTTCCTCGGCTACTTCAACGCCATCGACCACACCGTCCTACCGCCGACATCGCTCCTGAGAGAGTTCCTCGGAGGCAGCTCGTTCACGTATTA
>ERZ1034680.671-NODE-671-length-15430-cov-5.047675_pt1 | contig 15430 bp, 3 predicted proteins | sample MGYA00520639_ERZ1034680 | MGnify/ENA primary metagenome ERZ1034680 (study PRJEB33766, sample SAMN09781760) | gut metagenome | biome: gut microbiome | host: Homo sapiens | place: Madagascar | study: EMG produced TPA metagenomics assembly of the PRJNA485056 data set...
CTGTTCAACCGCATTGCGGACATGTTCCCGGACGCGCCGTTCTTCTACCTGTCCACCTCGCCATGGAACGTGGAAAGCTCGATCCGCCATTTCATTACGAACCACGGTTTTCCGGAAGGTCCGCTGCTGCTGCGCGACCTTGACCCGAGGCCGAAAACCTTCATTCCGTCGGGCGTGCAGCACAAGCTCGAATACGCCGAACAGCTCATGGCCGATTTTCCCGATATGAAGTTCATTCTGATCGGCGACGACGGGCAGAAGGATCCGACCACATACGCCACGATCGCACGCCGCTATCCGGGCCGCGTGCTGGCGATCTGCATCCGCCAGCTGACGCCGCGCGAGGTGGCGGGCAACATCGGTTCCGTTGCGGGGCGCGCGAACACGCAGCCGATGCCGGTCACCGACGTACCGGTGTTCACGGGAGCGACCGGGTCGAACATCATGAAAACCATGCTGCCGTACCTGCGCGCCACCCAAGCCGCGGATGGCAGGAACGACTGACCGGCCCGGAATCCGGCAGCATGCATGGCTGCACGGTGCGGCTGCCGGAAGCATCGGCGCACATCGCCGTCGGAAAGTTAGGCGGCGCAGGCCGGTATAATCGCGTGCATGAGTGAATTTCGGGGCATGAACGACCCGTCCGCATCGGAGCAGGATGGGTTCGGCGCGATTCCGCGCGCGAAACGGGTGCCGAAGGAGCGCGTCTTCCATGGCGACACCTTCATCGATCAATACGAATGGCTGCGGGACAAGCAATCGCAGGACGTTCAAGACTATGTGGCGGCGCAGAACCGCTACTGCGAACAGCGCATGGCACCGCTCGCATCGTTGCGCAAAACGTTGTTCGACGAATTCAAATCGCATGTGCAGGAAACCGACATGTCCGTGCCGACGCGCATGGACGGCTACTGGTACTTCACCCGCACCAAGCAGGGCGAACAGTATGCCGTGCAATGCCGGGTGCCGATTCGCGGCGCGGACGATTGGGATCCGCCGACGGTGGAGGCCGGTGTGCCACTCGACGGCGAACAGGTGGTGTTCGACACCAACGCCGAGGCGCAAGGCCATGATTTCTTCCGTGTCGGCGGCATGGACATCTCCAAGGACGGCCGCTGGATGCTGTACGGCGCCGACACGAGCGGCGACGAACGCTACGATTTCCGCATCCGCGATCTTGAGACCGGCGACGAGTTGGAGGAACGGTTCGAGGGCATCGGCGGCGCCTGCTTCACGCCGGACGCGCAATGGGTGTTCTACGTGCTGCTCGACGGCGCATGGCGTCCATACGCGGTGATGCGCCACCGCGTCGGCACCCCCGTGACCGATGACGTGGAGGTGTACCGCGAGGCGGACGAACGCTTCTGGGTGGGCATCGGACTGTCCTTCGACGAACGCAACATCGTGATCGGCACCGGATCGAAAACCACCACCGAAGTGCTGATGCTGCCAGTGGATACCCCAGAGGGCTCGTTCCGGGCGTTCATTCCGCGCGAAACCGACGTGGAATACGACGTGAGCTTCGCCTGCTTCGAAGGCGCGGGGGAGCATGGCGAGGATATTCCGCTCGCCGTGGTGTACCACAACGCGTTGAATCCGAATTTCGAGATCGATGTGATCGATATGCGGACGCACGAGCCTCCATACCGGCTGGGCGAAGGCGTGCGCGTGGCGGTCGGATCGCCTTACGGCTGCGAGCACGGCGACGACGTGGAGCCGGGCGCTTCCTCCATGCCGATCGGCACCCCGTATTCGAATCCTTGCAATCCCGCCATTCTGCAGGGCGCGCACGGCTTGGGCATCGAGGGTATCTCGATTCATCGGCATTTCGTCGCATTGCAATACCGCGCGGAAAGCCTGCCGCACATCGCGGTGATGACGAAACGGGCCGCCGCCGAGGATTTCCTGGCCGGCCGGCCATGGCGGTTCACCGAACTGGTGCCGCACGCGCTGGAGGACGATTGGGACGTCGACGAATCCGTGGACGAGATCAACGAGGAACGCGCCGAGATCTGGGGCAAACTGGACGCGGCCGCCGCCGCGCAAGGCAAGGGATCGGCCGTGCATGGCGTCTCGCGTCGGGCGATGACATCGTCGGACGGCGCCACCGCCGACCGCATGCCGGGGGAGACGCGCCGCCTGTATTCGATCGGCGTTGGTGGCAATCCTTCGTATGACGCGCCGCGCATGCGCTACTCGTTCGCCAGCTACACGCGCCCCGGCGAACTGCACGATTACGATCCGGACACCGGCGAGGACCGTCTGCTCAAACGCGCCACCGTGCTGGGTGGTTTCGATCCGCGCGACTACATGGAACGCCGGGTGTGGGTCACCGCGCGCGACGGCGAACGCATCCCCGTCTCGCTGGTATGGCGGCGTGACGTGCCGACCTGCGATTCCGCCATGTTCATCACCGGCTACGGCGCGTACGAGATCAGCTCCGATCCGGGATTCGCGGTGTCACGCATCAGCATGCTCGACCGCGGCGTGCTGTACGCCGTGCCGCACATCCGCGGCGGCGGCGAAATGGGACGCGCCTGGTACGAGCAGGGGCACCTGCTCAACAAGAAGCATTCGTTTGAGGATTTCATCGACGCCACGCGCGCGCTGCAACGCGCCGGACTGGCCTCGCCGCTGCGTACGGTGGCAAACGGCGGCTCGGCGGGCGGCCTATTGATGGGGGCGGTCGCCAACATGGCTCCGGAATGCTATGCGGGCGTGGAGGCGGATGTGCCGTTCGTGGACGCGCTGACCTCGATCCTTGATCCTTCGCTGCCGCTGACCGTCACCGAATGGGACGAGTGGGGCGATCCGCTGCACGACGCGGATGTGTACGCGTATATGAAGTCGTACACGCCATACGAGAATGCGCCAGATAGTGAAAATGACGAAAGAACTGCCGTTTTTCCGAAAATTTTCATTACCACATCCATGAACGACACCCGCGTGCTGTATGTGGAGCCGATGAAATGGCTGGCCCGGCTGCAGCATGCCGGTGTGGACGCCGTGGCGAAAATCGAGGTGGAAGCCGGCCATGGGGGTACGTCCGGGCGGTACAAGCAATGGGAGGAAGTCTCCTATGAGAACGCTTGGTGCTTGTCGATGATGGGCGTCACCAGTTGACCCCGTGTTCGGGTGAGAAAGTACGGCGGAGCCACTTCTGCAAACAATTGCAAAAGTGGCTTCTGTTTCAGAAAATTTGCATAATCTGTTGCAGGACTTTTTCGGCGATTCTTGTTTTCGCTTCGGTGGGGGTAACCTCATTGTCAAACGTTTGATGCAACACCTTTCGGCGTGTTTTTGCAACAAAATGACCACAAATTTTGTGTTTCATTCGTTGATGTTGACGTCGTGACACCGTGCTTGCATGACAGAGGCGGTAGCTGGGGCAAGGTAGTGGCTGCCGCCACCTTAGGTTGTACTTAATCGTGAAGCGAGGGATTATGCACAGGCGCAAGGAGTTGGCGTCAAAGCGCTGTGTGAAAACGTTTGCCGCCATGCTGGTGACATTGGCGACCATGCTGGCATGCGTATTGATCGGGCCCGTTCATGCGCAGGCCGCGGAATACAACATCGGCGAACTCGGCTGGGTGGACAAGGACTCCTCCAAGCTGACCATCGTGTCCGGCGGCCAGGAAAAGCCGTTCATCTCCGGCACCACCGTCGACTACGGCGATGGAATCAACATGCAGCTGCATTGGAACGTGCCGAACAACATCACCGTCAAATCGGGCGACACCTTCGTCTACGATCTGCCCGAGAACCTGACCTTCCAATCTGGGCAACAGTACGACATCATCAACGAATCGGGCGATGTGGTCGGGCATTATGTGATCAACGGCAATCGCATGGTGGCCACGTACACCCGCGGCGAGGACGCGGGATCGAACGTCACCGCGTACGTGACGGTCAAAGGCACCATCAACTCCGACAAAACCGGCGGCAACAACGGCGGAGACAAGACGTTCTCATATCCGGGCTACGGCGACGTGACGCTGAAGGTGAATCCGAAGCATGAAGTGAACGCTTCCAAATCCCCGGCCATCTCCACCTCGGACCCCTCGAAGTGGGAATTCGTCATCAAGGTCAATTCCGTCGGCACCAACCAGAACGTGCAATTGAACGACACCATGGGCGAGCTGATGAAGCTTGATCCGGACAGCATCCATATCTACACCGACGCGGATTGCCAGCAACCGTATGAGGGGACATGGAACGCCACGCCAGCGGCGGGCAATACCGGGTTCAGCGCCACGATTAAGTCCATGGAGGACGGTGAAACGCTGTATGTGCGCTACGCCGTGACCGCCGACCGTGCCACGCTCGTGGCGGCCTGCAAGCAGGCGGGCGACTGCTCGCAGGTGCCCGGCCTGAAGAACTCCGTGGAATACCACAGCGATGACAATACGGACCACAAAAAGACCGAAAACTCCATCTGGGTCACCTACAAGGACTGGTCGGTGACCAAAGGCGGCACCCAAACGACGATAGCAAAGTCCGATCCGCAACCAGGCGACCCGAACAACAAGAAGGACGTTTCGGGCATCCAATGGACCATCAACATCACCAAGGGCACCGACACCGACATTTCCGGAGCCAGCATCAAGGACGCGCTGGGCAACGGGCTGGAAGAGCCATCCGGCGATGTGGTACTGACCTGCAGAAAAGCCAATGATTGGAAGACGCAGTGCCCTACGGATGCTCTGGATGCATTCGAAAGCGATCCGTACAACAACCAGTGGTCCATCAAGGTTCCTTGGCTGGATCTGGTGAACGGCACATATACGCTGCCATCCGGCTTCGACTCCTTCGCCATCACCTACACCACCGAAGTGACGAACGCGCCCAATGCCGACAGTGGCGAACATAGGACCTACACCAACGATGTGAGGGTCACGCCGAAAGGTCACCCCAGCAAAGACGCCACCGGTACGGCGGACGTCGGCAAGGACGTAGTGAATCTTGTCAAGAAGTGCACCTCACCGGGATCCGAAAGCAAGAACCTCACATGGGTGACCTCGCTGACCGCATTGACCGCGATGGACAGCGTGAATCTCAAAGATACCCTCGATCAGAAGGGGGATGGCTCATCCGCCGGATTCCAGCAGAGTCTGGTGCAAAACAGCATCGTCGCGTATACGGACGAGGCGATGACGCAGCTCATTGATGCCAACGCCTATTCGATTATGTCCACGGACCATGGCTTCACCATCACATTCAATCATCTCGATGCCAACCAAACCGTGTACGTGGCCTACCAGTCCATCGTCAAGGATGGCGTGACCGCCGAAACGGTGTACAACACCGCCGAATCGAAGCATAAGACGGCAACGGCAAGCCATACTCACCAGGTCGACAATCTGAAAAAGGAGGCAGTGAACCAGTGGTATGACGAATACGGATACGGCCAGACCGCCCACGCAGCCGGAGTGCTACGCTGGCTGCTGACCGTGCACGATCTGCCGGAGAAGGCCCAATCGGTGACGATCAGCGATACATTGCCTGAGAACACCATGTTCGTACCTGGCTCCGTCAAAGCGGTGAGCCCCAATGCCAAAACCACCACATTGAGCGGCGTATCAGCCAAGGACAACGGCAACGGCACGGTAACGTTCACCATATCGCCGGGCACGGCCGCATTCAAACAGGCCACCACCGCAGAAGGCCTGCGGATCGTCTACGACACGCGCGTCGACGCGTTGAAAGCGCAGAAAGGATACCACGAATACACCAACACAGCGTATATCAGCGTGGACGGCAAGGACCAGGCGGACCAGACCTGCACGTCCAGAATGGACACGCCGAAACTGGTGAGCAAACAGGGAACATACAACGAGTCCACGGCGCCGAACGTCAACTACACGGTGAAGATCAATCCGGGCGCACAGACGCTGAACAACGGCAAGGCCCTGACCCTGACCGATACGTTGGGCAGCGCGCTTGATCTGCGCATGGACAGCATCCTCATCGCCGATTCCGCCTCGGGAAAGCAGATCAATGGTGCGACATGGTCATATGAGCCGAATTCCAAGAAACTGGTCTTCTTCATTCCGGACAAGCAGGCTGTCACCATCACATACAAGGCGACCGTGCAGCTCAAAGCCGGAGAGACCATCGAGGGAGCCATGGGCTACAATAAGATTTTGCTTGAAGGCGTAGATACAAGCAAGGGCAGTGGTGAATACACTGTCACCGGAACGGTGAAAACGGCCCAAGCTGGCATGACATTCGACAGCAACACCCTGCAAATCTACAAGTACATTGATGGCGATACCGGCCGGCCGGGCGCCAACGCGATGTTCGAAGTGCAGGAAGTGAACGTGGACCCGACCAAGTGCAGCCCGGCAGCTGAAACCGCAGGCAAGAGGACCTGCTCCGGCGCTGTGGGCAAGACCGTGATGAACAACCTCACCACGGGCACGACCGGCTACTCCAGCCAAGTGCAGCTGAATGCGGACCACATCTACAAAGTCACGGAACTCGTAGCCCCGGGAGAAAAAGCGGACACTACTGAAAGCGCGTACGAGAAAGCCAAGCCACTGTATGTGGTCTTCCCCGGCAACGATGCGCGAAGCGCGGATTCGAAAACCTACAATGGCAAATACGACAATCTGGTCATCTCCGATGATAAAGGCGGCTCGGGCTCTTTGACCGTGGCCGTGGCCAACAACGCCACGTTGGGCAACTACCTGTGGTATGTCAACAACAACCACAAGAAGAAGACCGAGGTCAGCATCGCCAAATTGGATGCTGCCGACATCAAGGTTCCGGTGGCTGGTGCCTCGTTGAAGCTATCCAAATGGGGGTCGTCCGAAGCGCCGGAAGTCTGGTCGAATTGTAATGCATCAGTGCGGGATGTCAACAAAGATTCCACTGGTACCGCACTGATTTGGACCACCGGCGATACCGGGAAACAGACATTCGAACTGCTGCCTGGACGCTACTGGCTGGAGGAAACCGCAGCCCCCGCCGGATACCAGATCATGAGTCCGATCACCATCATCGTGGGCGCTGACGGCGTCGTGACAGTTAACGGCCATAACGTGACCGACAAGAACGGCACCGGCCAGATACAGGCCTTGGATGCGCCGAAGACCACGAATCTCACCGTGAACAAGGTGTGGAAAGACAACGATGACCAGGACGGCAAACGCCGCACCGTGACCTTCGACCTATATCGCAAGCTTGCGGGAGAAGCCGACTATACGAAGATGGACGGCCAGAGCCGCGACATCAACGTCAACGCCGGTGATTCCGCCGCATATTGGTTCGACCTGCCGGTCATGGTATACGGCAAGCAGGCCGAATACAAAGCCAAGGAAGCCACCACGATCAATGGATACACAGCGCAATGCACCGATCCGGTCTCCGCGGTCGACGGCAGCGGCATGGTCATGACCTGCACCAACACGCATGCGCCGGAAACCACCAGCCTCGGCGTGAACAAGAAGTGGAACGACGTCGGTAACCAGGACGGAAGCCGACCGCCCTCCATCACCGTGCATCTGGTGAAAAACGGTGTGAAAACCAACCAGTCAGCCACGTTGAACGCAGCCAATAATTGGAGCAATGCCAACGCGTTCACCAATCTGCCCGTCTACGAGAACGGCATGAAGATCACCTATGGCGTGCAGGAGGATGTGCCGTCCGGCTACACCGTCACCACAGACGGCGTCGACAAGAACCACAACATCACCCTGACCAACACCCACCATCCCAACAATAAGGAGGTGTGGTTCTCCAAGCAGAGTCTTGGAGGGCAAGAACTCGCCGGCGCGACGATGAGGCTCACCGGAACGTTGGACGATACGACGAAAACCTTCAACGCCAAAACATGGATTTCCGACGGCAGCCAGCAGAGCTTCATACTGGACTCGGGCACCTACACGCTGACGGAAACCAAAGCTCCTGCGGGATATACGAAGGCCGATGACATCGTCTTCCGCGTGAACACCGGCACCGACGGCAAGTTGCAGGTCCGGATACAACAGTCCGACGGCAGATACGTCGCAGCGGACGACAGCCTGATCACTATGGTCGACGCGTACCAACCGCATCGCGTCGCCATCGCCAAGAACAGCCTGACGGACGGCATCACCAACATCGCGGGCGCAACCATGAGCGTCACGGGACGCACGCTTGACGGCAAATCCATCAATTCGATCACATGGACTACCAAGCAGGGACAATCGCAGCAGCTCGACCTGCAGCCGGGCACCTACACGCTGTCCGAGACCAATCCGCCGGCAGGCTATACGAAGGCCGATGACATCACGTTCAGAGTCAACATCAACGGCAAAATCACCGTGGATGGCAAGATCCAGACGGAAGGGACGCTCACCATGGTGGATAAGCCCGACACCAACGGCATCTTCTTCTCTAAAACCGCGGTAGGCGGCGGAGCCGAACTCGCCGGAGCCGAATTCAACCTGACCGGCAGCACATTCGAAGGCAAAACCATCGACCCGATCCCATGGACCAGCGGTGGAACACCGAAGCGGTTCATGCTCAAGGACGGCGTCTACACGCTTACCGAAACCAAGGCCCCAACCGGATACGAGGCGGTCAAACCGCTCACATTCACCGTAAGAGAAGGCCAGGTGTACATCGACGGTGTGCTGCAAAGCGACCGTACCATACGCGTAGAGGACCGCATCGCCACCACCATGGTGCGCGTGCGCAAAGTCTGGTCCGACTCGAACTATGGGAACCGTCCGGAGAAAGTCACCTTCCATTTGCTACGCAATGCCAAGGAACTGACCGACAAGCAGTACACAGTCGAGGTGGATAGTTCCAGCTCGTGGACGCATACGTGGACCGATCTGCCCCGATACGACGAGAACGGCGAACGCTACAACTACACCGTGGACGAGGAAACCACGCAAAAGCTCAAGGATGGCTCCTACCGAGTGTCGATCACCAAGCGACCGTATCAGGACGGCGCCGAATACACAGTGCTGAACGTGCGTGAGCAGGACGCCATCAGCGCCAAGGTGACCAAAACCTGGAACGACAACTCCGACAACGACGGCAAGCGTCCGCACAAGCTCACCTTCCATGTGTGGGGCACCAGTAAGCAGCCGAAGGATCCGACGGACCTAAAACAAAGCTACGAAGACAAAATCGAGCAGATGATCGTGCAGGATGTGAACGTGTCCGGCGACCAACAGTCCTGGGTCTTCGAAGGACTGCCCAAACTGAACATCTACGGCAATCCGTACGCCTATACCGTCACCGAGGAGAATGTGGACGGTTACACGACAAGCGGATGCGCCGCGGATGAGACCGGCACTGCTGGGGCCGAAAGCAAGGGATGCGTGTTCACGCCGACGAATTCCTCCACCGACAAGGAGAAGGACTTCCAGGTGACGAACAAGCATACGCCGGAAACGACTACGCTGAACGTCACCAAACAGTGGGACGACGATTCCGATTCCGACAATGGCAGGCCGAACAATCTGACGATCTGGGTGCTGTCCAGCATCTGGAACGGCAAGAACGACCAGCCTCTGCCGGGATGGCCGGTGCCGCAGAATAACAGCATGTGTTTGGATCCGGGTACGAAGGCCAAGAACCCCGTCGGCGTCAGCTGTGCGGTGCTTACCAAAGACAATGCCAAGAAAGCCGTGACCACCACCGAGGCATCCTCGGATGGCGCGAAGGAGACGGCTGGTTCGTCCGGCTCGGATACGACGAACGTCGCCTCCAACGAATGGGCCTACGCGTTCACCAACCTGCCCAAGTATTACAAGGGCAAGGAAATCCACTATTCCGTAACCGAAGAAGCCGTGAACGGCTACAAGCCGGTTTCGCTCACCGGCGGCAAGACCGTGCCGCAACAGCCGAATCAATCGGAAACCGGCGCTGACGAAAGCAACGCCCAAACCGCAGCGGCTGATCCGAATACGGCAACGGACGAATCACAGGATTCGACTGACGGGACGAACGCAACCGCCGAATCGTGGAACTACCAGCTGACCAACAAGTACACGGCGGTCAAACTGCCCTCCACCGGTGGCGAAGGCAACGGAAACACCATGCGAGTGGGACTGATTGTACTGCTCGTCGGCACGCTGTGCCTGATTGTGGCGCTGCGTCGCAAGGAAAGGAACTGACGATGAACCAGCAAGTGCATCATACTGCACGCCGCATCACGGCCGCTGCAATCGGACTGGCGCTTTCCTGCGCGGGGCTTGGCTCGCAAGCCGTCGCATACGCCACACAGCCGGCGGCCACCGACGTGACGGTGATCGCATTCCAGCAGAACTGGAAGACCGTGGCCGAGGAATGCACGAACACATACGGTCCGGAAGGCGTGAAATACGTGCAGATCTCCCCGCCGCAGGAATCCGTGCAGGGCACGCAATGGTGGACCGTCTACCAGCCGGTCAGCTACAAGCTCAACTCGCGCTTCGGCACTGAGGACGAGCTAAAAAGCATGATTGAACAGTGCAAGGCGGCCGGCGTGGACGTGATAGCCGACGTGGTGCTCAACCACACCACCGGCCATGACGTGTCCTGGGTGGACGACCAGTATGGCGTGGACAGCACCGCATACAACGGATCCTACGGACGCTATCCAAGCATGGACCCGTATGCGGAAGGTGGCACGCAAGGCCTCTACCAGTACCAGGAAAGCGGCAACAACCACCAGTACGGTCTGCCGAGCGGGGACTTCCACACCTGCAAGTCCAACGTCTCCGACAACATCTCCGACTACACCAACGCCGACGAGGTATGGAACTGCAGGCTGTCCACCATGTGGGACATCAATACGGGCAGCGAACGTGTGCAGAACATGCAGGCCGATTATCTGAACCGGTTATGGCGGGATGGCGTGCGTGGCTTCCGTATCGACTCCGCCAAACATATGGATCCGAACGACATCGCCGCGATCAAACGCAAGTTCATGGACAAGGCTGGTATCAATGGCCAGTCGTTCCCATGGTCTCAGGAAGTGATCTACCATCAGGGCGAATCGAACAAATTCGCTCCCGAACGGTACGAGAAAAACGGCGAAGTAACCCAGTTCTCGTATGCATATTCGCTACTCAAGGACTTCAACGGCTCCATCACGGATCTGAAGAACATCAAGTCCGACCTGTTGAAGAATTCCAACGATGCCACGGTGTTCGTGGCGAATTGGGATAGCGCACGTGGTTCCGAAACGTTAAGCCCGACCTCCGGCGCCCGCTACGAGCTCGCGAACGCGTTCATGCTCGGTTACAACTACGGGCATCCGAAGATTCTGTCCGACTACTACTTCAACAAATCCACGCAGTACGACGATGGCGTGAAGGACACGTCCGACACCAAGGTGCCATACGTGAACATGGACAAGGCATGCGCCACTTCGAAGGATCCGACGCAGATGGCCTACGGCGACTGGAACTGCCAGCAGCGTTGGACGTCGATCCGAGGCATGATCCGCTTCCACAACGCCGTCAACGGCACGAAGGTGACGAACTGGCAGGAAAACGGCGACAACAACATCGCATTCGACAGGGCCGCCGACGGTTCCTCGACGGCGAAAGGCTTCATGGCCATCAACAACACCCTGCAGGATCATGACGTGGATTACACGACGACATTGCCCGACGACACGTATTGCGATGTATACGCGTCACGCGACTGCTCGAAAAAGGTGAAAGTGTCCGGCGGGCATATCAAGACCACCATCGGCAAGCGCAGCGCGATCGCGCTGTACCAAGGCGCGGCCGCGGAAAGCGACCCCGACAAAGGCAAATACGATCCGCAGTACAGAGATTCGCCCAACAGCACATTGATCGCGGACAAAACGCTGACCGTGTACTACAAGCCGAAACAGAGCGGCTCAGCGCCGACACTGCACTATCAGAAGGCCGACGGTTCCGAGCAAAACCTTGCTATGAAGGCCGTGGACGCTTCCGATTCCACCGATGCGAACGGCTGGTACAGCGTGAATCTGCCGGAAGGCGCGAATCTCGCGGCGGCGAAGTTCTACTTCACCGATGGCACGGACGCGGACCGTCCGGACGGTAACGGGTGGTACCAGTCGCAGGTCGGCGACACCATGGTCAACGTATGCGACGGCACCGTGGGCCGTGGCGTGCCATATGCGCGCACATACACCGGTCAGCATGCCGGCCAGACCAAGGTGACCGTCAACTTCAAGCCGACCGATTCCGTCGGCGAGCGTGCCACAGGTGTGCGGGTGTGGACGGATGATCAGACGAAGTCCACGTATCTTCCGTTCGGCGCGACCGTCAACGGTTTCGGCAAGATCGCGCAAGGCTATGTGGATGGCACGCAAAGCCAGGTGAGATTCCGCATCGTCGACGGCGAAACGGCCAATGCAGCATCCGCGGGAACCGAAGACAGCTACTTGGCGCGCACATGGAAACTCGACAAATTCGCCAACGCGTACGTTGACGGCGCCATCGAGGCATGGGTGGACGGCAACCAGCCGCAGACCGTCTCCGACAGGTCTCCAGAGAAGGCGTCGCCGGCCGCCACGCCGCAGCCGAACGACATCAAGAACCCGAAAACCCTGACCGTCAAACTGCACTATTACCGTGCCGACGGCAGATACCAGGATTACGACATGGAGTCCGACACCTGGAAGGGCTGGGATCTGTGGAGCTGGTACAAGGAAAGCACCAGTGGTGTGGCCACGCCGTTCAACGGGCACGACGATTTCGGCGAAGTGGCGGAATACACGCTGTCGCAGACTGGCAAGGGCGTACGCGACCCTTGGTTCATCATCCGTAACGGCGGCTCGTCGTGGACGGGCAAGGATTGCGACGACAACGATCGTCAGATTCCTGAATCCGTAATCAACGTGCAGGCCGGTGACCTTGCTGCCGGCACGGCGGAATTCTGGATCTTAAGCGGCGACCCGACCGTGTACGCGCATCCCGTGGCCGCGACCGGCGTAACCTTCGACTCGCAGGGCGGATCACCGATTGGAGCACAGACCGTGAAGTTGGGCGGCACGGCAAGCGAGCCGGTCGCGCCTACGAAGGATGGCTTCAAGTTCGTGCGTTGGACCACCGACGTGGCAGGCATCCATTCGTACGACTTCAACAGCGAGGTCACCGCTCCGGTGACGCTGTACGCGCAGTGGGCCGTGGCGCACAAGGTCACGTTCGATTCGACCGGCGGCAGCGCGGTTGACACGCAGCTCGTCGGCGACGGCGAAAAGGCTTCCGCTCCGGCCAATCCGACCCGCACAGGATATACGTTCGCAGGGTGGAGAACCGATGCGACCGGTGGCGCCGCCTACGATTTCAACGCCACTCCGGTGACCGGCGACCTGACGCTGTACGCCAAGTGGACGCCGAACACGTACACCGTGACCTTCAACTCGAACGAAGGAACATCCGTCACTTCGGCGACCGTGGAATACGGGCAAACCGTGACGAAACCGGCCGATCCAACCCTTGACGGCAAGGTGTTCGTCGGCTGGACCACCGATGCGGCCGGCACCCGGCCGTACGGCTTCGGCACCCCGGTGACCGGCGAGCTGACGCTGTACGCCAAGTGGGCCAATGGCGGCGAGATGTACCATACCGTGACGTTGAACCTGAAAGAAGGCACGGACTATCCATCGACCGCATTGCAAAGTATGACACTGTTCATCAAGGACGGTGAGAAACTGGCTATTCCGGATCCCACACCCACCCGTGACGGATACCGTCTGGCCGGTTGGACCACCGATGAGGCACGACAGGACGACTACACGGCAGACGCTCCGGTGGCCGGCGATCTGACGCTCTATGCCAAGTGGGTCAAGACCTGGACCGTGACCTTCGACACCCAAGACGGCACGCCTGTTACAACGCAAATCGTGGATGACAACAGCCATGCTACGGTACCCAATCCTGCGCCCACCCGCGACGAATACAAACTCACCGGCTGGAGCACCGATGCGACCGGTGGCACCGCCTACGATTTCAACGCCACTCCGGTGACCGGCGACGTGACGCTGTACGCCGAATGGACACGCACCTCACACCAGTGGACCATCAAGTTCGACCTCAACGGCGGTGCCGCTCCGGAAGGAAAGGAAGCCACGAAACTGTACGCGGACCAGAAGGTCTACGACGGCGACCCGCTGATCTCCCCAACCGTGGACCAGACGAACGTGCCGGTGCTCGAAGGCTACGAATTCCAAGGCTGGAGCACCGTCCGCAACGACGCGCTCGCCAAGAGCGTCCTCTCGTTCGACGAGAACGGCAAGTCGCTGATGCCGATCGACCGCGATGGCACGGTATATGCGTTGTGGGCGAAGATGGGCACAGTGGTCAAGCCGCCGACCTCCACTTCCGACTCCACAACCCAATCGCAGATCGGCGCGTATTCCAATACCGAAACCGGACTCAACGGACTGGCCATGTTCGAAGCGGTGGTCCGTCAGCCAGGCAAGTTCCCGAACACCGATTTCGGGTCAATCACCGAGGAATCCACTCCTTGGGTTAACTGAATCAGCCGATTCGCCATACACGTTGGCGTCGCGGACCATCCGTCCACGGCGCCAACGTGCGTATGTGGGCGGTGCGTACGTCCATATATATGTGCACATTCATGTCTGTCCATCGCTTTGTTGGGCATTGCGCCCATTGCGTTCTTTGTGCCTATCGAAACAAACGGATATCCGCCCGCCGTACGTGGGGCATGGGACGGGTGTCCATTTGCTGAGCGGTTTTGGTCCGCCTGATGAATCACTGACTAGAGTCGCGAGCTATGAGTGATTCTGCAAAGAAGTACACCATCGCCGTCATTCCGGGCGATGGCATTGGCAAGGAAGTGACTCCGTGGGCCCAGAAGGCTCTGGAGAAGGCGGCCGAGGGCGTCGCCGAATTCGATTACGAGAATTTCGATCTTGGTGCCGAGCGTTACCTGCGCGACGGTGCGATTCTTCCGGAAGCGGAAGAGGAGCGCATCAAGAAGACCGATGCGATTCTGTTGGGCGCCGTAGGCGATCCGCGCATCAAGGCCGGCATTCTGGAACGTGGTCTGCTGCTCAAGCTCCGCTTCGATCTCGACCAGTACGTCAACCTGCGTCCTTCCAAGCTGTACAAGGGCGTGACCTCCCCGCTCGCCAACCCGGGCGACATCGACTTCGTTGTAGTGCGTGAAGGCACCGAAGGCCTGTACTGCGGCGCCGGCGGAGCGGTGCGTCGCGGCACCCCGAACGAGGTGGCCACCGAAGTCTCCATCAACACCGCCTACGGTGTGGAGCGCGTGGTACGTTACGCCTTCCAGCTGGCCATGAAGCGCAGGAAGCATGTGACCCTCGTGCACAAGAAGAACGTGCTCGTCAACGCGGGCGACATGTGGCAGCGCATCGTTGACAAGGTCGCCGAGGAATATCCGGAAGTCTCCCATGACTATCTGCACATCGACGCGACCACCATCTTCATGGTGTCCAACCCGTCCCGCTTCGACG
>ERZ1034680.673-NODE-673-length-15385-cov-31.118265_pt1 | contig 15385 bp, 10 predicted proteins | sample MGYA00520639_ERZ1034680 | MGnify/ENA primary metagenome ERZ1034680 (study PRJEB33766, sample SAMN09781760) | gut metagenome | biome: gut microbiome | host: Homo sapiens | place: Madagascar | study: EMG produced TPA metagenomics assembly of the PRJNA485056 data...
TTACCAACAGCCGTCTGGCGAGTGCGTTTATTTATGCATTCTGCACCACCAAGCTGGAGGATATCGACATCAAGGCTTGGGGAGAGTATAAATAATTAATAATTGATAGTTAGTAGTTAAGAATTGACAGTTTTGTCATTCTTGATGATTCCCAATAGAAAAAATCCCTGCTGTAGGAAAGGCTTCCTATGGCAGGGATTTTTTATTTGAATAAAAAGAAGTAAAAACTTTGGTTGTTTCACAATTAAATCGTAAATTTGCAGCAAAAACTATAATAATGAAGAGTTATGGAAGAAAAATTATCGACTATATATTTAAGAGATGGGCGGAACGCCCTGCAATATAGGAACTGAGATGGCGGCTGCGCAGAGTGAATTGTCATCACTCGTAAGCTAGCTTATAGTCGATGAGTATGCTATCAAGGGTTTGACAGAACTGATAAACATGGGAGATTAAGTTATGGATGAATTGACAAATACAAGACTATATACCGATGTCTGTTCCATCATAGAGCAAGGCAGGAAGGAAGCTTATGCCTCCGTCAATCATAAGATGATAGAGACCTATTGGAACATAGGGCGACGCATCGTGGAAGAAGAACAGAATGGTGAGGCACGTGCAGAGTATGGGGCTCAGATTATAGCGCAATTATCTGAGCAATTGACACATCAATATGGTAAAGGATTTAGCAAAAGAAATTTGGCTTATTTTCGCCAATTCTACTTGACAATCAATGATATACGAATTTTGCAATCGCGATTGCAAAATCTTACTTGGACACATATAACAAAAGTTCTTCGTGTGGAAGACTCTATTGCCATTCGTTGGTATCTCGAAATGGCTTCAAAGGAAATGTGGAGCGTGCGTACGCTTGACCGTAACATTTCCACTCAATACTTTGAACGTCATTTTGTGCAGCCTTCGCTTCCTATGACAGAGACTGAACCACATCAGTTTGAACTATTGAAAAGCCCTGTTGTGGCAGAGTTCTTAGGCTTCAAGCAGGATGATTCTTATTCAGAGGAAGAGTTGGAGTCTGCCATTATCACCCACCTGCAGGAATTTATGATGGAGATGGGAAGAGGCTTTGCTTTCATGGGACGCCAGCAGTTGGTACGCACAGATACACAGGATTATTTCATAGACCTTGTGTTCTATAATGTCGTGCTGAAATGTTATGTCCTCATAGACTTGAAACTTGGTGCTATCACCCATCAGGATGTGGGACAGATGGATATGTACGTCCGTATGTATGATGAGTTGAAGCATACGGAAGGCGACAATCCAACCATCGGCATCGTGCTTTGTTCAGAGACGAGCAAGGATATTGCACGTTATTCCATCCTCAAAGATAATGACCATCTCTTTGCAACAAAGTACAAGACTTATCTGCCGACAGAAGAACAGCTTCGCACGGAGATAGAACGCCAGAAGCAATTGTTCTATTTGCAGCATGAAGGTAAGGCAAAACATAACAATAATAAATGACAAGGAGAAACAAGATATGAATGAACCAAAAATAAGATTTCAAGGATTTGAGAGGGAATGGAAAAGTGGAAAAATAGAAGAAGTTGCGGCTTTGCAAGGAGGCTATGCTTTTCAGAGTTCCTCGTTTTGTAAAGATGGAGTCCCTATTGTTAGAATTGCAAATATTTTACATTCTGGAGAGATTGAGGGGAAGCCATATAAGTTGCCTATGGATGAAGGACAGGTCAGATTTGCTGCGGAAGATGCGCACAAAGATTGATCGGTTAAGGTTCAACATTAAAATGAGTTGACAATGAACAATGAGAATTTAGTATATAGCCATACAGCATATTTTAATATTTTGAAGACTCGTGGAATGCAAGGACTTCAAAAGAATATGCCGTTGTGGAAGTTCAAGCTATCAGAAGAAGAGTATGAAGCTTTGAAACAAACGCTAAGATGTCATACAAGCGACCTCGCCAGATATGGTGAGGAAGCCGCTTTGTGCTATGCTGAATGGTGGCGAAGAGACTATCGGGGGACTATCCCATCCAAAGAGGATGTTGCTATGGGTATAGGCTTGCATAGGCGTTTGGGGGATGACTTGTATATGGCTGCCAGAAAAGCTTTGCAGAAGCATGGGTATGTATTCCTGCATTCTTTGAAAGGTACAGAGTATTTCCGTACTCTATTGAATCAAGGTGGACTTCCTGTCAACTATATTAAGAACAGTGGCAATATTGGCTATTTCTCTAAATTCTTGAAAGAGTTGGTGAGCGAGTTGTCTTCAATCAATCTTGACTGGAATGAGGTGGATAGCTCTATCATACAGCAGTTTAACTGTATTTCGTATTTGGGTAAGGCTTTTAGAAATGAAAACATATATGATGTTTCCATGCAGATAGCCCATGCCATCATTGTGGGAGAAAAAGAACTTCTCCCCTATGATGATACAGATGTCTCGCTCGCAGAGCTTACCAAGTCTTTGGAAACCGCATATAGTCGAGCTAGGGCTCAGCGCAAAACACGCCCTCTGTCCTTGCATTGGAAACTCAGAACTTTTGGACAGGGACAAGGAAAACTTTACGTCAATATGGATGTTGTCAAGGATATTTCGTCTGATTCCATACCAGATTTAAATATAACTACGTGCTATTCGTTCGATGTGTTTGTTGCAGGAACGCTTGTAGGTAAGTATGTGAGAAAAGATAATGTTAGAGACGAAGAAGGTAATGTCCTGTATGCTGTGTATACTCGCATTACAGTGGGTATGCATAGCGATATCTTGTGGAGTGGTGAGCCTGTAGTAGAGGTGAAGGTAAGATGTGACAACGATGATCGACTATTCTTGACTATTGCAGGTTGCTATCCTCCAAACTTTTACTATCCACAGGTATTCCAGATGTTGGATGACAATCTCTATAGTATGTCAGAAACAGCCAATGCTGAGAATAACGTAGCAATATTTTCTCATGAGTGGAAAAATGGCGAATCCTTGCCTATAATCATTTGTGACAAAGAACTCTATTATAACGCATTTACGGATGAGTTGGATTTACAAAACTCTGAAACTGGTGAAGATGTTAAGTTGACCAATAACTTTACACCATATACCGTAGAGTTCTCTGGCAACTATATTTCTTGGGTTGAAAAGTCAAACTATAAATTGCTTTCAACTATACCTTTTGTTCGTGTGTATGACCAAGAGAAAAATCGTGTTCACAACTCCACTGTAAAATATAGATTCAGAAACGACATCTATATAAAATGGCGTAGCTTGAAATCTTCCTGTGTCTTCCCTTGCGGATTGGTTGATATTCGTGTGGAATTACCCGATGGGCATATTGTTACGGAAACTTTCTATTCAATAGGAAAATTGAAGTTTACTTCTGATAATGAAAGTGTCTTCTCGACGAACATCATTTGCTCGTGTGGTGCGGATATGCTTCCTAAAATTAATACGCCAGAGGGAGTTGGTATTACGGAATTAGGAACCAACAAATGGATGGTTAAGCGAAGTAAGGACAGTAAGTTTACACCATCTGTATGTGATTTCAGTCTTTACTGTGCTGGGAATCCAACTTTGCGTTTGTCCATAGCTATTCCTTTTGATGGAGTAACCGTTACGGATATAAAAGGAAATATCGTACCAAATGGAAAGGTTGTTTCATTGGCTAACTTGACAAACTTTTGTGTTGTAAGCCATGGTTGTTATGGTAAAAAACGCAATATAGATGTGTCATATGTTTCTGATAAGGTTGAAGATTATAGCTTATTGAAACATTTACGTAGTAAGGTGATAGATGGGTTGGTATCTCTCGCTGACTATAATGACCTTATTGTTCGCATGTTTAATCTGTATGGCGCTAATAGTTTTGACCGTTCCAGTTCCGTAGCCATGAATATTTATGGTACAGAGATATTCATTAGAAAATTCGTATTAGAGTCAACCATTGAAGACGGAAAAATAAGGGTCATCGACAGCACAGAAGAAGATACTGATGATTTTCTCTATGATGGCGAAGTTTATGCGTTTCCTGTTGGAGATGAACTTTCATCAGAAGACTTCTTTGTTGTAAAATTGGAGCGATTAGATAATTCTGAGAATCTGTTCACATTCCCAGATGACTTTAATCAACAAGAGGTCGTTGTATTTTCGGGCCCAGAGGCAAAGCGTAGGATGATTCCAAAATATTACAATAGGGAGGCTTATGATTTTGATAAACAAGAAAGAACAGAACGTTCTTCAAGCAATACAAAAGATTGGTATGAGGCTTTGAAAAATGAGGATGTCATGATGGGCAAACATTGGAAAGGTGTATGTAAGGCATTTGACATCTGTAGTCGATATAATTTGCCTTTCCCAACGTATAATGGATTAAAGCCACTTGGGCGCAACTCCAAATTGTTGGCAAAGTTTGTCATTGCCATGTGGCTTAACGAGTACAAGGATGTCTTGTTGCAAGATATTGACAGGTTTGAGCAAGAGATGGTTGTTGCAATTCATTGGATTCCTGCCAAAATTTGGGAGGAATGTATTGATGAATTTTTGGCAAGTGTTCCTGAAGCAATACAGCCTATAATGTTTGGAAAAATGCAGTCTTTGGTGGAACTGTTGCAAGAATTGTTTAATTCGACAGTGTCTACAGACATAGCGCAAGCTTTTGCGGCTTTCCTTGTTTCTGGTAATATTGATGCAGAAAGAGCGTTTAACATTGCAGATATCAATGCTTATTGTGCAAAAATACATGGTTTGTCTGATACGAATAAAGACTTGCCGATTGCTAAATTTTCATTGAGCAATGCTTATTACAATCAGGGTCAAAAATTGTTGCCTTCATATAGGGTTATGTTGGAGGCTGCTATGTGTGCTGCAGAAAATACTTGTCTTCAAGAGAATCGCATAGATTTGTTCGCTTGGGAAAATAGGGAGTTTGCTCGTATTGTCAATTTCTACAGAAAGTATTTCAAAGAGACATATAGCGACATTTTCTTCAAAACGGTTAAATATATTAATACATTAGATAGATAAGATATGAATTACGCAGATTTCTATACATCCGCAGAAAAAGTGCTTATAGACTCCTTGGTATCTCTCTGGCTCAGAGGTAAAGCCAAGGAACAGGCATATATGCGCCATATTTTATCAAAGGAAGAACCTTTGATGGCGGAACCTGTGTTTCAATCTATATTTCCTTGGGAAAGTAGCAAGGAAACCTTTGGTGAGCATGCAACAAAATTGCATATACTATCCCCTTCTTTCGTGGAGGCTTTGGGTAGTGACAAGGTTGATGAGGAAATGAGATTTCCTATGAGTCGTTGCCCTTATAAGCATCAGACAAAGAGTTGGAAGACAATGTTGTCTGGTGAGGGTAAAACGATTGTCGTTACCTCTGGTACTGGTTCAGGAAAGACGGAGTGTTTTATGATACCTGTTCTTCAAGATATAGCAAACAGAAAAGAGAAAAATTGCGTTCAGGCTATCTTTCTCTATCCTCTCAATGCCTTGATGAAGAGCCAACAAAAGCGTATTCATGCCTGGTGTAATGCACTTCCCAACAAAGTCACTTATGCCATTTATAATGGTGACACTGAAAAGAGCAAAAGAACAGAGAGTTTTACCTCTAAGTTCTTCCCTCAATTGGTAACTCGTCCACAAATTCGTGAGACCCCTCCACAGGTGTTGTTTACGAATCCGACGATGCTAAACTACATGTTGGTACGTGCTGAGGATAAAGCTATTTTGGAAAAGTCACAAGGCAAACTGAAATGGATCTTGCTTGATGAAGCCCATACCTATACAGGGTCTTCTGCTGCGGAATTGTCGTTGCAGTTGCGCCGTGTCCTTGATGCTTTTGGGGTAACTATTGATCAGGTAAACTTTGCCGTAACATCTGCAACAATAGGTGATGAGGACGATCCTGCTGCTGAACAAAAATTGAAGACGTTTGTCTCACAATTAACAGGTAAGCCTGCTGATGGTATCGTGGTGATTGGTGGAAAACGAATCGTTCCAGAAATGGATGCAGCCAAAGCAACAGTGGCAATAGAAAGCGTAAATGCTAAATATGGGACAAAGATTTCTCTTGCAGATATTGAGAGACTTCGCAAAAAGCTGAATGCCAATCCTGCGCTTTCTACCAAGCAGATTGCAAAGCAATTGGATAGTGTTATAAGTAAAGACACTGTAAAATCACTTGAAGTAATAAATGCTTTGGGCGACAAAGTCGATGGATTGAATAAAGCAGATGGTGGAAAGGCGGCATTGTTACCTTCTAGAATCCACTATTTTATACGTTCAATTAATGGCGTGTATGCTTGTGTGAATCCAGAGTGCAGCCGACATAAGAAGATTAGATTGGGGATAGGCAGCTTAACTACCTATCAGAACACTAATTGTCCTATTTGTAAATCCAAAATGTTGGAGGTCGCAACCTGTCCTTCATGTGGTGGTTTGATTGTCGTAGGAGAAAACAGCACATCAGAAGGATTCCGAATGCATGTAAATACTGTGGATTTGGATAATGGTGTGTTCTTTGATACGGATGAGGATCTTATAACAAGCGAAGATCTTAGTGTTGATGACGGTAGGGTAAGACAAGAAGCTGCAGGATATATGCCTTTCTATTTCGCAAAACCTTCTAAGCCTTGTTTGCGTCATCATACTCATGTGGAAAAGCATGTCTTTAATCATGAGAAAAACAAGATAGAAATTGCTCCAGATGATGCAGATAAGGCAACTGTATTTAAGTCTTTGCGTCATTCGGAAAACAACAAGGACTTATGCCCTTATTGTGGCAATTCTTTAGGTCACGTTAATTATTTACGAGCAAGTGCGACCCAGATGGGGCGTGCCTTGGCCACAACTATCTTGGATAATGCGGAAGAGGTAAAGAGTACAGATTCTGAAATTCTGTACAAAGGCAAAAAGTATATAACTTTTACCGATAACAGACAAGGTTCTGCTCGTACAGCTATGGGATTAAATCAAGATGTGGAACGTGCTTGGATTCGTGCCAGCATTTTTCATAAAATGGCTGATATGAGGCTAGAAGGAATAGAACCTTCAGGCTTAACGCCAGAAGAAGAAACGCTATACCAATATCTAAAGACGCAGGGAAAGAAAAACTTACCTCCTTTACTTCAAACACAAATGGATGTTCTTGAAGCAAAAAAAAGTGGAAAGGATGTTATTCCTGCACCACCAGAAGTATCGTTTGATGAGATTAGTACGACGTTGGAAAATAATACTGATTTCAGAAAGCTTTATAAGCATATCAATGAGGCACGTGGGGGGAAAGGCGCAGAGAACACGACAGTTTATCTCAGAGCATTGTTGATAGATCAATTTGGTTGGATTCCAAAGCGAGCAAATTCTATGGAAACCATGGGATTTGTACGATTGGTATATCCTGACTTGAAAAAGGCAAAATGTCCAGAAACTCTTTTGTCAAAGGGGTGTAAAGATGAAGATTGGCAAAACTTTCTGAAAATCAGCATCGACTATGTTGTTCGTGGTGGCAGACATTACATGATGGCAGGAGATGTCAAGCTTTATTTGACACAGAATATCTATATGTCAGAAATCTATCCAAAGGATTCTGATAAGCGTGTAAATGGGAAGCCTGTGAGTAAATGGCCAGTTGTGAAACAGAGACTGGATGGAACAGTACAAGATGACCAAAATAGATTAGTGCTTCTTCTTTGTGCTGTTTTAGGTTATGATGATGCTGAGCAGATTGATGCAGGTAAGGTTGCCATCATCAATAGTCTCTTGGATAAAGCTTGGGGATTTTTGACATCAAATATACTTGCCCCTGTAGATACTGAAGATAATGGATATATGTTGGAGTTGATAGGAAAAAAGGTGAAATTGCAATTGATAGAAAAAGGTTACCTTTGTCCTGTTGACAATGTCGTTGTAGATGTAACTTTCAAAGGATATAGTCCACGTATTAATGGATATATAGGAAAGGAAAACTTTGATAGATTTAAGGTGGCTACGACTTTTGACTACCCATGTTTTCCATTCAAGTCTACAGAATTGGATGACAAGAAAATCGCTGCGTGGATTGATGGGAATTTATCTTCTCAGAAAGAACATGGTGTTTATACAGGTTTGCATGAGAGAGTTTATGCCCAAAAACCGATTTTTATTTCTGCTGAGCATTCTGCACAGCAATCTCGTGAAGATTTGGATAAATATGAGAAGGAGTTCAATGAGGGACATCTAAATGTGTTGTCATGCTCTACAACTATGGAAATGGGTGTGGATATTGGTGGCATCAGTGAGGTGGTTATGAACAATGTGCCGCCAAAATCCGCTAATTATCTGCAACGTGCAGGTCGTGCAGGTCGTAGAAATGAGTCAAAAGCTTTGGCTCTGACTTTTTGCGCCCCTAACCCTATAGGCGCAAATACATGGAAGCATCCTGATTATCCAATTACGCATTTGACCGAGACACCTTTGTTGAAGTTGGAAAGCCGTCAGTTGATCCAACGTCATGTAAATGCTATGGTATTTGCTGATTTCGTGTCATTGCAGGGTGGAATACGAGTTACGGCCAAGTTGGAAGATTTCTTTGTAACAATGGATGGACTATGCTATTATGACAAGTTCTTGAATCACATAGATGGCATAATTGGTGGTAATAGGAATGAACTTGAGGCATCATATAAGGCCTTGGTGAAGGGGACTGCGTTGGACAACATTCCGTTGAGTGATGCAGTTTACTCTACGAAAAAAGATATTATAGCAATTCGTGGGCTATGCCAAGCACGCATAGACAGTTTGGACAAAACAATAAAATTGTTAGAGGAAGAAGATGGAAATGGTGCAGCATTAAGATCTGTACAGCATCAAAAGGACAATTTTCTTTCAACATCTCTCCTAACTTATATGGCAGAATATTCGTTCTTGCCAAGTGCTGGCATACCTACAGGTTTGGTGCAATGTGTATTGGGTAAGAACAGTGAGAAAAATTCTCCAACTATGCATTTAAGCCAAGCTATTTCTGCCTATGCTCCTGGCAAGCAGGTTGTGAAGAATGAATGGATATATCAGCCTGCTGGAATTTTAATGAAGACGAAGTATGATGATAATACGACAAGATACGTACTGCAAAATTGTACGCATTGTGGTTATACCGTTATTCGGCAAGGTAATGTCCTGAACGATTGCCCTAAGTGCGGCAAGGAAAATTCAATGCATGGAATTAAGGACATGAGTATTTCGACAGAGCAACGTTTTACAGAAGTGGTTGAGCCTGTAGCATTCAGCGTGGCATTTGGCTCAAAGCCAACTCGAAAAATGAAAGCACAAGGAGAGATGAGCTTTGTTCAACCTGTGTTATTGAAAATGGATCCATGGCAAGAAAAGACTTCAGCTGCCAAAATGGTTGTGCGGTGCTCAACAAACGAGTCTGAAATATTGTTCTATAATAGAGGTAGAAGTACCTTTGGTTTTGCTTTTTGTCCTTATTGTGGTAGGATGGAGTATGAACAAAGTCCTGATTACTCAGATAATATTCTTGTAGGTCATAAGCATTTATCTACAGGTCTTCCATGTCCTGGAGGTGAGGCTAATGGCAGAATTATTAGAAGACATGTTCTGCTTGTTGGTCGTTATCAGACAGATTTTGTAGAAGTTAAATTCTATGATGCAGCAAATGTCTTGGTAAGAGATAGTGAAATGCTATATTCATTGGGTGTCGTATTGAGTAGAAAACTAACAGAATTGTTGGGTGTAAATGATGGAGAGATTGATTTCGGTTATAATGAGGCCAGTCATTCTATCTTCATTTATGATACGGCTCTCGGCGGAGCTGGCTATTCTCCACTTTTCCGTGAGTATAAAGACAAGGTGTTGGAAAAAGCTTATGAAGCATTGGCGAAGTGTGATTGTGAACGTTCTTGCACCAAGTGCTTGATTGACCGTAGATCTCAGTGGTACATCAATTACTTGGATCGTCAAAAGGCTTTAGAGTGGCTAGAAATGGAGCGAAATTCAAGAGTTGCCCCAGAGTCAATCGTGTCTGACATTCCTGATGCTTCCGCAGTAACAACTGATTTTGCGACGGAATTCTACCAACTTACTCGCAATGATAACGTGAAGTCTTTGAAAGTCTTTGTGGGTAATGAGTATGATAGTTGGCAACTTGATGATTTTCCTTATGGAAAATTGTTGAGTGAACTTTCTCTGTATGGTGTTGATGTGGCTTATGTTTTGAACAAGAATATACAGTTATCGTCATGTTCCGCTTCGTCTAAAGCTATTTTAATGGCAGCACTGTTTAAGAACAGGTTCGAGTATGTAAAGGTTGGGCTAAAAGAATCATTGAAACCATTACTTGCCGTAACGTTCAGTGATGGAACGAGCAAGATGTATTTTGGTGAAAATGTCGATGTCTCTTTGAATGCTAATTGGGGTGATGGAGATGTGTTCTCTTCTTTAAGTAATATTCGGATGGAATATGTTCCTATAAATCCGTCCGATATTTTGTCAGAAATGAATGCAGATGATGGCTCTATTATGTTTGACGCTCGTATCTTGGAAGATTGCAGAGTCAACAATTTGTGCGAAAAGTTGATGAAATACAAATCTGAGAAATGGGATAGAATTATTCCAAGTATGAGAGGAAAGAATGTTTCTGTGACCTATTCTGACCGTTATTTGGTCACTCCGTTGGGTTGCATCCTTCTGGCCCATTTCATTGCGGATGTTCAGCAAAAACTTCAACTCAATATAGTTTCGTTGAATATCTATGTTAAGAAGCCTAACGGTGATGCCTATGGTAATCAAAGAATTGGCTTGGAAAGAGAATATGGAGACAATGTTGCCAGAAACAGTTTCATAGAAGATGCAATCAGGGAGATAGCAGGCATAACTCCTGAAATTGTGGATTACGGCTATATAGAGCATGAACGCTGTATGTCCATAAAAACAGCAGACGAGGAACTTTGTATTCGTCCTGATGCTGGTATTGCTCATGGATGGAATTTGTTTGGAAGAAGCAATTCTGACTGTACGGACGATGACTTTAGATATGATTGGGATATGGACGTTCCATTGTATAATAAAAAGAAAAATTACTCTGGAATCTTGTATACGATTTCATATAATAAGCTATAATAAATGAATTGATGCAGAAAGACTGCACAGAGTTAAATTAATTTTGCAATTAAAATAGTGCGATATGGAGAAAATGGCTCTCACTTCATTCTGATGAACTTCAGGAAATGTGGGACAAACAAATAATAACAAAACTTCCACCATTATGATACCAAGAATTAAGAAAATGTCAGTTCTAGATGACTATATCCTTTTGTTGAATTCGATGATGGATATAAAGTGTTGTACGATGTGAAGGATGACATCAAGACGCTTCCTTCGTTTCGTGCATTAGTGGATGTATATGGCCTTTTTAAACAAGCCCAGTTGGACACCAGCCGAACTTGTGTATATTGGAACGATAAGATAGATCTAGCCAGCGACAGTATTTATGAGTATGGAAAGGCAGCATAATTAAAATCCCGGTTTCGTCATTCTTGATGATTCCCAAATAGAAAAATCCCTGCTGTAGGAAAGGCTTCCTATGGCAGGGATTTTTTATTATTTGTATGACTATTTTTTGCACATATCCTCAGCTACCATCATAGCTACATTTTGCGTATTTGGAAGTTTGTATGGACGATGGCTCTGTGTTGTGGTAATGATGTCATCACCAAGAACCGTCGCCATCTTTGCAATTGTAGCTAATGTGAGATTATGTGTTCCACTCAGCCAACGACTCACTTCTGTTTCTGTCTTGCCAAGAGCCTTTGCGAAATCACGCTGTTTCATATTTCGTTCCTGTAATAGTTCAAAGACTCTGTTGGCAATAGCAACGCATAAGTCAACTTGTTTGTTAGTGTCCGCAGGAGTTGACTTGCGGATTTCATCCATCAGTTTATTTGTTTTCATATTAAATCCTCCTTATTATAGTCGATATCTATAGTCAATTCAAGTGGTCCATGTAGATTTGTACCATTGATTGTTATGATTCTTCTATTTTCAAGTTTCTTTATAATAATGTCTATCTTTTGTAAGTTTCGTACGGCTCTATGCAGATTTACATCTTCTTGATATGTTTGCGTTTTCTTTATACCACCATTTCCTAAGATTAAAATCTTATGGCTGATATTAAGGCAATACAATCTTAAATTAGATGTATCAAGATGAGAGGGTAGTGCCATCACCCTGTCACGTTTGCTTCCTTCATATCTGAAGAATCTATCTTCTGCACCATTTTCTTTGATAATATCAATCCTTCTAATGAGGACTTGTACATCTTGGGCATATTGGTCCTTATAGGTGAGAAGGAATTTCTCAAATTCGGTATATTCCTCACCCTCGAATCTTGGAGAATAAAGGCTGACTTTTTCTCCAGTTTCCAATAGCTCTATTAATAAGTTCTTTTCCATATAACTTATATTTTTGCTGCAAAGATAAACATAAAAGTTGATTTTTGCAAGAATATTATGTTAAACTTTACTTTTATGTTCATCTTTTTATGATAGCATGCATAATCCCACTTGAAGCTTTTTATTGAGCCTTAACCTTGTGGATGGTAGCGAGTCGTGCTACGTGTCCTTTCGGAAGTGGAGACATTGTAATCTCGCTATGAGCAGGGAAAAACTTGTCGATGTCTTTGTAGTCTATAGTATGAACTTGTATCTTCTTGTCTTTTGTTTCCATATAGCTTTCCTTTCTTTTATTATTGTTGCAAAGATACGCTGAATATTCGAAACTACCAAACTTTTCTAGTAATTTTTGTGATTTATAGTCAAATGATAAGGTTGCATAATAATAATCCCACCAAGCACCATCTTTGAAAATGCGTTTGATGGAATTGTAAAAAGCAAAAGTCCCGCCCTGGTTCGCTGTGCAAATGGGAAGCGTGGTGAAAACTGTCACCGCAAAGGTATGTATATTTTTTTGAAACAGCAAAACTTTTGCGAATAAACCTTTGCAAAATTCTTGTTTTTTAGCGAAGATTACACATCAATTGTGTAAGTTTTGTCCTTTTACAGTCAATCACTTCAGAAGGTTTAGTGTTGCAGCAAATAGAATTTTCTGTTGACTCTCCTGTAGAACTTCAGACTATATCACTTCCAATAACATAGATTCTTGCGCCAAGCGGAGTATAATAGACCCTTTGTCGGTTGTTTTCAGTTGCTATCTGCGTTGTATTGCTGCAAAAACATTTTTTTTACCTAAAAAATCTGTTTATAAATAGCTTATTCTCATTTATTTTTTGTACTTTTGCAGTGCATTCGCAATAAATGCGTTTGTAGACATAATAAAGGGCGTCAACAACGCTTTGTACATTGGCAATTCTAAACTTCCACAATCAGAATCACCTGTCGATGGCATAGCAGAGAAGATGTCACGGGTAAGTTGTATCTGCTACTCCCGTAGTGTGCCGAGGATTTTTATATCCTAAAGGCACACTTTTGGGGTAATTATAACTTTCAGCGTGAAACTCTATCTGCTCGTCAACAGGTAAGGCTGTGGAAGGCCAAGAATTGCGGACGAGTATGAGGCGAGTTTCACGCTTTTGCTTCATAACTTAAATAAATTCATTATGTTTTAAGGAATTATCTCATTGGCATTAGTTGTGTTGAGCAGATATTTACATCAAAGATAATGGTGTCGTTTATAGTTATGCTGCTAATATAGTTAATGATAAGTTAAATTAAAAGTATAGAATAATGAAGGGCAAATCAAATATTTTAAAGTATATAGCTGCCACCATAGGCGGTGTATTGTGTATCTTTTACGCAAGTAGTAACAATGTAACTAGCCTTAATTTCTGTTTGGGATTTATAGTTGTTGCAGTTTGTGCTATATATATATTAAGTCATAGTATAAATTCATATCTTGTGGCAAGTGAGAAACGTCGTGAAGAAAAGCTTGCAGAAAAGGAAAGATACCAAGAGCAAAAGCGGCAGGAACTTAAAGAGAAGGAAGATAAGTATAATGCTTTTAGAAATGAATTGATAGCAAGGAATGGAGAGCCAGGTAGAGTTGTTCTTATCCACGAAAGCCGTTTTGATCAATTCAATATGGACAATGAACTTATTGTGTTTGACAAGGTAAAGAAACTATGGCTTTGTGGTCATGAAATTGCAATAGGGGATATAAACAGTTTTATGGTCGATGATGAGTCTACAATTCTAAAGGGAGACATTAAGGCTGTCACATCCACTAATACAGGTAGTTTGGCTGGACGCTCTATTGCAGGTGCTTTAATTGGGGGTGAAGCTGGAGCTATTATTGGTGGTGCTACGGCAAAAAAAGAAACTATCTTTCGTCAAGAAAATGATAAGGTAATCCATGACTATGCACTTGTTGTAAATGTGTGTGACTTGAACAATCCTATGCTCTTGATAAAGATTGGTAGAGACAAGAAAAAAGCAATGGAAATAAATGCACTTATGCAAGTTATTATGTCTATGAAATAAAATTTAAAAATATATGAAAGTATGAAAAAAGTTTCATTTATATTAGTTTCTATAATCCTATGGTCATGTAATGGGAGTAATTCTGTGAGAAATCAAGAATATGCTGATGTTGATTCTGCTGTTATTGATACAATGGATGTCCAACCTTTGAAGGACGAAAGTCATAAAAAGTTGGCAAAAAACAAGACTGAAGACCCTATTGTTGGAACATATTATTGTTATGATAGTCACGATACATATGTGTTTCAATCAGACAAGATGGGCTATTTTACAGTTCAAGGAGGAAGTCCTTCTGTTTTTACTTGGGAACGCTCTGGTAAGAATGTTACTATAGTGTATGAGGTATTTGGTAAACAAAAACTAAAATTTGATTCCCAAGCACAGACTTTGACTGAAATTTCAAAATCATTAGGTACATTGGTATTTTATAAGCAATAGTATGTAAGCTTTATGTATATAAATATTACGAGTATGAAAATATCATTATCATTTTTAGCAATCGCTGCTATCAGTATAGGGTGTGTTTTTTCTTCATGCCAATCAAAAGTAAACAATCCATCCCATAACAAGTTGGATTCGACAAACACTTCTGTAGAAGAAGTTGATAGTGCAGCTATCATTGCTGAGCAAAAACAAAAAGAGGCAGAGAAAGCGGCAGAAGCAGAAAAAGTTCAAAAGCAGAAAGAGGAATTGGAAAGATTGGCTAAGAACTTTAAACAGCAGAAAGATGAGTTTAGCGATAAAACTTGGATTTTCCCTAAAGACAAGCCAAAATACCGAAATAGAAATGCAACATATTGCTACTTCATGAAGCAAAACAATGAGGTGAAAAATTTTAGATTTGTCTTTCAGTATGTAGCTAGTGATTGGTTATTTATCAAGGACTTGATATTCAATATTGATGGCAAAATAT
>ERZ1034680.677-NODE-677-length-15329-cov-17.651499_pt1 | contig 15329 bp, 13 predicted proteins | sample MGYA00520639_ERZ1034680 | MGnify/ENA primary metagenome ERZ1034680 (study PRJEB33766, sample SAMN09781760) | gut metagenome | biome: gut microbiome | host: Homo sapiens | place: Madagascar | study: EMG produced TPA metagenomics assembly of the PRJNA485056 data...
AGATTATCGAGCGCCCTGAGTTTGCAGAGGAGAACGAGGCTATCAAGTCAGTAACCAATGTCGAGATGTTGAAAGAAGCAGCTAAGACCTTTGCCGCTCTGCTTCAGGAAGGTGCCATCAAGGAGAATATCGATACGCTCTTTATGGGTATGAAGGAAGCAGAAGCAGTGAAGCTCTTTGCCAATACATATTTGGCTTTGCGTGTAAGCTACTTCAATGAGCTTGATACTTACGCCGAGGTCAAAGGTCTTGATACCAAGGCAATCATTGAAGGTGTAGGCCTTGACCCACGTATTGGCACACATTACAACAACCCAAGCTTCGGTTATGGTGGTTATTGCTTGCCAAAGGATACCAAGCAGCTCTTGGCGAACTATGCTGATGTTCCAGAGAACCTGATTGAAGCAATCGTAGAGAGCAACCGTACTCGTAAGGACTATATTGCTGATGCTGTACTCCAAAAGGCAGGCTATTACAGCTATGCTGATGCCAACAGCTATGATGCCAGCAAGGAGCACAACTGTGTGATTGGTGTCTATCGCCTGACCATGAAGTCAAACAGCGATAACTTCCGCCAGAGTGCCATCCAGGGCATCATGAAGCGTATCAAGGCAAAGGGTGCAGAGGTAGTCATCTATGAGCCAACTTTGGAAGAGGGCAGCACCTTCTTCGGTAGTAGAGTAGAGAACAACCTCGAAGCCTTCAAGGCACAGAGCCATGCTATCATTGCCAACCGCTATGATGCTTGTCTTGATGATGTAAAGGATAAAGTATATACTAGAGATATTTTTAGAAGAGATTAATATGAAAAAGACAGTAGCTGTTTTACTGACGGTATTTAATAGAAAGGATATTACAATTAAAGGCTTGGAGACATTGTATGCTGCCATGAAACCTGTTGCAGATAAATATTCTTTCGATGTTTATATGACCAATGATGGTTGTACTGATGGTACACCTGAGGCTGTAAAGACCCAGTTTCCTGATGTGCATATTATAAATGAAGATGGCAATCTTTATTGGAGTGGTGGAATGCGAAAAGCTTGGGATGTTGCTAGCAAAACTCATGACTATGATTTTTACTTATGGTTTAATGATGATGCTAATCTCTATAATGATGCTTTATTGGAAATTTTTTGTAAGGCAGAAAATGCAGATGAAAATATAATTGTTGCAGGTTTATTCTGTGATAAAAGAGGTGTGATTAGTTATGGCGCTTATGATAAGAATTTTAATCTTATAGGTCCAAAGAGTGATACAAGACCTTTTCTCCTTAATGGGAATCTAGTTCTTATAAGCAAAACAGTGGTAGATAAAATTGGTATCATTAATGATTATTATATTCATTCTGGAGGTGATTGGGATTATGGGTGCAGAGCGCTTGAGGCTGGGGTGATAATTTTAACAACCGACAAGTTTGTAGGTATAACAGATAGACATGATGCTGATTTAGCCCCTTTTATAGATATGTCTAAACCTTTAACTAAAAGGTTAGAACTATTATATTCAATAAAGTGTGATGTAAGACGTACGTTCCATTTTAACTATGAACATATATCAAAGATGTATGCATTTAAAGTTATCTTGTTGCAATATGCTTATGCTATATTCCCGAAACTCTATTTCATGACACATAAAAAGTAATATTATGATTGATATTTCTGTAATTATACCACATAAAAATATTCCTCAAGAACTAAAGAGATGTTTAGATTCAATTCCAATATTAAGTAATGTGGAAGTTATTATAGTAGATGATAACAGTAAAGAGGAAATAACCCAGGATAAAGATTTTCCTGGTTTAAATAGAGAAAACACTCTTGTTATATTTGACAAAAGTGGAAAAGGCGCAGGTTCTGCAAGAAATATAGGCTTAAGAAATTCTAATGGAAAATGGATTATGTTTGCAGATGCAGATGATTTTTTTCATAAGAATGCTTTTTTAAAGTTTTTAGATATGATTAAATCAAATGCAGATTTCTATGTTTTTGATACGGATTCTGTTATGTCAGATACTTTAAAAAAAGTAAATAATAGAGAAGATGTTGCATTTCGGTATAAAAAAACTAAGGATGAGAATATATTGAGATATATGCATCACTCTGTTTGGGGTAAAATATTTAAGAAAGAGTTATTTCTCAAGCAAGGCTTTGAATTTCAAGAAGTTAAAGCTTCGAATGATGCATATTTTGCAGCATGTTATGGCGTGTATGCTAAAACTGTAGAATTTGTTGATTATATAGGTTATTGCTGTACTGTACGATCAGGCTCTATTTGTACAAGACTATCTTTAGATAATGTTATGGCTAGAATTATGGTTATAGAGGTTGTTAATCTATTATATGCAAATAATAAGGTAAAAAAGAAGTATTGGATGAATAGATTAGGCCCTTTGTTTAACTTAAGAAGGATTAAAATTTCTTTGTTTGTATTTCAGTTTATGAAGTACTTAATAAAAACACCAATCTTAAGATTGATTATGGATTTCTTTGATTCTGGGTCTCGATATCTTTCAAGAATCATGGGGAAAGTGAATGATAGAGATGTTAAAAAAATACAAACTGTAAAATGATATATTTATTTGTATTTATAGTGTCTATATTTATTGCGGCAATATCTTGTTGTGATAAAAATAAAACAGTGCATTTTTTAGGACTCTTATCTTCTATGTTCCCACTTTGCATGTTAGCGTGGGGGCGTGATTTAACAATCGGAATAGATGTACTTGCTTATCCTCAACAGAGTTTGTTATATACTAAAGGAGTTCATGTTTCAGATTTTTTTTCATTTGATGGTTTAATTGAACCTGGATATTTGTTTTTAGCATGGTTGGTGAATTTGTATGATGGACAACTATCAACATTATTATTACTGACACAAATAATAATTACGTTATGTTTCTATATAGGTTTTTATAGAATCCGACATTATGTTCCTATATGGTTGTCAATTATGCTCTATTGTTTTCTGTTTTATAATATGGGCTTAAATATGATGAGACAATCACTCGGTATGGCTGTCGTTTTTCTAGGATTTACTTTTTTGTTGCCAGAATTAGGTTTTGTTAACGATAAAGTTAAGAGACAAAATTTAATAAAGTTTCTTGTTTTTGTCATTATTGCTTTTTGTTTCCATAAATCCGCAGCTGTATCGGCAATATTGATACCAATCTTCTATTATAGAAATTTGAAAATAAATTTGATCTGTATTATTGGGATAGGGGTTGCCTTTTTGATGTATTCATCATTGTTGTCCAGCATATCTTCTTTGCAGGGGCTTGGAAAATTGGAAGCATATTCCGAAAATGGTAATTTTAAAGCTGCATTTTCTGTTTCTGAGTTTATTTTACGAATCTGTTTTCTTTATGCTCTATTTGTGTCAAGAAGCAAATTTGGTTCTGCATATTCAAGTATAATGACAGTTTTTGTTATAGAATTTATGCTTAATCTTTTTCAATTAAAAAGTGCATTTTTTGGTCGTATAGGATACTATAACTATATATTATATATTCCATATATTTCTTATGCAATATTGAATGAAAAAGGGAGAATAGAAAATAATATATTAGCTTTTAGTATATTAAGCTTGGTCGTTTTTTATTGGTGGTTTGTATTTATATATAGTAATGCAGGAGAAACTTATCCATATACTTCAAAAATATTTGAAATATGAAAAAAATCTTAATCTTTGAAAATTCTGGCAAATGTAGATATGGAGGTGGACAGAAAATGAGTCTTAATATCGCCAAAATCTTAAATGAAGAATTTACTCTGGCTTTTGCTGACTTTGCCAAGAATAGTGTTTATAGGGAGATGATACAATCTCTTTACCCGAATGCCCCCTTTATAACATTGAGAGGCTACTCGTCAAGAAATAGAATAAAGATATTGGCATGGATGATAGAGGTTCTGTTTTCTTTATTATATTCTGTATCTAATTTGCGAAGCATCATATCTGTAATAGGTAAGAAAGACGTAATAACTTATGCAACAGACAAGAAAACTTTAATTTACGCATATTTGCTAAAAGTTATTTATGGTATTCCATTTATTCTACATGCTCATCTTGTAGAGAATCCTTCTGGATTGTATTATCCGCTTTATATAATGATGGCAAAGAAGGCTCAAAAGGTAATATGCTGTTCTCGCACTGTGGTTAATTCTGTAAAAACTGATAACACGTTGCTATTATACAATCCGAACTTTAATTATGATGGGCAAAAGAAGTATTCTCAAAATAAACATCCATTTGTTGTTGCCGTTGCAGGAAGTCTTATAACTATCAAAGGTTTTGAGTATTTTGTAAAAGCCGCTAAATACTTAGATCCTGGCATCGAATTGCGAGTTTATGGCAGTGGACCTCTTGAAAATGAATTAAAAAGTTTGGCAAATAATAAGGTCCGCTTTATGGGTTTTTGCAATAATATAGTTGGTGAATTGTACGCTGATGTTGATGTAGTCGCTGTCGTGACAATCATCCAGGAGGCAAATCCTCTGTCTGTATTAGAAGCTAAAAGTGTTGGTCTTCCTGTTATTGTTACAAACATTGGAGGTCAGGCGGAACTTGTAGAGGATGGCAAGGATGGTGTTTTAGTTCCTATTAAGGATGAAAAGGCTATAGCTTGTGCAATTAACTCAATATATCGTGACAAAGATAAATATCTTGATATGGCTAATGCTTCATTTGCTAGTGTCGAAAAATATGATTTGAAGAGATACAAAGATAGAATTGTAAAACTCTTTTTATCTGAAGCTAATTCTTAAATTTTGAGTATGAAAATATACGTCTATTATTATAGATTTCGTATGAACCTTCGTTTAAAATAATATGCATGTAATGAATAAATTAGATTCTTCTGTAATTTCAGTCCTTCGTTTCCCGTTGATAGTAGGTGTCGTATGTATTCATTGTGGATATGGGGGGGCGTTTTTACAATATCTCTTAGGTGGAATATGTGGTAAATTATCAGTTCCTATTTTTCTCTTAATATCTGGTTATCTTTTTTTTAGAGAAGGAAGTTATGTACTAACTAAGGAACTGTGGACCACCAAGTTAAAAAAACGTATTTCATCACTTTTGGTTCCTTATCTTCTATGGAATTTTATAGGATATATTATATATGCTTTACAAGTCGGGGTTAGTTTTGATGATTTCTTTCATTCCTTTTGGGTAATAGATATTCCTGGAAGAGGTGGCAGTAGCCCTATTGACGGTCCTCTTTGGTATGTTAGAAATCTGATGATTATGGTTGTTATTTCACCGATAATTGCTTATATGATTAAATATACTAAGTATTATCTTATTTTGATAATGACCATATTGTGGATTATTCAAATTCCACCATTTAATAAAGGTATGGGAATTGCATTTTACTTTTTTTCATTAGGTGGCTATTTAAGAATATCTGATTATCACGTTGAGAATCTACAGCGATATACCAAATATCTAATTATAGCTTATCCTGTGTATGTTGTTTATGCGTTATTAATGCAATCGAATTCCAATTGTTGGGATTTTCAGTTTGGAATAATATTAGGAATAGGTGCTATATTTTCCTTAACAATGCATTTTATTAAATGTGGTTATGGAAATGGTAAGTTTACAAGAAATCTTTCAGAAACGAGTTTCTTCATTTATTGCTTGCATGATTTGTTGTTGCAGTTCTTAAAACCATTCTTTTCTGAAATATTGGGTACTGGAGATTTTGCATATATTTCATTGATTGTGGTTGATATAGCGTTATGTCTCGGATTTTTTTATGTTTTGAAAAGTATATCTCCCAAGGTGACAAGTTTGCTAATGGGAGGTAGATAATTAATAAGATTTTTATGAAAGTTGCAATCGTACAAGAATGGCTTGTCACAGTCGGTGGCTCTGACAAGGTTGTTAAAGCAATTCTGGACGTATTTCCAGATGCTGATATATATACATTGGTAGCAAAAAAAGAGGTATGTGATGAACTTGGTATTCCATGGGAAAAGGTTCATACATCCTTTATTCAGAAGATGCCTTTGGGAACAAAGAAGCATCGTGCTTATCTTCCTTTGTTTCCTTTTGCTATTGAGCAATTCGATCTGAGAGGATATGATGTTGTAATCTCTTCTTCTCATTGTGTGGCGAAAGGTGTGCTGACCAAGGCTGACCAGTTGCATATCTGTTATTGTCATAGTCCTATAAGATATTGTTGGGATATGTATAATGAGTATCTGGAAGAGTCGCATTTGGATAAGGGATTCAAGAGTTGGTTAGTTCGTCTCATGCTTCATCCTATCCGTCAGTTTGATGCCATTGCAGGAAGTCGTGTGGATTATTATATCAGTAATTCTGATTATGTGGGTCAACGCATCAGAAAAACATATAGACGAAAAGCGACTACTATCCATCCTAACATTGATATCTCCAATTTTGAATTATGTAATGATAAACAGGAATATTATCTAGCTAGTAGTAGATTAGTGGCTTACAAGAAGATTGATACCATCATTGAAGCTTTTAATCAGATGCCTGATAAGAAACTGGTAGTGATAGGTGGTGGTCCAAATCTGGAGGCTTATCGTAAATTGGCCAAGGATAATGTAACCGTGATGGGATATCAGCCATTTGATGTATTGAAAGACAAAATGCAGCATGCCAAGGCTTTTGTCTTTGCTGCTGATGAGGATTTTGGTATGATTCCTATCGAGGCTCAGAGTTGTGGTACTCCTGTTATTGCGTATGGACATGGTGGCTCTCTTGAGACTGTAAACGGTGGCAAGACTGGCTTGTTCTTTAATGAACAGACTTCTGAAGCAATTGTTGAAGCCGTCAATAAGTTTGAGTCTATGGGATCGCAACCATTTGCTCCTGCTGATTGTCGTAAATGGGCTGAAGGTTTCTCAGAAGAGAGATTCAAAAGAGAAATCAAGGAGTTCGTTGAAGAGAAATACGAGGAATTTAAGAAGAACGGAATAAATATTGATTAATGAACTATATTATCACTGGCGGTACCGGCTTCATCGGTACCCATCTTACAAATTTGATTAAGGAGCGTTATCCTAACGCTCAAGTATATAACCTCGATATCGTTAAGCCTGGTACTCCTAATCCGGTAGTAAAGGATTACAAGCCTGCTTTGCGTGATGGTCAGAAGTTGCAGTCAACTTTCATCGAGTATGATATCCGCAAGCCTATCGAGAACTTGCCATTTACTCCTACAGAGGATGATGTCATCTTCAACTTTGCTGCCGTGCATCGTACTCCTGGACATGAAGATCATGAGTATTTCGAGACTAATATCCGTGGTGCTGAGAATGTGGTGGCTTTTGCAGAGAAGTGGAATATCAAGAAGATTGTGTTTACTTCTAGTATTGCACCATACGGCGCTGCAGAGGAGTTGAAGAAGGAAACAACTTTGCCAACTCCTAATACTGCATACGGTATCTCTAAGTTGGTGGCAGAGAAGATTCATGAGAAGTGGCAGAATGGTGATGCTGCTCATCGTCAGCTCACTATCGTTCGTCCTGGTGTGGTATTCGGAAAGGGTGAGAATGGTAATTTCACCAGATTGTATTGGGCTATCCGTGGTCATAAGTTTGCTTACCCTGGCAGAAAGGATACCATCAAGGCTTGTATCTATGTAAAGGAGTTGGTGCGCTTCATGCTGTATCGCTTGGAACATCATGAGCATGGTGTAGATCTGTATAACTGTTGCTTCGAGCCTGCTTATACTATTCAGCATATTGTTGAGGCTATGAAGAAGGTAACTGGATTGACTCAGTTTGTGCCTGATATTCCTAACTGGGTTATCATGCCTATGGCAAGGGCTGCCATGCTTCTTGGCTCGCCAATGGGTATTTGTCTTGCAAGAGTGAAGAAGCGCCAGATTTCTACTAATATCTGTGGTGAGAAGTTGAAGAACTGCGGTTATCAGTTTAAGTGGAGCTTTGAGGAAGCGCTGGCTGACTGGTTCGAGGATAATGACAGGAAGGGGCTGAAGTAAAGATGAAATGTGGTCTCTATGATGAGAGCCACAAGATTGCTGCTGATACCAACCTCCTGGTGAACTATCTGTATAACTGCCATCTGAAGGTGGCGTATCTCCCTGAGTTCGTAACGAGAATGAGAATGGGTGGCATGAGTACTGATTCTGCCAAGCGAAAGAAAGTGTGGGATGAGGATATCAGGGTATATTCCGGATATGGCTTCAAGCCCGTGACATTGACGAAGCTGATGAAAATGGCATGGAAAGTGCCGCAGTTCATTCAAGCGAAGTTCATAAAGTAGATTCGGGAATCCTTCCGTCTCCCTTTAGCCAAAAGGAGTTTTTTCGAAAACCTACCTTCAATAGTCTTTTCGACCCCTTCGGTTCCCCTTCTAGGGGACAGAAACCTCAGGGACGAGAGGGTGTAGCTGTCTCTGCTATAGCGTCGCCAGGGGTTTGGTCAGCCTGCGGAGCCTGTGCCCGCAAGGGGCTGGCTGGGAGGGCTTACGCAACAGAGTTGCGAGTGTTTGTCGGCTGGCGCATCAGCACCGTTGCTTATCCACCATCAGATGCCTCGTCAGAAATGTGGCTGTCTCCCGTCAGGCGTTTCTGCGGATTTGCACTCCGCAGTATAATAAGGTTCGACTAATCAAATTTGGTGATTGGCTGTTATTATTGCGGTATCAATAGTCCTGCTTTTGTTTATTTGAAAGGTTGGGATGTTGATGACAATAAATTTAGAACAGAATCAGAAAAAGTAAATGTTGATATGAGCATTACAGAAAAGTTGGCAAGAATAAAACCTACAGAGAATGCTGGTCCAAGAGCATCGAATAGGTTTGAATACCAAATTAATTGGGGATTGAATCTATTATTAAAGATGGAAGAAAAGAATGAAGACTACATTATGATTCTTGATTATCATGATGATATTGTTGTGTGTAATTCTGATTCAAATTCTGAATATATAGATTTTTATCAAGTTAAGACAAAAGCCTCTGGATTATGGACCATGGGTGGCTTGACAGGATGTAGTGTTGGTGATAATAATTTGAAAACACCAGAATCTCAAACTGAGGTTGGTGAGGGACTTAGTATCATCGCAAAATTGATAAATCATGTAAATAAGTTTGAAGATTGCCGAAAGCTTTATTTTGTAACCAATTCGAGTTTGACACAGACGATATATGGAGCTTCAGATGAAAAGGTTATCTTTGAAATGCTGAAATCGAGTGCTAAGAAGGCAATAAAAGAGAAGATTCAAAAGGAACTTGGTCATATTGATGATGATGTTTTCGAAAAATTAGTTTTTATTCAGAATCAAATGAATATTGGTGATTATGAACAAACTATGCTTGGAAAAATAAGTCAATTTCTTAAAAGTAAGTTTAATCTTGTAACTGATTCTGCAATTGTGTATGAAACTTTAATCGGAGAACTAAGAAAGCGGAATAGATATGAACCAATAATTCAAAATCAAGAAGAACTTTTAAAATATAAGGCTATTTCTCATAAAGAATTTTGTGATTATTTGGAAACACTTACATTACAAAAAGGCTTCAATGAATTGCGTAAAGATATATTTAGTATGATAGATAATTATATTAAATTCTTTGAAAGAGACAAGATAACGAGAAGTCTTAAAGATATTTATAGAGACCTTATGAATTATGAAAATGATGAGTTGCTTAATCTTGTTTCTGAAATAAAAAATGCAATGAGTTCTAACCAAGTTTCCTATGAATGCGAAAGTCTATGGGATTATTCTAACAGTATTTATAATGTTGTCATGCAGACTTATAATAACTATAAGCTGCATGATGAATTTTATATCAAAGCATTGATATTATATACTTATGCAAGAGATAAACAGTCAATCTTATAAACGATTAATTCGTAGTTTAAGAAAAAAGAAAGATGAAAAATATTCGATTTCTAAAGATAGTGATGCTCTCCTATTCTCAAAAGAAAGCGAGAACAATTAACCTGGATGCTAAATATGTTTTGGTTAAAGGGAAAAATCATGTAGGTAAATCTTGTGTTCTGAAATCTCTATACCGTTCATTAGGAGCAGAAATAAAGCGAATGTCAGACAGATGGAATAAAGCTGCAATAGTTTTATTGTTATCTTTCTCTATTGACGATGTACGTTATAAGTCTTTATTGATTGGTAATGATGTTATTATTCTCAATCCTGATGATACAATACGTTTTAAAGAGAAAGTTGGTAGCGCAGCTTTCAGTAAAAAAATGAGTATGCTATTAGGAGTGGATCTTAGCGTGTTAGATGATAAAACATCAAATATTCCTATTGCTGCAAGTTATATGCCTTTTTATATTGATCAAGATACGGGATGGACGGAAACTTGGTCTTCATTCTCTAATGTGGGAAACCTTTATGAAAGAACAATTGTTAGGTTGTATTTAACTGGTATTATTGATGATAACTTTTTTTTGAATAAGAAAAAGTTGGCTTCAATAGAGAAAAATATAAAAAACTGCGCAAAGGAATTACTGTCCTATAAAATTTTGTCAGATCAGGTCAGAAAACGACTCAGGCCACTTGAGGTAAATATGGATATAGAAGGGTTCAAGAATCGAGTAAACTCGTATCTTGAAAAGCTAAAACAGCTTAGGGATATACAAAACGAACATTTGCGCCTTATGCAGATGCTGTATGCAAAGAAGGCATATATAGAAATGGGCGTAGAGCAACTTAGAAAGAACATCTATGAAATAGAGAAAGATTTTCAGTATGCCTTAGAGCTAGATGATGTCATTATCTGTCCTACGTGCGGTGCTCGCTATACTAATAATATGCAAAGTCGTCATGGATTGGTAAAGGATTCGCATGAATGCAAGGATTTACTTATACATTGCAGCAAAGAGTTAGATGATATAAATCATCAAATAGATGTTGCGGAAGAGAAATCGAATGATATCAATGCTTCTATTGAGTCTATTCAAGATATTATCAAGTCTAGCAATGATGGAATTAGTATAGAGGATGTGGTTGAGGCTAGATCCAGGGAGCAAATTGTTGATTTGGTTAAAACTCAACAAGCAGAATTGTCTGATAAATATTCTCAACTTATCAAAGATAAAAAAGATTTGAAAAGCTTAATCAAGAATTACGAAGGCAACGATAGAAAGAAAGAGGGTGAATCCTTATTCGTTGAATATGTGACAAAAGCAACACAGCTTATGAATCTATCTGTAAATCGAGACAAAATTAGGTTTGGATGTAAAATGAAAGCTACAGGTTCTGCATTGCCGGTAAATATTATAGCTCATACATTTTCTTATTTGAAGCTTATGCAAAAATATTCGGGACCGTTATTTATGCCTGTAGTTATTGATGAACCAAAACAACAGGGGCTTCAGCAACAAACACTGGGTAAGGCAATATCATATATGCTTGATTCTATACCCGCCAATGGACAGTTGATAATCTCGCTAGCTGATGATGAGGAAATATTCACTTCTAAAGATACTCTTGTTATAGATTTAGATAAAAGTGAAGGCTTACTCATCAGGGATGATTTCGAAATTGCTCGTGAAGAAATAGAAGAAATCTTAGATAAAGATTTTGTTAGGGATTGGAAATGATAGTAACTGCTGATGATTGCATTATTGCGGTACTATGTGTAGCGATGTAATCGGTACCGTCGTTCATTTCCAGATAGTCTTTTCATTACCAAGATATCGTAAGACTGTAGGTACGTGGTTGTTATGACTGGCTCATTGAGTTTAAGAAATCATATCGTTCAAATCAGCTTCAACCAAATGAAAACAAGAAGTTAGGCGAAGGATTATCAAATAGCTGAGATATTTTGGTGAGAACTTCCAAGTACCACAATCGTATAGATATATCAATAATATCAAGACGATAAGAGTTCTTACTAGTCTATAAGCAAAACTAATAATATTACAATGACATACAATTACCGAAAAATAAGACTACTTGGCTTGACCATAAAAGAAGGGTGTAATCCTAAGCTGACAAAAACGTTGGCTACAGGTTACTATCCTTTTTACACAGATGAACTCAGTGATGTTTTCTTCCTGCGGAATGTCAGCGTCACTGCTATCGTGGGCATGAATGGTGCTGGCAAATCATCACTACTAGAGTTGATGTTTCGTATGATAAACAACTTTAGTGCCTGTTTGGTCGGGAATACAATCAGACGTAATGGAGCTGATGAAATCTATTTTATTCCTGGCATTAAGGCTACTCTTGATTACGAAATAAGAGGCATGAAGGGTACATTGATTTGTGATGATGGAATTGTGGCATTGGTTTATGGTGATAAGAAATTCTTTTTGTCTGATCCTGACTTGACGATGATAGATGAATATCGGGATTTCGAAGTTTGCTACAAGCCCAAAACTGCAAAGAGAAGCGAGATAGCAAGTTGCTTTTTCTACACCATCGTCATGAATTATGCCTTACAAGCTTATAATTCTCTGGACTATCAAGACGAAAAGGCAGAGCATTATCAAACAGACCATCTGATTGGGGCAAGTTCGAATGGCAACTGGATGAACAGCATGTTCCATAAGAATGATGGATATGCTTCGCCTATTGTCTTAAATCCATACAGAGATCAAGGTGTTATTGATATGAAGACGGAGACAGCTTTGACCAAAGACAGGCTTGCAGGTATTCTTGTTGAGGCAAAGAGAAAAAATCGAGAATTCATAGATGGCTATCAACTTCTGCGCATTGTTTATGCGTTTAATCCATATAGAGTGATTGCTAAGCTGCCTGAAAAATTTCACGAAAAGGATGTAACACAGGTAGAGAACTCGTTTAGGATACTTTATGGAGAGGAGAATTCTTTTGTAAGACTTGTTTTGGATGCATACGGATATTCGTTTGCAAATTCTAACTGTATGTCTGCTTATGGATGTATTTATCTTATCTATAAGACCTTGACAATCCCATCAAAATATCCAAGTTACGCAGAATATGCCTCAGTAGTTGATATTGAAAAGATTGATGGTTTTTTAAAAGATGAAAATGAAAAGAAAGACTTGGTCCATCTTATCACAGAAATAAAGAAAGACAAATCTCACATCACAACGAAAATCAGGCAAACCATTCATTTCTTGGATGCCTTTGACCAAGACATTTGGGCAGAGAACAAATTTTCTTATGAGTTTTATGAAGATTGGTTAAGGATGGACAAGAAGAACACTTCTCTTGAAGCGACAATGGAGCTGATGCCACCTCCCATCTTTAACTCGGAGATTATCATGAAAAGAGATAAGGACGAAGCGGAAATTCCTTTTTATAAACTCAGTTCCGGTGAAAGGCAATTCTTGTTCTTGATGAGTTCTGTCATCTATCATGTGATGAACATAAAATCAGTGCCAACTTCTCGTATCGCTTATCGATATGTGAATATAATTCTTGATGAAGTGGAGCTTTGTTTCCATCCTGAATACCAAAGAACATTCTTGTATAAGCTTTTGCAGTCTATCCAAAGATTGCATTTGAATACATATTGTGGCTTTAATATCATTATTACGACCCATTCTCCTTTTTTGCTTTCTGATATACCTCAGAGCAATGTGCTTTACTTGGAAGATGGTCATGTTGTGGATAAGAGCTATATGCAAAATCCTTTTGCTGCAAATGTAAATGATATTTTGCGACAGAGTTTTTTCTTGAAAAATGGCTTTATGGGTGAATTTGCCAAGCAGAAAATCCTAAAAGTAATAGATAGTTATACGAAGAAAAAACTTGATACAAATGAGTTTAAGGAAGCAGTGGAGTTATTGACTCTAATTGGTGAACCATTGTTGAAAAACAAACTTTCGACATTTATGGAGGATAAGGGCGATGAGAAGAATACTAATAGATGATAGAGTTAGAGGTATAGCTATGTCTTTTAAGAATTTTCTTGAAAATGGTTTAGGTAGTTCATATAAGTCTCCTAAAACACACTTGGGAGAGTTGGCTAATAATCCTCTACTTAATCCTCAGCAAAAGCAATATGTTCAACTTGTCATCAGTGAATGGGACAACTTGATAGTATTGGAACCACCCTTCGATAACACTATTAAAAAGTTTGAAACCTTATTTCCTGCTGATAAGATTTCAACTGAGCAGTTTGGAATTGACTCTAAATCCCCCAAGTTCCTTTATAAGGAAATAGTAGAGGCAATGCGATATGATTACGTGCAAGAAAGTGTCTATCCTAAAATTATCAATCAGCTTGGTATCAAGACTTGCGTCTATTGTAATGCTCAATATGCTTTTTCTTATGATAATGGTCGGAATAGTTTTCGAAATTATGAGATAGACCATTGGATGCCTAAGAGTAAATATCCTTATTTATGCACTTCATTTTTCAATCTTCAGCCGAGCTGTACCAAGTGTAATAAATTGAAATCAAACAAGGATGATATTCTTCCTTTTTGCTTATTTACGGATGATAAAAGTAAATTAAACCCATTTGATTTTTCAATACTTCATGTGTCGTGTGCGCAATATTTAGCTACACATGACCGGGATATGCTAAGGATTATATTTTCATCGAATGAACCTGGTTTGAAAGATAATATGGATGCCTTGTTTCATATATCTACTCAATATCAAGCGCATAAGGAAATGGTGGAAGAGTTGATATGGAAAGAACAAATCTATAATAGTACCATCCTTGATATTTACAAAGACAACTTTAAGCAATTGGGGTTTAAGCAGACAGACTTTAATCGCTTTATCTTGTCGAATTATGATAAGGACGAAGACATTCTAAAGCGTCCTTTTGCAAAGATGGTGCAGGATATAGCCAAACAATTAGGAATCATTTAAACATATAGAAATATGATATCAATATTAGTTTCTAAGATTATATCAACGGAATCCTTTCCGTTAATCAGATATTCGAGAATAAGGGAAAGACATATACCTATCTCACCCCAGTGTCTTATTTGACTGCTCTCGACAATAAGGAGCTATTCTCGCAGCTGGATGGTATCTTTGCGGATGGTGGGTTGTTGGTGAAAGCCATCAAGATGGTGTATGGCAAACAAGTGACTCGCCGAAGCTTCGACATGACTTCTATGGCTCCAGAGTTGTTTGCTTACGTTGCCAAGCATGGAAAGACTATCTATATCGTGGCTTCGAAGCGGGAGCAGGTGGAGAAGGCCGTGGAGATATTTCGTGATGACCGATGGCTTTTTGTAATTTCTCTTTCATGCGTGCAAAAGTACAACTTTATGCTGAAACAACAAAAGATTCCGCAAGGGGTCGCCAACATACGGTAAGCATGTGGCGGTGGAACTGACGGGGGTATCTCGATATTGGATGAATCACTCGGGATTGATTGGCGCATTCCTACGGAACATGCTAATCTTT
>ERZ1034680.679-NODE-679-length-15291-cov-34.720399_pt1 | contig 15291 bp, 15 predicted proteins | sample MGYA00520639_ERZ1034680 | MGnify/ENA primary metagenome ERZ1034680 (study PRJEB33766, sample SAMN09781760) | gut metagenome | biome: gut microbiome | host: Homo sapiens | place: Madagascar | study: EMG produced TPA metagenomics assembly of the PRJNA485056 data...
GAGGCGAAAGAATCATGAGAAAGATGAACGATGCCGTATTCTATGTAGAGATGTCGCGCCCGAAAAGGGGCTATTACGCAGCCACTTACAAGCTCATCACCCGCGAGCCGAACGCTCTGCCGGAGCATGAGATCACCCGTCGCTTCTTCCAGATGTTAGAAGAAACCATCCGTAAGAATCCTCCTTATTATCTCTGGACACACAACAGATGGAAGCGAACCAAAGAGGAATTTGACAAGCGATATGAGGTGGTGAAGGGGAAAGTTGTACCTAAAGAATAGAATGGATTACAAGAAACGATTTCCAAAAACGATTCTAAGAAATGAGAAAGATAAAGATAAATCCAAAATATGAATACCTGAGAAGTTTCATCGAGAGCATTCCTGATGTTTTCGAAGAGAAGGGACGTGAGATTTACAAAAGCCGCAATACCATCAAGGTAATGAATACCCCTGAAGGCCTAAGTATCAATGTAAAGCGATACCATATACCTCACGGACTGAATCAGATGATCTATTCATGGGGAATCAGGGTACCTAAAGGTAAACGCGCTTACGAATATGCCAGAATTTTAAAAGATAAGGGGATAGGAACGCCAGAAGTCATTGCACTTATTGAAGAAAGAGGTCTTCTGAATATGCTGGGATTCACCTACCTCATCACGATACAATGTGATTACGGACACACCATGTATGAAACTGGTGACCAGAATTTTACAGACCACACCTCTATAGCCAAAGCTCTTGCTCATTTTGCAGCAAATATCCATAACCATAAAGTATTGCACAAAGACTTCACACCAGGCAACGTACTATGGAAAAAGGATGATGAAGGCTATCATTTCATGATCGTAGATATAAACCGCATGAACTTTGGCACAGTCAGCATAAAGAAAGGTTTATATAACCTGCGTAAATTCTGGGGTCCAAAAGAATTCATGAAAACCCTCGCATCAGAATATGCATTGATACGAAATGCTAATCCTGAAGAAGCCGTTGACTATGTAATGAAAGAACGGGCAAAATTCTGGAAACGCTATCAGAAGAAACATGAAATACCATTCCTGCTTGAACTGTAATCAAGCAAGAATGGTATTTTCTTATCCGTGAAATCTGACTATTCCTTCAATTTGTCCGAATAATTTCTAACCATCATTTCATAAATCAGTTTAAACCAAATCAGTACCACCGGAAGGGCTTTCAGCGCATAAGGCTGCACATAAGTCTTGCGTATAAACTTCGGGAAAAGATCAGAAGGAGACAAACTCGTCAGGATAAAAGCAAAAATCATCAAAGCAATGTCCCAGCGAGAACGCTTCCACGGAACAGCAACAAACCAAAGAGCTACTCCCACAAAAGCAATGATATAAGTACTCGACTCGCTACCCGTACTGAAGAGTACAACAAACATCAGAACCGAAGCAAGGAAAGCATATCGGAAATACAGATTTTTATATTGCGAAAAGCGCAGATAAGGAGCGCAAAAAGCCAATATTCCAGGAACAATCAGCCATAAATCAGAATAAGTGGAAACATGCGATATTTTTCTCACTAATCCTAACAAAGACTGATTTTGCATCGTAGAAAACATATTCTCCATATTCTTACCTGCCAAACTCATTTTCCATTCCTGATATTGCCCTATAATATATTCAGGACTACTAATCAACATCGGCAAGACAAAGAACAAAACAGCCCACCCGACCAACGAAGCAACAAATTTGACCTTATGCTTGGAGAAGAAGAAGAAAGCCAATCCTACAACACCATAAAGTTTGACAAACGTACCAATCATGATAAAACACGCAGCCAAAATATCTTTCTGTTTCTCCACACAATAAAAAGATGCCACGATAAGAGCAACCGTCACAATATTAAACTGGTCCATGAATAAAGCCGTAAGCAACTCATGAGCACAGAACCAATAGATAAATATTTGTTTACCTTGATTCAGAGGCAGTTTTCGGATACACACATAGAGAAGCAAAGCCATCAACACATGCCACAAAATAAGCCCCACAGGAAGAGGGACAACTGCAAACGGAGCGATAATCAAACTGAAGAACGGACCATAATGATTCGTATCAAAATACTCTGCATAAGGAGCGTAAAGAGACGTCTGATTCCACGTATGCCAAAAAACATATTTGAATATTAAAAAGTTGTTACACTTATGAAACTTGATAAGCGCAGATCCCAAAGCCAGCAAGAGCCAAAGCCAAAGTAATGTGCGCGGGTCGGTAAAAAAAGGACGCTTCAAGAACTGCTTCAAGCGTGAAAGAGTTTCATTCATTTGATTTATCTGTTTATTAATCATTATACATATTGGTCATAAATCTTCCTCCTTATCATTTTCCAGCTATATCGCGAACAAAGATAGAAAAAAAACATGTAATGAACAAATATTTCTATAATTATTTTGCAAAATCAGAATTTTATTGTAACTTTGTATGGAATAAAGATTTTTCAAAATAACAAAACATGAAAATAGGCTTTGATGCAAAAAGAGCAGCACAAAATCGTACTGGTCTTGGCAATTATAGTAGATTTATAATCAGAATATTGTCGGAGCTACGCCCCGACAACGAATATCATCTATATACACCAAAGCCTCATCGCATACCATATCTGAAAGAAATACCCACATTAAACCAACTTTTCCTTCATTTTCCATCCAAGGGTATATGGAAAGAACTAAGTTCCCTTTGGAGAATCTGGGGTATCAGCAGGGATATACAGAAAAATGGTATTGACTTATTTCATGGTTTGAGCAACGAGTTGCCTTTAAACATTGGTACTCCGGAAGATAGAAAAAAGAAATATGGAGAAAAACGATGCAAATACATCGTGACTATCCACGACCTGATTTTTCTTCATACACCTCAGTATTATCATTGGATAGACCGCAAAATTTATCAATATAAGTTTCGCAAGGCTTGCCAAAACGCAGACCGCATCATTGCCGTCAGTGAATACACCAAACAGGAAATTATAGATTATTTCCATACACCAAAAGAAAAAATTGATGTAGTTTATCAGGGTTGTGACCCTGTATTCTCTCAAGAAATTGCTCAAGAAAAGCTGGAGGAGGTAAGAGAAAAATATTCGCTACCAGAAGAATTTGTGCTCTATGTAGGAAGCATTGAAGAACGGAAGAATCTTCTATTGTTGGCAAAAGCGATAGCTCTGCTTGCCAAAGGAGAATGCAGAGCAGAATGTCTTGCAGAGAATCAGAGGAAAAAGGAAATACAGGTAGTAGCAGTAGGACGCCACACTCCATATGTAGAAGAAATACAAAGCTTTCTGAAGGAACAAGGCATAGAGCATCTGTTTCATTTCTATCATAAAGTACCTTACGAAGATTTGCCATCGTTCTACAAATTGGCACAAATTTTCGTTTATCCTTCCCGGATAGAGGGATTCGGAATTCCACTTTTGGAAGCCATCAGCAGCGGAGTTCCAGCTATCGGATGTACCGGTTCTTGTCTGGAAGAAGCAGGAGGTCCCGATTCGATATATGTCGCACCAGACGATGCTCAGAGCATGGCTGCAACTCTCCTCAACGTTTCATCCGACGCTCTATTACGTCAGAATATGATCATGCGGGGCAGAGAATATGCCAAACGCTTTACCGATGAAAAGCTGTTTCATTCCCTATATGAAACATACCAAAAAATATAATCATCAGAACAACTGTAAAAAAGAAATATGAAACAAAACAGACTTTGCAACTATGGGGAACTGCAACAAAAGAATACGCAAATCTTTGTATTTTAGCAAAAAGCCTGCGTTTATTTCTTTGTATTTTAGCAAAAACTTGACGTTTATATCTTTGTATTTTAGCATTTTTACAGTTTAAATGCTTGATATTAAGCGGAAAATATGTATCTTTGCAATCAAAAGTAAACAGAAATACAAAATGGAGCAAAGACAATATATTACCAGACAAATAGACAAGGCTTTGATAGCATGGAAAAACAATCCACGCCATAAGCCTTTGTTACTACGTGGCGCAAGACAAGTGGGCAAATCCTCCTCCGTACGCCATCTGGGCAAGCAATTCGAGAATTTCGTTGAAGTTAACTTTGAGCGAAAGCCACAGTTTGCCCAAATTTTCCAAGGAGACTTAAGTGCCCGTCATATAGTTGAAACATTAAAATCAATAACAGGAGAGGCAATCATTCCAGGAAAAACTTTACTTTTCTTGGACGAAATACAAATGTGCCAAGAGGCCATTTCTGCTCTTCGTTTTTTTTGGGAAGACTTACCTGAATTACATGTTATTGCAGCAGGTTCTCTGTTGGAATTTGCACTCAATGAAATTCCAACTTTTGGCGTGGGCAGGATTCATTCTATGTTTATGTACCCAATGTCTTTCGATGAATTCTTGGGAGCACTTGGTATGCAAAGCTTATTACAAGCCAAAGAAATTGCCAACCCTACCCAACCTTTACTTCCAGTCTTACACGACCAATTAGTTACTCTCTTCCGCACTTATCTGATGGTCGGCGGAATGCCTGAAGTTGTCTCTACATGGGTCTCTACTCATAGCTACGAAGAGTGCCAATCCGTACAAAAAGAAATAGTATATACCTATGAAGTTGACTTTGCGAAATACAAGAAACGCGCCAACACCACATTGCTTCGGCTCACCTTGCATAGTGCAGCTCATCAAATAGGAAGTAAGTTCGTATATAGCCAAGTATCACGCGATTTCAGGTCTGTCCAAATAAAAGAGGCCCTTAGCCTTCTAACTTTGGCAGGATTACTTATACCAGTCTATAACACTGCAGCCAATGGTTTCCCGCTGGGTGCAGAAGCAGATGAAAGTTGCGCAAAATACCTTTTCTTGGATAGCGGGCTTCTTCTATCCATCTTAGGCATGGACTTAGGTAGCATAACAACCCTTTCAGAGCAAATACTCATAGGCAATGCCACCGACTTGGTAAACAAGGGACATATTACAGAGATGGTAGCAGGACTGGAAATCATCAAAAACATGCCTCCAGACAGCATTCCTTCTCTGTTCTTTTGGATGCGCAGCGCAAAGAGTTCTTTAGCTGAAGTAGATTACGTTATGGCAAAAAATATGAAGATTCTTCCGATAGAGGTAAAAGCCGAAGTGCGTGGCGGAATGAAGAGCCTTTATGCTTTTATGGAGACAAAACACATCAATCATGCCATTCGAACCTCTTTAGAAAACTTTGGGAGTTTTACTAAAGACAATGGAAAAATAGACATCTATCCTCTTTATGCATTAAGGAGCTTAGTAATAATGAAATAATCAAGACTCCAACTAAAACAGAAAGAGGAGAAGTTTACCTACGATAAAAGATAAAGTTTCCTAAATTACACCTTCGAGTATAATACTTTGGGTATAATTTCGTAACTTTGCAGAAAATCAAGACATTAAGAGCATGAACAAACAAAACAGACTTTGTTACATAAGTCGCAACTACTATAATCTTACATCAGCTGGCAACAAGGCTAAGACGGACAACGAGGATACACTCGATGAAATGGGAGCCGTCAACCTGGGTCTGCATCGAACGGTAAGAAACAGCAAGATTATCGCATTTTTCCTTGATCTTGCAGGAATTCTCCGTGCCTGCCTATTGCTTCAAAAAGGCGACACTCTTTTCTTGCAATATCCGGTCAAAAAGTACTTTTCTTTCTTATGCAAAATAGCAAGAATGAAAGGAGCCAAGACCGTTTCCCTCATTCACGATTTAGGTTCTTTCCGCAGAAAGAAGCTGACCGTAGAGAAAGAAATCAGCCGTCTCTCCCACAGCGATTACATCATCGCTTCCAACGAGAACATGAAGAAATGGCTCAAGGAGCACGGAATGCAGAAGCCAGTGGGTGCCCTCGGCTTATTTGACTATCACTCAGCTTCACCATGTCAGGAAAAAGCGTCAGACAGGAAGCAGCCAAAAGTAGTCTATGCCGGCGCTCTAAGCATGAAGAAGAATTCATTTCTGGTAGAACTTTCCAAGACGCTGACCAATTGGCAACTGCTGGTTTGCGGAAACAAGGAAGGACTACAGGGCTTGAAAGAGAATCCGCTCATCACTTATCAGGGATTTGTGCCTTCAGAAGATTTCATCAAGAGCATTGATGCCGATTTCGGGTTGGTATGGGATGGCGATTCACTCGATACCTGTTCGGGCGAATACGGTCAATATTTGAAATGGAATTCTCCACATAAGGTTTCCTTCTACCTCCGTGCCGGTTTGCCGCTCATCATCTGGAAAAAGGCAGCCGTAGCGCCTATCATCGAAGAAGCAGGAGCAGGTATTGCCATCAATTCGCTGAAAGAGTTGGATGAAAAGCTTGTCAATCTCACCCTGGAACAGAAAAAAGAAATGAAAAAGCAAGCGGTAAATTTAGCTCAAAAACTAAATAAAGGTTGCTTTCTTCGAGATTCTTTGACTTATTATAATATCGTAGAATAGACTTACTAAAGTTTCCCACATAGATAAATCGCTTGTTTCGCAAGCATCGAAATACTGTAACTATTTCTATTACAAGAACTTTCCGGAAATAATAAAAATATGTAAACAGAAATGCAACTCATTGCTATGCTGCATCTTGCCTTTCTATAGCCCTGATTACGGCACAGATTCTGTTTTCTTGCTCTGGGCTTTCAGCAACGCTCTCCATCGTTTCAAGATAGTCCACGACAAAGAACGTTGGGACTTTTTTGCCTTCATTTGTCGTGCCTGATTTTTCGAGAGATTTGTTGAGGTTCTTGAAAAACGATTTGACAACTGCATATAGCAAGGAACGCCAGTTAAAACGAGGGTTGTTCACAAAACGATAGATGCAGTTCTTGCCAACTTCTTTCTCCGCCAAATCAAAGTAGTGGTGGCGATAAAGCTGGTACTTGGATATTGACATCAGGCGTGAAAGAATGAGAAAAAGCATGAGCAAGGAACAAGAAACACCTGTAAATTTGGTAATCTTGCAGCTCACCATGGCCTGTGAGAGGTTGAAATGATGATATAAGTCCAGTAAATTGCCTGCCAACTCATTTTTATCGTCCAAAAGTTTGGATAATTCATCTATTTTATGTAATTTTGCGCTCATTAAAGTTACTCATTAAAGGTTTGATTCTATGTTTTTTTAGCGATTACAAAGATCGCAACTTTTTATTGAGAAACTGTAATTTTTACTCCATTATTTTGGGGTGGGAAACTTTAGTTATATATTATGATGTTTATATTAATATAGATATAATAACAACAGTTTATGTACAAAAATTATAAAATAGTATGCAATACTGCTGCTGGCAGAAGAAGATACATGCAATATCTCATTCCACAGGTTATTTGTTCTGATATCGTTGACCGATATGATATTTGGGTCAATACAATTAACAAAGAAGATATTGCTTTCTTTGAAATGTTAGCAGACAAATACAGTAAGATTCATTTAGTTTGGCAACCAGATAACATGGTCAATGGCATTAGTTCCATCAATGCATTCTATAAAGATTGCATTGAAGACCAAACTATATATATCAAACTAGATGATGACATTGTATGGCTAGCCCCCAACTTTTTTGAGACAATTGTGAAATTCCGCATCGACAATCCTCAATATTTTGTCGTTTCTCCTCTTGTTATCAACAATGCCAAAACCACCTATCTCTTTCAAATTCTAGGCAAGATAAAACTGGCAAGATATCAAAGAGCAGATTCGTTTAGTAAGGTTTTGTGGAAAAGTGGAGAATTTGCACGAGACCTTCATAAGTGGTTCATTCATAATTACCTAAAGCCACAAAAGTGGGAAAAGCTTTACTGCCAAGACTATCCGATGGGCATCACTCGCTTTTCCATCAACTCCATTGCATGGTTTGGCGAAGATATGAAAGAATTCAAAGGAGAAGTCGTAGGAGATGACGAAGAGTTTATGTCGTGTATTAAACCAACAATAGAAGGTAAAACAAATTGTTTCTGTGGAAATACCATCATTGCTCATTTTGCTTTTGGACCCCAACGAAAAGTTCTCGACAAAGCAGATATTTTGGAACAATATGGAAACATCCTAAGCGAACAATGGAAGAGCAATGCTAAGCTCTATAAAATCCATTGCTTTACACAAGATTGCATGAATGAAATCAAATTGAATTCAGAAAAAGCCTATACTAATTTCCATATGCCACCCTATCAAGTTCCACAGAAGGAGAACAGATTCATCAAACGCATCAAATTTCTCTGGAATAGATACCAAGAAAGGCAGTCTTCTTTTATAAGAATATAAAAATACACTCACACAATATGGAAAAACTTCTATCAATAATTATCCCAACATACAACATGAGTTTGTACATCGAAAGATGTATGAACTCTCTTATTTCATCTAAGACAATCGAAAAATTAGATATCATCGTTGTCAATGATGGTAGCAAAGATGACTCTTCTGAAAAGGCAAAAAACATCGCCATATCATATCCCAACTCAATCCGTGTCATTGATAAAGAAAATGGGAATTATGGTTCTTGTATCAATACTGGTCTCAAACTTGCCAAAGGCAAATACATCAAAATTCTAGACGCCGATGACCTATTTGACACACACAATCTTGAAAACGTTTTAGATATCATAAAAGAACTTGATGTCGACATGATTCTCACAGATTTCAAGATGGCCTATTCTAATGGAAAATCCAAACTAATATCATTCAACGTGGAGCCCAACCAGGTTTTAACTTTTACAGCCGTTTGTACTTCCAAGGATTTCACACATCTTTGGATGCATTCAGTCATGTACAAAACAAGTATAGTTCAGAACATCAACTACCATCAAACGGAAGGAATCTCTTATACAGACCAAGAATGGATATTTACTCCATTGGCATATGTTCGAAACATCTTCTATATCCATAAAGTTCTATACTTATACTCTTTGGGAAGAGTAGGACAAACTGTTAGTACAGATTATTTGACGCGTAACTTTCACCATCATGTTATTTGCGTAAAAAATATCATTAAATGTTTTTGCAACTTACCAACAGATATACCAAATCCCATCACACAACTATTATATACAAGAATCTTCAATCTCACAAAATTTATCTATAAAGGTTATTTATTAAAAAAATATCCTGACGAAGACAATGTATTGAGAGACTTTGATAGTTACTTAAAAGTGAACTTACCCAAATTATATGCAAACTTAAAAAACATTAAACTGAGCAAACCTATTATCCCTTATCATTACATAAGACACTGGCAAAAAAAACCAAATAGCAAAGTGCTTTATTATATGATTAAATTATATATTTTAAAAAAACATCTCATTTAATGATGAATTATCAAAGGAGAGCTATCCTATTAGCCCTCCTTCAACATATTCATAAGTATTATTTTTCAACGAAGTATTTAGTTTCTATTCTATCATAGAAACTTAATGGTGCCGGTATCTGTACACCTGAGAAACAGTCTAAATGTGCATTTATAAAATCATAACCTATTTTGCAAGAAAATGCAATTCCTGCAGAAAAACGAGGATTTATATCAATGAGATAGTACCCTTTATCGTTTTTGATGAATTCCATATTTACGACACCGCAAATATTTAATTTGTCACCTATATATTTTACAAGTCTGTCTAGAATTGCATCATTAAAGATACGAACTGTCGTACCTGCTCCATTCTTCGTCCTCAATAACTCCTCACGAGGAACACAAAAACTTGTCCCCGTTTTTGGTTCTCTAACTAAATCAACACAACATATATTTCCTTCCACTACCTTTTGGAACAAATAGTTTGTCATATCTCCAATATTACTTAACTGCTCTTTACCTTGCAGAAAGAACAATCCTTCGCTACTTCTTCCATTTCTAGGCTTTGCCACACAAGGATACGACATTCTATTCAAATCATCACCCTCTATTAGCGTAGGAACTGAAAGTACCTGTTCATCATTTTCAAAAACTTTGAAAAGAGCATATTTATCTCGTGCAACACATAGGGTCTCTGACGAGGATATACATACCACCAAATCATTTTTTTCAAAAATCTCACGATGCTCATTAATAACATCTATCTCCAAATCAGTCAATGGGAATATATACTTTACATTCTCTTTCTTTGCTAAATCTATCAAAAAAGGTATATACTCTTTGGTATTCGCATAAGGAGCCTGAGCAAAGACATCACAGCAAAACGCTTCAAAATGCCACTCTTTAGGATAAATATCACATCCTATCACCTTATGTCCTGCCTCATGTAACTTGTTTATTGCACACAAAGCTGACATAGAGCCTATTGCCGTTATTAATATATTCATAATTTACTTTATTACACAATCCAACGTTCTATAAATATCTTCATCACTCAGTGCATGATGCATAGGAAGACATATCACACTACTTGCCATCTTGTGAGCATTCGGCAGATTCTTTGGATCCGCACTTTCTAAGCCATGATATGTAGAAAGTTCACTAATCAATGGATAGAAGTAACGGCGCCCCAAGACATTCGCAGCCTTCATCTTAGCATAGAGTTCATCACGAGTCAGACCGTATTTCTCTGCATCTACAAAAATTGGGAAATAACTATAGTTGTGTTTTACACCTGGCATATCATCAAAGAATGTGATGCCCTCCACTGGTCGTAAAGCCTCACGGTACTTGATAGCAACCTGATGACGTGCCTCGATGGCTACATCTACCTGCTTCAGATTCAGCAAACCGTATGCACTTCGCATCTCGTCCATCTTGCTATTGATGCCTGGACCAACAATTGTCGTCTCGTCTGCAAAGCCAAAGTTTTTTAGGTAGTCTATGCGCTTCTTGGTCTTCTCATTGTGCATGATCATCGCTCCGCCCTCGATAGTGTTATACACCTTAGTGGCATGGAAACTCAGCGTGGAAATGTCACCTGCGTTAAGAATGCTCTCGCCATTCACTGCCACTCCAAAGGCATGAGCTGCATCATAAATCACCTTCAAACCATACTTGTCGGCAATATCTTGAATTGCTTTGGTGTCACATGGCTTGCCATATACGTGCACTGGCATTATGGCTGTAGTACGAGGACTAATGGCAGCCTCTATCTTGTTGGGATCGAGATTACCTGTGGCTGGGTCAATATCAACAAAAACCGGCTTGCAACCATTCCACCAGATGCTATGAGTAGTAGCTACAAAGCTATAAGGTGTGGTGATGACCTCTCCCGTGATACGAAGTGCCTGCAAGGCGGTAAGCAATGGCAGAGTTCCATTAGTAAAAAGGCTCACGTATGGCACTTTGAGATAGGTGGCTAGTTCCTGCTCCAATTTTTTGTGATAACTACCGTTGTTAGTAATCCACTTGCTGTCCCAAATCTTCTTGAGTTCTGTCGTGAAGTCGTCAAGATTCGGTAACAGTGGCGATGTCACGGTTATAATTTTTTTATTCATAAAAAGGTTATATATTTACTCAATATTTCTTCAATAGGTCTATGACATGTCTTTAAATTCTGAAATCACGATACAAGAAACGCAAACCATGGTATATTTTGCGCAACACCAAAGATTTCACTGTTCGCAAGTTCAAATCTAAATCCCATAGTTTTGTCCTACAATCTGCATATCGTATTCTAACTTTTTCAAATGTTCTTATATATTGAGGAATATTTTCTGGACGATATAAAGAATTGATAGCATAATTGATTCTCCTTTTTAATATTACGCCATATTTCGGATAGTCATTTGAGAATCCCTTCAACATATCTAACTCCGATTCTAATCCTTTTAGACGCCATTCCATATCTTCTTTTTTTTGACTACCCAGCCAAGAAGATGAATTTTCCACTCTATACACAGACATTACATCATCCAAAAAATATACATGACCAGTTATTGCACAGAATATCTGCAAAGGATAGTCGCCCACATGACATGCACAAACATAGCTTTTCTCATAAAGAGCATGTACTAGCTCCCGGCGAAACATAATACTGCAAGTAGGCACAAACAAACCACCCTTTAAAATAACATCTCGACTATCAACATACCCTGTTCCACCTTTATATTGTTTATTAAATACAAAAGCATTTCGCCTTTGAGAAAAATGTAGAACTCGACCAAATACCATCGTACAATCCTGATGGCTATCCAACACCTCTACTTGCTTTTGTAGTTTCTGTGGATCTGTCCAATAATCATCTCCTTCACACAAAGCAATGTATTTACCACAAGCTCGCGAGAATTGAAACTTTTGCCAAACACTAATTCCTTGAGAATACTGATTTTCACGTTGCAGAATGGGCTTAAACAATCCAGGATAACAAGATACATACCGTTTGATAATTTCAACCGACCCATCTGTTGACGCATCATCATGAATCAACACTTCAAACTTAAAATTTGTCTTCTGCATGACAAATCCATCCAAGCATTTCTGCAAATAAGCTTCATGATTATACACCTCACAAACTATACTGACGACAATATCATTCACGCTTGAGAAAAATGATGGTTTCGTCTTTATTATCTCTTCTTTCATTTTATAAACAATTACTATATCATCATAGCATAACTATGCTAATGCAAAATTAATCATTTATTTGCAAAATACCAAATAAGCCGAGAGAAATTTTTAGATAATTCTAATTATTCCAAAATCTTGACTATACACCCCTTAAGCCTTTTCTGCAAGGTCTTCACATCAAGTTCAAGATTATCCGTCGGATTCACAGTTTCGATTTCGTCAATATTATTCTTCAAGAAGAATGTTACTCTTACTGCATTTCTATCGCTCTCACAAACAACTTCATGCCTCGCCAGTTGCTTTCAAAAAATAGATGGGCGAGTGCTTCGTCCCATCCTTCACCATGATTCCCTTCTCACAGAAATATTTGAGCCACTTCTGGGCGGTATATTGGGTCAAGCCGAAAAGGAGGCGCAGGGCATGAGTGGTGATGAAACGATTCTCTACCAGATATTCCTTGATTTTCTCCAAAAGCTTCTCCTCCGTATATTGGGAAGACTGCGTGGTATATTCGGAACGGATGAAGTGCATTCCTCTCTCCACTTCATCCATGAGCGAAGACTCTGGACGAAAATTGATGCCGGCGAGACGTACCTCCTTACCCGTTATCTTTCTATCAGGCTGCCCCTCTGGCATCTCCAAACTCGCCGACAAGGAAAAATACCCCAACTCGGGGATGTGAACTCGGCGCCCCATCGTAAACTCTTGCACACAGATGTCATGCAGTTCCCTAAGGACAGCCGCCACATCTCCCTTGGTGAGCGAGCACCGATTCTGAATGGCTGCTTCCAACTCCTTGTCTGTCATCGGCTCATGCTGTACGAGTCTGACGTATTGGCGATTTTCTCCAGTACCTTGTGAGTTCTTAATGGTATAAATGTCATATTTCAAATCCATACGATGAAGTTTTTGGTTTTACATCAATAGTTCGTGGTAACAGTTGTCCTTGTAACCGATTGCAAATATAGCAAATAATGCTAGACATTGTACCAGATGGTGAAAAAAAATTAGGATTATTTATACTTTTTCCGAACGTCAAACAATCTTTTTGCGACCGCCGAAACATTTTATGGCGACCGCTTGACGATTTAATGGCGGTCGCCATGCATTTTTTTGACGACCGTCAAAAAATGTGCGAGACGCAGTTCTTTCATCACAAGAATGGAGGGCATTGCACCATACGGCTGAGGAGAGCCTACCATACGACTCAGGGAGAAAACATCATTAACGACATATTCGTATAGCACTTTGCAATAAAAAGAAAGAAAACATTGCGTATCTGACTAAAATTCCTTATCTTTGCAGAAACATTCATCAATCATCAAGATAAGAACAAGAATATGAACAACCAAAGATACGACTATCTCATTGTGGGTTCCGGCCTCTTTGGAGCCACATTCGCCCACCTTGCCCATAAGCAAGGCAAAACTTGCCTGGTAATAGATAAGCGACCACATCTGGGCGGAAATATCTATTGCGAGACTATTGAGGGCATCAATGTGCATAAATATGGTGCGCATATCTTCCATACTTCCAATAAGGAGGTGTGGGATTTCGTCAATGCCATCGTTGAGTTCAACCGTTACACCAACTCGCCTGTGGCCAATTATAAAGGCAAGCTCTACAACCTGCCTTTCAATATGAACACCTTCTATCAGATGTGGGGCGTTACCACTCCTGAAGAAGCACAAGCCAAAATAGATGAACAGAAGGCGGAAGCTGTAGCCAAAATGAAGGCTGACGGCGTAAGCGAGCCGCGCAATCTGGAGGAACAGGCACAGGTACTCATCGGTAAAGATATCTACGAGCGACTCATCAAAGGTTATACCGAGAAGCAATGGGGGCGTAAGTGTACCGACCTGCCTGCCTTCATCATCAAGCGCCTGCCAGTACGACTCGTCTTCGACAACAATTATTTCAACGACAAGTATCAGGGCATCCCGGTAGGTGGCTACAACAAACTGATTGACGGCTTGCTCGAAGGTATCGACACCTTGACTTCCGTGGATTTCTTTGCAGACAACATCCAAAAATTAGCAGAGAACAAAGAGGCTTCCCAGAAAGCTGGACTGATTAAAGACTGCTGGCAGGAAATAGCCGAGAAACTGGTTTTCACAGGAAAAATAGACCAGTTCTACGACTATCAGTTCGGGAAACTCAACTATCGCACCGTCCGCTTCGAACAGGAAATCATCGACTGCCCTAATTATCAGGGAAATGCCGTGGTAAATTATACTGAGCGAGAAGTACCATATACCCGAGTGATAGAACACAAGCACTTCGAAATGTTTGGTGCAGAGGTTTACAATTGTCCTAAGACCGTCATCTCCAAAGAATATTCTACAGAATGGAAGGATGGCATGGAGCCTTATTATCCAGTAAATGATAAGGAGAATTCCGAACTATACGCTCAATATAAGAACCTGGCAGATCAGGAAAAGGATGTTATCTTTGGTGGTCGCCTTGCCGAATATAAGTATTACGACATGGCACCAATCATAGAGAAAGCATTGGCTATGTTCAAGTAATTCATCATATCTTTCGCTTTTTATGTAAAACTTCTCGTAATTAATAGTACTCGATAAAAAGATGAGAATGGAGATAAAAGGATAAAGTTTCCTAAATTATACCCTTGAGTATAATACCTTTGGGTATAATTTCGTAAATTTGCAGAAAATCAAGACTTTAAGCATATGAACAAGATACCATTCGAATATGGTTCTATCGCTGAAAATGAATATTTCATTGATAGAATTGAAGATAGAAGAGACCTCAAGACTTTTCTTGGAGGAGGCATCAACGTGATGCTGA
>ERZ1034680.681-NODE-681-length-15286-cov-4.536012_pt1 | contig 15286 bp, 10 predicted proteins | sample MGYA00520639_ERZ1034680 | MGnify/ENA primary metagenome ERZ1034680 (study PRJEB33766, sample SAMN09781760) | gut metagenome | biome: gut microbiome | host: Homo sapiens | place: Madagascar | study: EMG produced TPA metagenomics assembly of the PRJNA485056 data set...
GAGCTCGCGGTACATCTCATAGAAGCGCTCCAATGCGGCGGCGGCGCGCTGCAGCTCGGGGTAGTCACGGACATGGGCAATGATTTCCAGCATAGGGACGCCCTTGCCTGCGGCCAGCTCACCGATTTTTTCAATCGTGGTAGCGCCGATTTTACGCGCCGGCTCGTTGATGATACGGCGCAGGCGCACATCGTCCCGCGGGTTGACGATGACGGCCAGATAGGAGTTGATGTCCTTGACCTCCTTGCGGTCAAAGAAGCGCTGGCCGCCCACAATGCGGTATGGGATACCGGCGCGGGCGAAGTAGGTCTCGATGGGGTTGGACTGGGCGTTCATACGGTAGAGCACCGCATGGTCCTTCAGGCTGGCACCCTCGCGCAGGTGCTCACCGATGATATCTGCGATATGGCTGGCCTCGTCCTGCTCGTTCGTGGCGGTGTAGTGGTGGACTTTTTCGCCCTCGCCGCTTTCGGTCCAGAGGGTCTTGCCCTTGCGGCCCATATTGTTTTTGATGACGCTGTTGGCAGCGTTCAGAATATTGGCGGTGGAGCGATAGTTCTGCTCCAGCCGGATGGTTTTGGCACCGGTAAAGACCTTTTCAAAGTTGAGAATGTTCTCAATCGTGGCGCCGCGGAATTTATAGATGGACTGGTCATCGTCACCGACAACGCAGACGTTGTTGGTACCGCCCGCCAGCAGGCGCACCAGATGAAACTGCGCAATGCTGGTATCCTGATATTCGTCCACCACCACATAGCGGAAACGGTTCTGGTAGTATTCCCGCGCTTCCGCGTCATTTTGCAGCAGCCTGACCGTGTGGAAAATCAGATCGTCAAAGTCCATTGCGCCCGCCGCCTTCAAACGGTTGGCGTAAGCGGTGTAGATTTTGGAAATCAGCTGTGCCTTCGTGTTGGCGGGAACCTCCGCGGCCACATCCTCCGCAGACATGAGCTTATCTTTGTAGGAGGAAATCTGCCCGATGGCCGATTTGACCGGCAGGAACTTGTCATCAATCATCAAATCCTTGTAGATTTGCTTGATGACACGCTGCTGGTCGTCCGAGTCATAGATGGTAAAGCTCTTGGGAAAGCCGATGCGCTCGGCGTCGCGGCGCAGCATCCGCACACAGGCCGAGTGGAAGGTGGAGGCGTTTACGTCCCCGCCGAGGGTGTCCCCCAGCATGGCGCGCAGACGTTCCTTCAGCTCCCCGGCCGCCTTGTTTGTGAAGGTGATGGCCAGCACATTCCAGGGGCGTGCCGGGCGCACCGCAAGGTAGGCGGTTTCCCGCGGCAGGTCGCGGCCGTTGGCCACGGCGCTGCGCAGCTCGTCAAGGTCGGTCTGGGTCACAGGGCGGGGCAGTTCCCGGCTGCCATGGGCCGAGCCGAACCGGATGATGTTGGCAATGCGGTTGACCAGCACGGTGGTCTTGCCGGAGCCCGCGCCTGCCAGAATGAGCAGCGGCCCCTCGGTAGCAAAGACGGCCTGACGCTGCACCGGGTTGAGACGGGTAAACCGGGCTTCGATATATTGGTCGCGCAGGGCAAGATATTCAGCGGTAATATCGGACATAATAATGACCTCTCGTTGGTGATATATATTATAAGGTAGCAACCTTACTCCCCGGTGAAGGGGTCATGGGTATGGTTCAGGCGGCGGTTCCACGTTTTGGGCGTGGCGTCCCGGAAACCCGCCGTCAGGTACTTACCCTCGCTCAGGCTGATGGCCGTGCCGCGGGCAACGCAGTTCAGCGGGTCAGGCGCAATGGCCACATCGGTGTGGAGCTCCCCTGCAATATAGCTGGCAAGGCCGCGCAGCAGGGACCCGCCGCCGGTGAGCAGCACGCCGGTGGAGGAAACATCTGCCGCCAGCTCCGGCGGGGTGCTTTCCAGCACGTTGCGGGCCGTGGTGGCAATGCGGGCGGCAAGCTCCTGCACAGGCTCATACAAATCGCGGGTGTAGACAAGGCGGCGCGCCGGGAGGTTTGTCTCCCACGAATGGCCGCGCACCTCCATCACACCCTCAAACTCGCTCTTGGTGCAGCAGGCAACCTGTTTTTTCAGCTGCTCGGCTGTCAGCGGGCCGATGGCAATCTGGTATTTTTCCTGGATATACTGGGCAATGCAGTTATCAAAGGCGTTGCCCGCCACAGGCAGGCTGGCCGCTTTGACACGGCCGCCCATACTGATCACGGCAATATCGGTGGAGCCGCCGCCGATGTCCACAACCATACAGCCGTGGGGCTGGCGGATTTGCAGGCCTGCGCCCAGTGCAGCCGCTACCGGCTCATCGACCAGAAACACCTGCTTGGCCCCCGCCGCCATAACGGATTCCACAACGGCGTCCGCCTCAATGCCGGTGATGGCCGCGGGCACGCAGACCGCAATGCGCGGCTTGAAGATACGCGAACGGCAGACCTCGTTGACAAAGCGCACAATCAGCTCGTTCGTCATGCGGTGGTCCTGAATGATGCCGTCCCGCAGGGGGCGCACCAAATCAATATGGGCGGGTGCGCGGCCCACCATTTTCAGTGCCTCGTCCCCCACCGCAAGGATGGAGTTGGTGCGGGTATCCACCGCGCCGATGGTCGGCTGGCGGAAAATCACCCCCTGCTCCTCGGTTGCGATGATAATGGAGGTTGTGCCCAAGTCGATTCCAATGTCATATTGTTTCATGAGTTTGTCATTTCCTCCGTCGGCGTGGCGGCGTCCTTCAGCAGAAACCGCAGTCCGCTGTAGCGCATATTTTGGCGCACATTCTCTACCATCGCCTGCTCGGTGCGGGCCGTGCCGGTCAATACGCAAAGGCGGCGGGCGCGGGTGACGCCTGTGTACAAAAGGTTGCGGTAGCACAGCCGGGCGGGCACATCTGCCACCGGCAGAATGACCGCCGGAAATTCCGAACCCTGACTTTTGTGCACGGTGACCGCGTAGGCGGGCTCCAGCTCATTGAGCTGGTCGGCTGTGTAGGTGTACTTGCGGTCATCCATCATAACGGTCACAGCGCGGGCATCGACGTCCACCGCGGTGATAACGCCCATATCGCCGTTGTAGGCACCCACACCGGCCTCCGCGCCCTTGCGCTCAAAGGTAATGTCATAATCATTCTTGACCTGCATAACTTTATCGCCCAGACGCAGGATTTTCGGGCTTTCCGCCGTGCCAATCTGGGCCTTGCCCTTGGCGGGCGGGTTGAGGATTTCCTGCAGTTTCTTGTTCAGCTCCACACTGCCGGTGGGGCCCACCTTTGTGGGACAGAGCACCTGTATATCCTTGACCGGGTCAAAGCCGTAGGCCTTGGGCAGGCGGGTGCTGACAAGGTCGCAGACCAGCTTCTGGCAAGCAAGGCCGGTGGATTCTATCATAAAGAAATCGTCCTTGGTCCCGCCCTTCTGGGGCATCTGCCCTTCGACAATGCGGTGGGCGTTCTGGACAATCAGGCTCTGCTGCGCCTGCCGGAAGATATCCGTCAGCCGCACGGTGGGTACAACATCCGCACGCAGAATCTCGCCCAGAATGTTGCCCGGGCCGACGCTGGGCAGCTGGTCGGCATCCCCCACCATAATGATGCGGCAGTGGTACCGCGCCGCAGCCAGCAGCGCCTGAAAGAGTTTGACGTCCACCATACTCATCTCATCGAGGATGATTACGTCATATTTCAAAAGGTTCTTTTCATTATGGATAAATCGTACATTGCCGCTGCTGTAGTCCACCTCCAGCAGGCGGTGTATCGTGGACGCCGCGTGGTGGGTCAGCTCGCTCAGCCGCTTGGCGGCACGGCCCGTGGGCGCACAGAGCGCGACCCTGTCATATAGTGCCTCGTACAGGCTCAGAATGGCGTTGACGGTGGTGGTTTTGCCGGTGCCGGGGCCGCCGGTCAGCACCATCACGCGGCTGGAAAGCGCCAGCCGGATGGCCTGCTTCTGCAGTGGGGCATATGCAAAGCCCTGCGCCAGCTCCAGCGCACGGATGTCGGCATCCAGTGTGCGCGGCGTCTCGGTCGGGAAGGTCGAAAGTTGGCCCAGCCGGGCGGCAATGTCCTCCTCGGCGCTGAGCAGGTCCGGCAGATAGATATACTCCACGCCGTCAAAGGTGCGGCTGCGCAGCTCCTCGGCGGAGAGCAGCTCCTCAAGACCTTCCTCGATGGCCTCCGGCGGAACGCGCAGAAACCGGGCGGTGCTGTCCAGCAGCTTGTCCCGCGGCAGGCAGGTGTGGCCGTTGCCCGCGTTGTGGCGCAGTGCATAGAGCAGCCCCGCTGCCACGCGCAGGCGGCAGCCAGTATCAAACTGCAGCGCGGCCGCAATGCCATCCACCTGACCAAATTTCAGCTGCAGCGGCTCCCCACAGAGCAGATAGGGGTTCTGGGTCAGTGCCTCCACCGTGTGGGGGCCGAAGGCGCGGTAGGCATTTACCGCCTGCTGGGCGCTGAGGCCGTACCGGGCAAACCACGCTACAACCTCCCGCACGCCGTACATACGGCGGAATTCGTTGGAGATGGTCGCGGCCTTCTGCTCATTGATGCCCTTCAGCTCGCAGAGCTTCTGCGGAGTCTGGGCAATGACGTTCAGCGTATCCTCGCCGAATTTTTCCACGATTTTTCTGGCGGTGGACGGCCCGATGTAGGGCAGCACACCACTGGACAGATAGCTTAAAATGGCGTTGGTGTCCTCAGGCAGGCGGGCCTCGATGGTTTCCGCCTTGAACTGCTCGCCATAGCTGGGGTGGTTGACCATATGGCCGTAGACGGTCACGGACATACCGTTGTCCACGCCGCCGACGTTGCCCGCCACAATGACGTCCGTGCCGCCCGCATCCACCTCAAACACAGCATAGCCGGAGTCGGCGTTTTCGTAGATAACGTGCTCCACTGTGCCCTCCAGCTTCATGAGCTGTTCTTCTTTGGCTTCCATCGATGCCCTCCTTTCCTGCAAAATCGTCACACTTTCACAGATAATGTTATTATACCCCATACGTGCGCATTTGGCAAATCCGGAAGGTACAAAAAATGACCCTGCACCGTTATGGCACAGGGTCAAAAAATATTTTTTATTCGGCGGCAGCTGCCTTCAGGGCATCCACGCGGTCGGTGTTTTCCCACTTCACGCCCAGATCCTCGCGGCCCATATGGCCGTAGGCGGCCAGCTGGCGGTAGATGGGCTTGCGCAGGTCAAGGTCGCGGATGATGCCGGCGGGGGTCAGGTCAAAGACCTTCTCGACAGCGGCCTCAATCTTGTCATCGGCCACCGTGCCGGTGCCGAAGGTATCCACCATGATGGAAACCGGCTTGGCCACGCCGATGGCATAGGCCAGCTCAACCTCGCACTTGGTGGCAAGACCGGCGGCAACGATGTTCTTGGCAACCCAGCGGGCAGCGTAGGCCGCGGAACGGTCCACCTTGCTGGGGTCCTTGCCGCTGAAGGCACCGCCGCCGTGGCGGGCATAGCCGCCGTAGGTATCGACGATAATCTTGCGGCCGGTCAGGCCGGAGTCACCCTGCGGGCCGCCCACAACAAAGCGGCCGGTCGGGTTGATGTAATACTTGGTGTTCTCATCCAGCAGCTCGGCGGGGATAACCTTCTCAATAACCTCGCGCTTGATGTCCTCATGCAGCTGCTCCTGGCTGACGTCGGGGCTGTGCTGGCTGGAGATAACCACGGCGTCCACGCGTACAGGCTTGCCGTCCTCATACTCCACGGTGACCTGGCTCTTGCCGTCCGGACGCAGATAGCCCAGCGTGCCGTCCTTGCGCACCGCGGTCAGGCGCTTGGCCAGCTTGTGTGCCAGGCTGATGGGCAGCGGCATCAGCTCGGGGGTCTCGTTGCAGGCGTAGCCGAACATCATACCCTGATCACCGGCACCGGCAACCTCGTCGTTGGTGCCCAGCGCGATGTCGGGGCTCTGGCCGTCAATGTTGGTGATAACACCACAGGTCTCGCAGTCAAAGCCGTATTTGGCGCGGTCATAGCCGATGGAGCGGATGACCTCGCGGGCGGTGCCGGGAATGTCAACATAGCAGTTGGTGGTAATCTCGCCCATGATGTGGACAAGGCCGGTGGAGCAGGTGGTCTCGCACGCTACACGCGCACCGGGATCCTTTGCCAGAATGGCGTCAAGGATAGCATCGGAAATCTGGTCGCAGATTTTGTCGGGATGCCCCTCGGTAACAGATTCGGACGTGAACAGAACTTTGGACATTGGTAGATAGCCTCCTATAAAAATTCGGCAGAAACGCAACCGTGGAAACAAAAAAACGCGCAGCCGGAAAGACTGCGCGCATAACGCTTATCTTTCGGTTTCCCGCAGGAATTGGCACCTTGCACATACGTGCAGGTTGTCGGGCTTCATCGGGCCTGTTCCCTCAGCCGCTCTTGATAAGTTGCTATTCTGTTGTTGTGTTGCTAGTGTACCACAGGTTTTCGGTCAAGTCAACGAGATTTCGTTGTGCAGTTCATAGGATTTGCACAAAAGTAGTACATTTTGCCCGCCGTGTGTGCTTTTGCAGCAAAGCCGCCTTATTTGCGGCCGTGCAGAATCGGAGACAGCGGTTTGTAAATCAGGAAGCAGAGTGCTGCATCCAGCAATCCCTTGAAAAGGGTGAACGGCAGATTGAAGGTCAGCAGGCAGGCCAGCAGACCATCCACACTGGGGTTGATGGCCTGATACATCCCGATGATTGCGTCCAGCGGCAGATGGTACAGCACCACATACGCCGGGTATACGATGAAATAGTTGTACGGCACACTGACCACGGCCATAACCACGGCGCCCAGCCCCGCGCCAATCAGGGCGCTGCGCCGGGTCTTGCTGCGCTTGTAGACAAAGCCCGCCACGCCGACAAAGAGCGCGCCCATCACAAAGTTGAACAGCTCCCCCACCGCGGCGGTACTGGTGCTGGGCAGCTTGATAAGGTTCTTGATCAGGCAGACCGCGATGCCGGAAACCGGCCCATAGGCGTAGGCCGCCAACAGGGCGGGCAGCTCCGACACATCGAGCTTGACGAAGGACGGCATAATGGGGATGGGAAACTCAAGGTACATCAGCACAGCGGCGACTGCGCCGAGCATGGCGGTTCCTGTGAGCTTGCGGACATTGGATGTGTTTTTCATAATAGGGTTCCTCCCGATATTTTTTGAAAGCCGGCTTTGGAACTTCGGGAGGCTCTGCATCGCAAATAAAAACGTCCTGCTGTACAAAAGCATACAGCAGGGCGCAGAAAAAGCTAAACAGACAGCTTTCCGTTTCTTTCATCCGGACTATACCGTCGGCCCCGGAATCACACCGGATCAGCGGCTGCAAAAGCAGCCGGTCGCGGGCTTACGGCCTTGGCCGTTCACCGCCGGTGGGGAATTGCACCCCGCCCTGAAACAGACTTTCTGGAAAGTATTATAGCACAGGTTTTACAAAATGCAAGAGGGTATGGTATAATTCTTGCAAAGGAGGGACCTTGCCCCATGACTGATTTGACTTTTAGCTTTAGCCTGCTTATTCCGGCGCTGGTGTTGGCGCTGCTGGCCGTTGCCCTGCCGGAACTGTGCCGGTACATTGCCGCCCGCCTCTTAAAGCGGATGAAGCCGCACATCGCCTCGTGGCTCAGCATCCTGCTGGAAAGCTACATTATACCGCTGGCCATGATCCTGCGCGTCTTTCTTGCCATGCTTGCGCTGGGCTCCGCCATATCCGTGCTGCCCTTCGATGCGCTCCGCAGTGAGAACGTTACCCGCCTGCTGGATATTGCCTCGGATTTGCTCTGCATCTTCTATATCGGGCTGGGCAGCTGGCGGGCCGCGCCTGTCACCCGCCTGCTGCTGCACAGTGCCGAAAACCATCTGGACATCCAGACCCACCAGACGATGGGGCGCTTTTTTGAGAATATCTTCCATGCGCTGGTTGTGGTGTTCACCGGCATTGCCATGCTGGACCGGCTGGGCGTGCCGGTCACCGGCCTGCTGACCGGCGCCGGGGTGGCCGGACTTGCTATCTCTCTTGCGGCGCAGTCCACCTTAAGCAACCTGATTGCCGGTATCACCCTTGTTTTAGAGCACCCCTTCGGCATCGGGGATTACATCGCCGTGGGCAGCTATGAGGGTACGGTGGAGGATGTTTCCTTCCGTTCCACCCGCATCCGCACGTTGGATAATATCGCCATCACGATAGAAAATTCCAAGGTTTGCTCGGAGTATATCCAGAACTGTGACCGCCGCCAGAGCCGCCTGTGGGATTTCACCATCGGGCTGACCTACGATACCAGCCATGATAAAATTGAGGCTCTGCGCCGAAAGCTGATTGCCACGCTGCAGGCCAATCCCGATGTACAGTCGGACAGCGTGAGCGTGACGCTGGACCGCTTCAACGATTACAGCATTGATTTGCGCTGCCGTGTCTACATTGCCAAGATTCCGCTGCGCGAATTTCTGGCTGTAAAGAACGGGCTGAATTTTCAGATACTGGATGTCGTCCGCGCCGAGGGCTGCGATTTTGCCTTCCCGACCACCACGCTGGATATACCCAAGCAGTAAAAACACCCCGCGGCTTTCAGATGGAGCCGCGGGGTATTCTTGTGTTTTACCGACAAGCGCCATTTTTTTGGTACTGGCGCGGGCGGAGCCTCTTATTCATAGGGTTCATAGGGCGGGCGGGGCAGCTCCTCCCCTACCCGCAGGGTGCGCGGGCAAAGGCCGGTTTCAGCCTCCACAAAGCCCATCAGCATACCCATGTGCATATACAGATGCCGATATTGCGACAGCATCAGCGTAAACCGCGTCCATTCGCAGTTTTCCGGCTTTTGCAGTAAATCCTCATCGTGCAGCGAGGTGAGATAGATGGACAGCTTTGCCTTGATTGTATAGAAATAGTCGTCTATATCCCGCCTGTCCAGATGGGCGGCGGGGTAAATGTCCAGCTCCTGCAGATGCGGCGTGTGCACCGGCGGCTCCACAAAATCATTATCCCGCGGGTTGATGAACCACTGGTCCAGATGGTGCAGCGTGTGATAGATATGCTGCCACAGGGGCGCACCGCCATAGCAGCGATCCCACAGCTCGTCCGGGATGCAGTCCATCACGTTCTGCATCTCCCACAGCGCCCGTACGGTCATCTCCGCAATGACCGCATGATAGGATGTTTCCCGCAATGGTATTGCCCCCTCTCGGGTGCAGTATGCCCGGGGGCGGCCTGTTTATTCATGGTCGCTTTCCAGCTCACGGATGGTTTTGCGGGCGGTAACCAGCTTCATAAAGGGGTCCAGCAGGGCGCGCTCCTCCTGTGAGGGCGTGCGGCTGCGGGCCTGCATCAGCAGCCACGCAAGCTCACTGCTGACAGGGCGGCCATACACCAGCGCATTGAAGCCATCCTTGCAGACAGCCATCTTGGCTGTGGTAATGTCCAGCGTTGTAGTCCCGGCATAGTGGCGCAGTATATTCTGCAGCGCGGCAGGACTGCCGAACACCGACTTGACCAGCTGGGTGTAGGCCGCAATATACTGCGGGGGCATACTGTCCGCCGTGCGCAGCTCAATGCGGGATTTCAGACGCACATCGTAAAAAAACATTGACAAAATATGTGCGGCTTCCCGCTGGCTGATGTGCGCCGCATACAGGTCCGGGGCGGTCTTGCTGCCAACCGCTTTCACCCGGCCGGTGCGCCACGCAACAAGCTGCGGCTTGGTCAGCACGTTCTCCGCATAGCGGGCAAAGCCGAAATCCGCGTCCATCAGGTGCGGCACCACGCCGCAGCGGTCGCGGTCGACATCCTGCCAGATGCGGGTGCGCATGGTACAGACACTGTTACGGCTTGCCTGATACACCGGCACATTATCGCACAGCAGTGCAAAGAACGGCGTGAGCAGGCTGGCCGCACGCATTTTGCGGACAAAATCCGCTTCATTGAAATAGTCAATCGTAATCAGTGTGGCCGCCGTAGCACGCATGGCCTGCAGACCGCAGGCCCCTGTGTTTTTAAAGTAGCGGTCCATCACCTCGTCCCGGGTGTCAGGCAGCAGCGGCAGGGCCTCTGCACGGCAGGTGGGATGGTAGCCGACCGTCCACGCACGCAGCCCATGCGCCGCCAGCGCCAGCCCCATCTGCAAATAGAAGCCGTTGTACAAATCCATGATGTCCTGCACATCCCGTTGCGGCTTCAGGCTGACCCGCAGCTGGCAGGCCGGGCCCAGCGCGGCAGAAATTGCCGGGCCGCTGTACCCCATATAGGTGCTGTCGATGATGATGGGCGCATCCCCCTGTCCCTGCAGCTCCTGTAAGGCTGCCTGTGCCGCGGCCGGTTCTGCCGCACGGCCATCCGGGCCTGTCAGGAAATGCTCAACCTCCAGCCCGATGGTCAGCCGGCCCTCCGGCTCACAGTCCGCCGCGAAGTAGCCCGCCATCATTCTGATTTGTTCGTCCAGTTTTGCCATAAATCGGATTGTTCTCCCTATGGTTATCGTATGGGACTATTATACCGCGATTTCCTGCAGGGTGCAATGTCAGATTTCACCGGCAGACGGCAGGCCGTAGGCCGGTTCTGCCGCCTGCACGGCGCGCACAATCGCCTTGGCCATAACCCGCGCCGCCAGCGTTCCCACAACGTCCATATCGGCGGGCACATCCCCCAGCGACACCGCGTAAATGCTGTCACCGTCCATAGAGGTGTGCACCGGGCGGATGGCGCGGGCGTATCCATCGTGGGCCATGCCCGCAATCTTGCACAGGTGCGCCTTGTCCAGCCTTGCATTGGTGAGAATCACGCCGAGTGTGGTGTTGCCGACAAACTTTTCCGCCTGCGCCTCGATTGCCTGCAGGGCCGCCAGCTCGGAATCGAGGAAGGTTTTTCCGTCCGCTGCCAACAGGCCCGCGATTTTACGGCCGTTCTCATAATCGTAAACGTCCCCCACGGCATTGACGGCCACCACAGCGCCGACCTGCAGATTCCCCACCTGAACGGCATAGCTGCCGATGCCGGACTTCATGCAGTGCTCCATACCCAGCAGCTTGCCGACGGTAGCGCCGGTGCCCGCGCCGTGGTTGCCGTCACGGTAGTTGCCCGTCTCCGCGTTGACACAGGCCTCGTAGGCCATAGCCGCATCGGGGCGGGTGTGCGCATCGGCCACTGTCAGGTCAAACAAATCCGACTGGCAGACCAGCGGAACCCTTGTGACACCCACATCAACGCCAATGCCGCGCTCCTCCAGATAGCGCATCACGCCGCCCGCGGCGTCCAGCCCAAAGGCACTGCCGCCCGCCAGCAGAATGGCGTGAATGACCTGCGCGGTGGCCAGTGGCTTGAGCAGCTCACTCTCCCGCGAGGCAGGCCCACCGCCGCGGACATCCAGCCCGACGGATGCGCCCTCCCGGCCTAGCAGAAACACCGTGCAGCCTGTGCCAGCCTGCACGTTTTCCGCCTGGCCGATTTGTATATTTCTGAAGTCTTTTATAGAAATTTCTTTCATGGAAGCGTCCTTTCATTTTCCGCAAACAGGAATTTTACCGTTTGCTGTATCTCATTGACTCCGACTTCTTCAAGGCGTTCTTTATACCTTTTCAGCAGCTCTGCCTGCTCCGGGAAGCGTCCCAGATAGTCCACCGCGCCATGTAAATCGCCACGAATCAGATGATTTTTGTAAACTTCTGTGCTGTATTCTTCCATAAGTGCCCCCGGACATTTGTTTTATTCATTGTACACCATCCAAAGGCAGACGTCCAGCCTGAAGGCTGGCAGGATGAAGTAAAAAAGTTCTGAAAAAAGCCCGCACATTACACGAGTCATCGTGCAATATGCGGGCTCTTTTCAGTGTTCGCGATTATTCAAACTCGAGGGCGTAGGAACTTTTTGTCCGTTTCCCTATTGCTATATCGTCTATTTTTAGGATTCTTTTGAGTATAGTTTGTGGATTTTTAGAATTTTTCTCACGAACGGAGTCAATGGGGAGTCAGTATCTATTAATGTACTAAAGTTTTCCGTTGCTTTTCCAGGTAAACATTATGCCCCCTTCATTTTTTTATCATATCTGCCACATTTAATGGAACCACCAGCACCTGAGTCCCATCCGATGTCTTTCCAGTTTGGAATATTATTTTCCAAAAATCATATTTATTTTTACCTCCGAAAATTGTTGCCGCCATAGATCGATCTTTCCAAACGGGAAGATTTTTTAAATTGATAATAAATGTCCTAATGTTTTCCCAAAGTTGATCTGGAATACGTTGCTGGAACAAATTATCCTCGTTATACATCGTTCCTGCAAATGCAAAGTGATTTTTTATTAGTAACCGGAGATACTGAACCCAGTTATACATTATCTCCTCCTTGCAGAGGCGATAAGCAATCAAATGATCATCTGTAATTGAACTATCACGCCCATCAGAAATATTGTTTTCGATGCGATAAGTACCGATTTCTGTATCATATTTTCCAATAAGAATTTCTTCTGCAAGAATATTGCAAAGCTTGATGAGTTGATCTTTTTCAAGCACTCTAGGATTCATGCCCTCATCAACTCTATAGTTAATAGGTGTTTGTAAAATCGTCTTGGGATTCACAAAAGTTGCAAGAAAGGTTTTTTCAAATGTACTGTACGATAGCGGAAGGGCATTTCCTCGTCCCTCAAAATTAATATACGATTGCAATTTATTATCCGGGCTTCTTGTAATTGCGTTTTTCTGACTATTAATAATATAGAGTTTAATATTTCCACGCTCACCCTTAAAGTAATCAACAAGATTTTGTTCAGAGAAAGAGAAATCATCCTCATCAAGAAAATGATCTTGCTGATACTTACGGAGTCTCTCGCTATAGAGAGTATCATGAAGTTGTCGAACAATCGCTTTATCGAACGCAATTTGTTTAAGCTTGCTACCAGCATTCGTATTAGTTTCAATAAGACGATCAAGGTCTGGATTAATAAACAGCCTTACTACAATGGATTTTACACCAAGAACAATTTGTGCAACCGCTTTATGCTGACCATCGAAAATTTTGATTTTTTCGTCTTCAATTCTTGCAAGACTCAAATGCAACTGTGGATTTGACTTATAGAATTCTTTAATTAGCAGCCGTATACTACTATTTATTCCTCTAGGATTCACTACTTCATCGTGATACAAATAAGCAAGCGGCACATTGATAAACGCCGTCTTTTCTCCCGATAGTACATCTGTAAATACTTCGCTTTTACGAATTACGGTATCCCCATTATCATCAAAGGAATATACGATTTGATTTTCCTCAATCTTGTACTTAAATAGATATTTCGAGCCCCCATTAGCAAGAAGCACATGTTTCAAAGACGGCGTTTCATGAGATTGCTCAGCAACATTTATGATTTTTTCTAATGCATATAATCTTTTAGCAACTTCCAAATCCGCATCCTGCTTAGATTTGTTGCAATGCTCATGAGTAATTGCAAAATTGACAGGCTCATCCTTTCCACCGTTTGCCAAAGGCTTAATATGATCAATATTGGTGGTCTGGATATCAAGATCAATTTCTTCTCCACAAATAAAACATTTATGGTTTTGAATGTTCCATAGTTGTTTTACCAATGCATTTCGTTCATCTTGTGACAACCCATCAAGGTACTTAGAATTTCCCATAAAGCGGCATCCTTTCTGTTTCTCATTTTAGCTTCATATTCAGCCTTTTCAATTTATACATCATTCATCTTGAAGATTCAAAATGTCGCCCAAGCAAATATACGTTTGGATTATACATCTCACAGCATCTTGCCTCGTTACATCATGATGAACACCTTTACATTGCAAATCGGATAAATTGTCAATCCAATCTATCAAGTAAAGCACATTACTTCCCACCATTGTCTTTGATGGACTTTTATCTTCCAGTTTTTCAATTACAGCAGAAAGTTTATTCTTGTAGTGATCTTTGCTAATATCAATTTCCTTTCCCGACCTGGTTCTATAAGTATTTTCCTTATACTCTGGAAAGTATTTTTCAAACAGCATCTTTGCGGTTTCTTCGAAAAGCCTTCTACATGTCGTCAGTGCCTGCGAATAAAGTTCTGGGTTATCTGAATCGATTTTGTCCTCCATCGCTTGAAGTTTAAGAAGTGTTTCCTTGGAGAGTTTTGAAAATTCATTTTCTACTTTTTCTCGGTACTCTCCAAAAACGGTAGTTGCCACATTTCCAAATGAAATTTCAATTTGCTTTTTCAGTGCATAGTCATAATATTTTGCTTTTAAAATAGATAATCTTTTTTCTGCTATCCCGATATTATTTACGATAATGCTAGTTGAATTATTTACCGCAGCAGTCAGATTATTTACTGCAATAGCGGCATAATCACCTGCTACAGATGTTCCTTGGGTTGTGAAATTTTTTACAGAACTCTGCTGCGCTACAATTTTCTGCTCAAGTTCTGGGGCAAGTTCTGTGAATATAAATTTTTTCCCTTTTTCTATATATCCACGACCCATTTTGTATCCTATTGCCCATGCTTGATCCTGAATATGTTTACCATCCTCAGTTTGCGGATAGCCACCATATTCATATTGAAGCCACATTATTGCATCTGTGTCATTCATAAGTCTTGCAATTTTCAAGCATTGAAGCAGCGCTGATGTCGTTGTTATTGTCCCATCTTCAATACCGTTTAGAACTTGTTCACAAGATTCCTGTGCCTTTTCTATTTTAGTCATTTTCGTGTTTTCTCCACATATATCCTTATTTATTTTGGCCGTGCTGCAAATAAAATATTTCTTTCTGCGTTTCAATCTCTGCGCGCAGTTCTTCTTCCGTGGGCAAGTACAGCTTGTACTTGCTGGCAAAAAGCTGCTCATTGCCATGCAGGACGGAGTATTTAGCAATATCCTCGTCCGTATCGGAGCAAAGGACGATGCCGATGGTCGGGTTATCACCCTCGCCGCGCTTCAGTTCGTCATACATACGAATATACATATCCATCTGGCCTACGTCCTGATGGGTGATTTTGCTGGTTTTCAGATCCACCAGCACAAAGCATTTGAGGATATAGTTGTAGAACACGAGGTCGATGTAGTAGTCCTCTTTTTCTGTATGAATGTGCTGCTGGCGAGCGACAAAGGCATAGCCCTTGCCAAGCTCCATGAGGAATTTCTGAATGTTCGTAATGATGCAGCTTTCCAGCTTGCTTTCGGTAAAATCCGTGCTGCCGGAAAGGCCCAAAAATTCCGTAATCATCGGGTTCTTGATGAATTCCAGCTTGTCTGCCTGATAACCGGCTGTCAGCTTTTCCATTTCTTGCTTGACTGGCTCTTGGTTCTGGGATTTCAGCAAACGGTAGTAGTATTGGGAGGAAATATTGC
>ERZ1034680.683-NODE-683-length-15215-cov-42.747559_pt1 | contig 15215 bp, 14 predicted proteins | sample MGYA00520639_ERZ1034680 | MGnify/ENA primary metagenome ERZ1034680 (study PRJEB33766, sample SAMN09781760) | gut metagenome | biome: gut microbiome | host: Homo sapiens | place: Madagascar | study: EMG produced TPA metagenomics assembly of the PRJNA485056 data...
GGGACTATTTGATTAATTAATTAACGTGTCCAATTTTTATTGGACACTAATGATGAGTTAATATGATTTATATAGCAATTTTATTGTATGCTCTCTTTTTGTATTTTCGATATAATATCAGTCGGAAAAAAAGTGGAGAAAAAATTAATTTTTACTTTCTGTTGTGTCTGGTTTCTGCTGTAGTTGGTTTTAGTTATCGCTTAGGCATGGACACGATTGGTTATTCTGATTATTTCTACGGATTGGACTCTTTCCCTGTTGTTGTAAAACAGTTGTATAGTTATAGATATGAGCCTGCATTTATACTGTTATTATCAATATGTAAGAGTATATGTGATGATTTTGCATTTGTTCAAATTGTTATTGCGTTTTTTGTAAATACGGTTGTTTTTTATTTTTTCAGAAGAAATACAAAATATTATTATTTTGCCATATTTGTTTATTTCTTGTTCCAATTCTGGAATTTTAATTTTGAAATTAAGCGTGAATCTATTTCCGTGTCCTTTTTCCTTTTAGGGGTTAATCACATATTGAAGAGTGTTCCTAGCAAAAAAGATTATGTTAATTATTATATATTTGCTTTTCTTTGTTTCTGCTTCCACCATTTTGGTTTTATTGTTTTCTTTTTCCCGCTTTTGACAAAAATAAAAATTAATACTAAATTAATTATAATGCTTTCTGCTATATTTTTTGTTTTTTTGTTAGGTGAAAGCTTTTTAAAAAGTTTACTATGGTCTGTTAATACAATAACTACACTTTATTTTAATGCTTCTGTTTCTAATTATTTAGATTCACGTATATATGGTGTAGCAAACTTTTATACTTTTAATGGTGTGTTGTTTGCATTATTTGTACCTATAATTATATTATACAAAGTTAAAGATATTATGAATAAAAAGATACTCTCTCTTGCTGTAATAGTCTTCTTTGTAAGTATGATGTCTACGCAAGTATTTATCTTTTATAGATTATATAATTATTTTTGCTTCTTTTTGTTTCTGGTTTTTGCAGAGTTTGCTGGTGTATTTTGTTCAACAAAAAACAGTAAAGTTTCTAGTAAACTTTTATTGATAGCTTTGATTGTTGTTACATTTTACGGAAAACTCCACAAAGAGTCTTATATAAGATATTATCCTTATTCTTCAGTTTTCACAAAAGAAATATGTCGTGACCGTGAATCTGAATTTTATAGATTATCTAAAGAATTTCAATATCAATAGTAATTTAAAATATCTTTAAATAGTAAACATATGAAACTGGTGTCAATTGTAATTCCAACTTTCAACAATGCTACTGTTATTGCTGAAACAATAAATAGTATTTGTTCTCAACATTATAATGAGTGGGAAGCAATCTTTGTCGATGATGGATCTACTGATTCTACTTGTGAAATTATTAATTCTTTTAGTCGTAAAGATAGTCGTATTAAGCTTATAAAAAGGGTAACTTTACCTAAGGGTGGATCGCATTGTCGAAATATAGGGTTGGCTACTGCATGTGGTGATTATATCATTTTTTTAGATGGAGACGATAAACTTGCTCCAGAATGTTTGGAAAAACGAATAAGTATTATTGAGAATAGTACATATGATTTTTGTGTGTTTCCTATGGCTGTATTTCAATACAATCAGGTTTTTAATAAAAGAATGGAAGATAGATTTATAAAAGACTATAAGTCAGCATTTGCAAGTGTCCATTCTGTGTGGCAAGTTTCTCAACCTATTTATAAAGTTGATTTCGTTAAAGCTCTAAATGGGTTTGATGAGGGCTTTCTTAGACTTCAAGATATTGAATTTGGGTTGCGTGCAGTTATACATTCTAAAGGAAATTTTAAAACATTCTTTGAGCTAAGTCCAGATTCTTTTTATAGATTGAGTAATTCTATGGTTACTGCGCAAAAGTATAATTTAGCATTAAGTCAATATGCTAATTTTATTAATTTGTTGTTGCGGCTTTATATTGAAGGTGAATTTACTTCTAGGGTCAAATTTTCAAGAATACTCTTATGCCTATTAATGAGTGCAAATCTTGTGTATTTAGCTCCTGTTAAAATGGGAGAAACCCCTGGTGTTAATATTTCTGATATTATAGGGCTTGTTGATTTTGATAAGTATATTTGCAAGAGACATAAGTATCTTTTGAAATTTTTACTTTTATTTTATAAAACTCCAAAATTTCAAGATAAATTATTGTGGTTTATAAGAAGGACTTTTATTTTTTGTTTTTTTTAATTATTAATTAGTTTTATGAAAATTGCTATTTTATATATATGTACAGGAAAATATAATCAATTTTTTTGGGGGTTTTATGAGTCTTCAGAAAAGTATTTGCTTCCTGATAAAGAGAAACATTATTTTGTTTGGACAGATAATCTCAGTCTTGCTGATGGGTTAGATAATGTTACTATTATATATAAGAAATGTGCGGGATTCCCTGCTGATTCCCTTTTCCGTTTCGAAATGTTCATGCAAGTCGAAGATAAGCTCAAAATGTATGACTATATCTATTTTATGAATTCTAATGCTTTATTTTTGAAGCCCGTTGGATTAGAAATATTACCAGATGATACAGGGCTTGCTATGGGAATTTGGAGAGGACCTAGAGAGCATCAACACTATAGTTTCTATCCTTACGAACGTAATCGAAAATCTTTAGCCTATGTTGCTCCTTTTCATCCCCCGTATATTTACTTTATGGGTGGTTTAAATGGTGGTACTTCCCAAAGATACCTTGAAATGATTCGTACTCTTGCTAAAAATATTCGTGAAGATTATGATAAAGGTATTATTGCCAAGTTTCATGATGAATCTCATATTAATGCTTATATGCGTAGCCATCCTTGTAAGATTCTTCAAGAGGAACTCAATTTACCTGAAGAGTTGATGAAAGATTCTTCTAAGATGATATTTCGAGAAAAAACTCACATAGATTTATATTTTAATAAAAATAGAAGCTTTTCTTTATTTTCTCGTTTTAATAAGGTATGTGTTATTATTTGGAATGTTGTAAGATGGTATTTAAAGATATAGATCATTGAAGAAATGTATTGTGCGGAGATTGATGTTGTGTGTTTTTATGCTAAAAATACATGGAATTTAATAAAAGGCAATTGAATAATTTTGTAAACGGACGAGCCGAATTTTAATTGGATTTTGTTGTTTTGTTGATTTCATACAAATAATTTTTGTTGCTTAAATTTATATTTCATCAACACGTTCTCCTTTTTTAGCTTTTTCAGGGTATTTTTTGTTCCCATTAAAACAAATGGGATTATCTTTAACCCTCATTTATTTTTTTTTGATTATGAAAATCGTAAATATTATAGGTGGACTTGGTAATCAGATGTTTCAGTATGCTTTTGCTGTTGCATGGAAAGCCAGAAGTCCACATGAAAAAGTCTATGTTGATACTCAGCATTATAAGAATGCTTTTATCAAGGTGTATCATGGTAATAATTTCTATCATAACGGGTATGAGATAGATAAGGTGTTTCCAAATGCTTCGATAAAGCCAGCTTCTGCGCAGGATTTGATGAAAGTATCATACTATATACCCAATCAGATTCTTGCTAGAGCTGTTAGACGTTTGTTTCCTAAAAGGAGAACAGAATTTGTTGCAGACCAGCAACCTTATGTATTCTTGCCTGAAGCTACGGATATAAAAGGAGATTGCTATTTTGATGGATACTGGATGACTCCTAAGTATTTCGATGCTTATCGTGATAAGATTATTAAGGAGTTTGCTTTCCGACCTTTTTCAACAAAAGAAAATTTAGCTATCGAACCTCTTCTAAAACAAGATAATTCGATAACGATTCACATCCGTAGAGGTGATTATGTTGGTTCATCAACACTTGGCGGTATCTGTACTATTGCTTATTATCGCAATGCTATTCGAGAGGCAAGAAAGCTTATTAGTAATCCGGCATTTTTTGTATTCTCCAATGATGCAAAATGGTGTATGGAAAATTTAAAGGATGTATTTGGTGATTCCGAAGTACATTTTGTTACACATAATAAAGGAAATGAGAGCTATCGCGATATGCAATTAATGTCTATTGCACGTTGTAATATCTTAGCTAACAGTTCTTTTTCTTGGTGGGGTGCTTATCTCAATCAACGTTTAGATCACATTACTTTTTGTCCTAACAAATGGCATAACTCTATGGAATATAATGATCATTATGTGGAAAAATGGATAAAAATAGAAATAAAATGATAGAATATAGATTTGCAAAGAAAGAGGATCTCTTGCAGGTAGCTATGATCCATAAAGAACAGTTTCCTAACCATTATCTAGGTCAGTTTTCTATCTCATTATTAGAATCTTTTTATAGAAATCTATTGGATGGAGAATATATTTTTATTGTTGCTGAGGATGGAAAACAAATTGTAGGATTTGTTGTGGGTGGTGAATGGAAAAAAATATCAAAAAGCTTGTCGCTTTTTATGAAAAAATTTTTTGTTCGCAGCCTTCTAGAATCTGTAATCCGTCCAAGAACATGGAAAAAAAGTATCCACAAGATATGTTCTGTGTTTAAAAATAAAGTTTCAGATCCTAATAATCTTGATAATATAGAAAGTTTTACCTTACTATCTATAGCTACAAGTAAAATAGCTCAAGGTAAAGGCATCGGATCTGGACTCGTTTCTGCTTTTAATGATGAAATGAGAAAACTTGCGGAAAGGTATTATCTTTCTGTGCAAGATACAAATGCACGTGCTATTGGCTTTTATAAAAAAATGGGATTTGAGGAAGTTTATAAGTGTATTGGTGAAATTCAAATGATAAAAAAACTCTAAGATATGCATAATAACATAGCAGTTATAATGTCTCTCTATAAAAATGATATATTTGATTATGTAAAGTTTGCCGTAGAGAGTATATTAAAACAGTCCTATAAAGGGTTTGATTTCTTTATACAGTATGATGGTCCCATAATGAAAGAGGTTGATATATATTTATCAACTTTAACAGATGAACGTATTAAAATTTTTAAACGTCCTGAAAATAGGGGATTGGCGCAGTCGTTAAATGATTTGCTTAACATAGTAATGCCATTGGGATATGAGTATATTGCACGTATGGATGCTGATGATATTTGTGATACTTGTCGATTTGAGAGACAAATTGAGTATTTGCAAGAGCATCCTGATATAGAATGTCTTGGAACCTTTGCTATAGAAATAAATAGTAAAGGTGAAGAATATTATCGTAAACAAATGCCTGTATCTCATGAAGAGTGTAAGGAGTTGTTTAAAAAGCGTGATTGTATGATTCATCCAACTGTGATGTATCGGCGTTCGTATATAGAGAAGGCTGGTTTGTATTCTCTTGACACCTATTTCGGTGAAGACACAATGATGTGGGCCCAAGGCTTTGCTGCTGGTTGTAAGTTTGGTAATGTCCCTGAGTATCTTTATAGATTCCGATTAGACGATAATTTCTTTAATCGTCGCCGTGGTTGGAAACATGCCAAGAATATCTTCTTGCTTCGTCATCGGGTAAATAAGATGCTTCATTTCGGCTTGAGTGCTGATCTCTGGGCATTGGCTTATGCATGTGCAAAAATGATGCCTACCTTCATATTGAATATAATCTATAAGAAGGCAAGGAAAGTATGAGCTTTAATATAATGTGTAAGTATCGGTGAATAAGCTTATTAAAAGGTTGTGATAATAGAGCCGAATGCCTGATCCGTGACATGGTGATGGGGTAGGCTTATTTGTTCTGTCGTGACTTGGATGCTTGTAAGCGTGCAGCAATGATGTACTGATGGAGGGCTAAACTTCGTATTTTTGTCTCAAAATTAGAAAAATGATGCCACCGTGCAAAGTTACAATATTATTTTGAGATATGCAATACGGAGTTGAGCGGATACTTACTTCATATTAATAACTTTTGATACAGTGTTTTATAGGTATGCATAAATTGCTATTTCAAATAATTAGCAAGGCAATTGGAACTCAGAAAGAACAAATATACTTATCTGTGAGCGACAATTGGAAGAAAGTAATTTCCATGGCTACTACTCATAGGTTAGTAGGGCTTTGTACTGATGCAATATCCCAATTGCCTAAGGAGAAGAGACCATCTTATGAGGTGCTGATGAATTGTATTGGGCATACTGTAATGCTTGAGAAAGCATATGAACAACAGAAAGAGACAATCAAGAAGTTATCGAAATTCTTTGCTGACCATGGATTGAAGATGGTGGTGATAAAGGGATATGGGCTATCGGGGTTATATCCTGTTCCTAAACATAGAGGGAGTGGCGATCTAGATGTTTATTTCTGTGGGAAAGGACAGTATGCTGATGAACTGATAAAGGGAAAGGGCATTGAGGTAAAACAGAATGAAGAGAAGCATAGTATATATAGCATTAATGGCATTCATGTAGAGAACCATGCTTCTATGATTTGTGAGCAAGAACACTTGTCGCTATTGAAGGTGGAAGAGTTCTTAAAGGAGGAACTTAATAAAAATCTTCATATTGACGAGGAAACTGGTTGTTGGTTGCCTTCTGCAATGTTTAATGTTGTTTTTTTACCCTTGCATTTTGCTGGACACTTTGTGTATGGTGGAGCAAATCTAAGGCAGATAGTTGATTATGCTTTGGTGGTGAAGAAGGCGAATCTTAACTCTAATACTAATCAAATTGATTGGGAGAAGGTTAAGACATTGGCTATAGAAGGTGGTTATTTCAAATTCCTGTGTGGTTTGAATGGAATTTGTATAGACTACATAGGCATTCCTTCTGAATGTTTTCCTAACTGGCAAAGGTACAATGATATAGAAGAACGAATGTTGGCAGAAGTTCTAAATCCAACATCTGTTGATGTACATTCTTTGCCTAGTAAGATAAAACGATACTTCAAGAACCGTTGGAAATTTCAGTTGGTGTATAGCAAAGAAAGTCATTCAATGGGGTTCTTGTTGAGAATTCGCTCTTGGGTGAATTGGAAGTGGGGAAAGAAAAGTGTATGGAATCGCAAGGTGAAAAGAGACTATTTATAATAGTGAAGGTGGGGATATTTAACGATATGATTTTGAAAAAGTAATAAAATATGGGCAAGCAACAAAATGCTCTGGCAAAATATAATCTAAGAGCTAATCGTAAGATTAACGGGTGGACACTTTCCAAAAAGCTTGGCTCAGGTGGAAATGGTGAAGTATGGATGTGTAAGAATGAAAAGAAGGAAGAATATGCCATCAAATTCTTTAAGTTTGGTCGTTATGGGGCAGCTTATGAAAGATTTGTAGATGAGGTGGATTTTATGGAGCAACATCAAGGTATTCATGGTGTGCTTCCTATAATCGATAAAAACCTCCCTTCAAAAAATAAAAAAAATGTAGATGCAAATATTCCTATATATTATGTAATGCCATTGGCAGAATCTGTCGAACAAAAAATAAAGAATTTCACTTTAGATGAAAAAGTAGAAGTTTTCCAGATGTTGCTGAATATGCTTGTTAATTTGCATCAAAATGGCATTGCTCATAGAGATATAAAACCTGCTAACATTCTTTATTATAACGGAAAGTTTGTTTTATCGGATTTTGGCCTTGTATATTTTAAAAGAAAGAAATTCAAGACGCCAGTAGGTAAAAAAGTTGGAGCAAAACAAACAATCGCACCACAAATGGAAAAGGATGCACAGAGTGCTGATAGGTATAAAGCAGATGTGTATTCAATGGCAAAAACTATTTGGATTATTCTTACGGGGGACGAGTTCTCTTTTGGTGGCCAATATATAGCAAATTCGGAAATTGGTTTATCACGCAAACTGAAATGTAACAAATACCTGTATCCATTAGACAAGTTGTTGGCACAATGTACTGATTACACAGAAAGTACACGTCCTACGGCAGAAGAAATGAAGAACAAGTTTGAGGAATGGATACAGATAAACAAAAATTGGAGTAAAGGGAATCTGATGCAATGGAAAGAAATACAAGAGCAGTTGTTTCCAACAATAATTCCTACTCATGCAGAATGGAAAAATGTTGAAGACATTGTGAATGTACTTCGACTTTTAGGTAAGTATGAAAGTCTTAATCATATGTTTTTCCCTGATGATGGAGGAATGGATTTGACGGATGCTTCTATCTCTTATGAACAAGGATGTATAGAACTACGTTGTGGTGCTTTCGTTTACATTATAAAACCTCGTTTTTTATCCTTTGAAAATATTAACGAGAGTATTGAGTGGAATTATTTTTTCTTGCAAGCTGATCCAATGCCTGCGATAACTCAAAATATGCCCAAAGATAAATATTTTGAAGAATTTTATGAAACTAGTCCTTTGGAGTATTTGCCTCTAAGTGAAAATAATAAAATTGTAGACGATAATGGAAAGGTTATTGAAACAAGACATATAATTAGATATCTAAAAGGATCATTTGTTTTGTTTCATAAAGATTCTATTTACAATCACATCATTTCAAAATATCGAGGTGAACATGAGAAGATGGGCTTCTTGAAATTCCAGGAAGAAATATTCAAATTAGAGAAGAGGTTTAGAGGCGAGACCATGGAGACTATTTGGGCTAAAAATAAACAAAATAGGGTTTAATGTGGGTGTTTGAAATATATCCATATTGCTATAATATAACAAAGAATTTAAAGTAAAATCAAATATTATGAGTACAGATTTGAAAAGAAGAAATGTGCCTTTTTCTCCACCTGATATGACGGAGGCTGAGGCTAGTGAAGTGCGTGATGCTATTTTGTCTGGTTGGATTACAACTGGTCCACGTACTAAGAAATTGGAAAAGGAAGTGGCTGAGTTTGTTGGCGTGGAGAAGGCGGTTTGCCTGAACTCGCAGACAGCCTGTGCAGAAATGGCGCTGAGATTGCTTGGCGTAGGTGAAGGGGATGAGGTTATCGTTCCTGCTTATACTTATACGGCAAGTGCATCTGTTGTTAACCATGTGGGGGCAACCATAGTCTTTGTAGATGTACAGAAGGATTGTCTCGAAATGGATTACGAGGCTTTGGAGAAGGCTATCACTCCTAAAACCAAGGCGGTGATTCCTGTTGATCTCGGTGGTATCCCTTGCGATTACGACCGCATCTTCGCTATCGTAGAAAGCAAGAAGGAGATGTTTACTCCTAAGACAGATCTTCAGAAGATGATTGGCCGTATCGCTGTTTGCTGTGATGCCGCCCATGCCTTCGGTGCTTCACGTCATGGAAAGATGGTGGGTAGCATCGCTGACTTCTCTTCATTCAGTTTCCATGCTGTCAAGAACTTCACCACAGCTGAGGGCGGTGCCTTGTCGTGGAATCTTCCTTTCGGTAATGAGAAGGTGGTGAAGGATTTGGATAAGAATCCAGAGAATACCTTCAGCGGTGTGCCTGAGATTGAGGGTGAGACCTGGAACGAGAACCTGTATCGCAAGGCTCAGCTGCTGAGCTTGCATGGTCAGAACAAGGATGCCTTGGCTAAGACGAAGCTGGGTGCCTGGGAGTATGACATCATCGGTACTTGGTATAAGTGTAATATGACAGATGTTGTGGCTGCCATCGGTCTGGTTCAGATGAATCGATATAAAGGTATGTTAGAGCGTCGTCGTCAGATGATTGAGCGTTACAATGAGGCTTTCAAGGATATGAATGTGGCTGTATTGCCTCACTATAACGAGGAGCATACTTCTTCCGGTCACCTCTATATCGTTCGCCTCCTGGGTAAGACCCGTGAGGAGACAAACAAGGTGATTGAGATGATGGCAGAGCGTGGTGTGGCTACCAATGTACATTACAAGCCGCTGCCTATGATGACAGCCTACAAGAAGTTGGGATTCGACATCAAGGATTTCCCAAATGCTTTCCACATGTTTGAAAATGAGATTACTCTGCCTCTGAACACCAAGATGACGGATGAGGACTTGGAGTATGTAATCGAATGTTTCAAGGAATGCGTGAAGTAAGATTCTATGAAGAGATTATTTGATATCATTGCATCGGGATGCGGACTCATCATTTTGAGTCCGCTCCTTTTGATTTTGGCTATCTGGATTAAGTTGGATAGCAAGGGACCGGTGTTCTACCGTCAGGTGAGAGTGGGAAGACATAATAAGGATTTCCGTATCTTCAAGTTTCGTTCGATGAGGGTAGGGGCTGATAAGGGTTCGTTGGTTACCATCGGTGGTAGGGATCCAAGAGTGACCCGTTCGGGTTATTACATCAGAAAGTACAAGTTTGATGAGCTTCCTCAGCTGATCAATGTCTTTATTGGTGATATGAGTCTGGTGGGACCAAGACCTGAGGTTCGTCACTATGTTAACTATTGGACTCCTGAGCAAATGCATGTGCTGGATGTAAGGCCTGGAATCACTGACCCTGCCAGCATCAAGTTTAGAAATGAGAATGAGTTAATGGAGAAGGCTGCTGATCCTGAGGACTATTACATCCATGTAATCATGCAGGAGAAAATCAAGCTCTATCTGGAGTATGTAAAGAATGCCAGCTTCTGGTATGACATCAAGCTTATCTTCAAGACATTTGAAGTGATTGTGAAAGAATAGCTTTTTTCGAAAACCTACCCGTCCTTCCTTACCCTTAAGGAAGGCTCCACCTCTCACCCCAGCCCTCTCTCCTCAGGAGCGAGGGAGAAAACCGCCCTCCGGTGCTCGGAACCGCTACGCTATAAGGTTGGCGGGGCATCAAAGTCCTCGCCATGTTTTGCGGGATGGGACCGCCTGGGGAATGGTGCTTAATCTCTAATCATGATGTTTGCAATGAGTAATCCTGTAGAGTATTCTATTGAGCATTTGGCAGATGTTTCAAAAGACATACCTAATATGGTTGTGCAGTTGTCATTTCTGGTAATGAGCGGCATTATCGTTTTGGTATTTGCATTTGCTAAGAATCTCAAAGGAGCAAGAATCGGTGTAATGACCACTTTGCTTATTGAGTATATGTTTCTCATATTGGGTTCGACAGTAATTTATAGAACACCGGGAGATACATATATGTATAAGCTTACTCCTTTCTGGAGTTATGTGGCCATTGCTGATGGGCAGAAAGAATTGATAGAAGAGAATCTACTCAATGTTGCACTAGGCATTCCTTTTGGGTTCCTGCTAAGTTTCATCTGTACTAAGAATGCATTGCTAAAATCATTCTTATTCGGTGCTGCTTTCTCTGGCTGCATAGAGCTTTCACAACTGTTTTTCAAGCGAGGCTTGTGTGAATTCGATGATTTGTTTCATAATACGCTAGGTAGTGCGGTAGGATGTGGAATAGGTATGCTGATGATTGGTGGTATTAGAAAAGTTAGGGGTAGTAAAATTCTTCGAACCTCCTAGTTCCTCCTTCCAAGGAGGAGTCCACATCTCTCACCAAGCCTCTCTCTTGCCCGAAGAGAGAGGATGTAACCGCCCCTCAGTGCTGTTTTTCTACCTCTCCGTCTCTCCTGCAAGGAGAGCTCCACATCCTAACCAAGCCTTCCCTTCTCGAAAAGGGAAGGATGTAACCGCCCTCCGGTGCTCGGAACCGCTTCGCTCTAAGGTTGGCGGACCAATCAAAGATCTCGCCATGTTGTGCGGGATGGGACCGCCTGGGGATGACTGGTTATAGTTTATATCCAGGTAATTTGCTGATAACTTGCAGATTTCTTGTTAATTTCTTGGTGGTTTCGAGAAAAAGGCGTATCTTTGGCGGCAGAATGTTGAACTAGAATAAATAGGAGGCTAGAATTATGTATACAACTGGTAATACAGCAAATATGGTTCTTCCATATTGGAATGAAATCAAGAATTGGAGTCGGGAAGATAGAAGTAATCTTGCCGAATTGATACAGATGTCTCTTTATGATGAGGAAGATGGAAATGATGATTTGATAAATCAGCTGTCACCTGAACTCATGAAAGAGTTGGCGGAGTATGCTGTTAAAGAACATCGTGCTGGTCGTTGCTTGACCCAAGAACAAGTAGAAAAATCTGTCATGGAGGCTATGGGATGGAACTGAGATGGTTACCTTTTGCTTCAGAACAACTACGAGCAGATATGCAATATGTTGTTGATAACTTTGGAGAGATAACTGCAAAGAAGTCTCTTCGAAGAATTCTTGATAAGGTTAATGAGTTGAGGAAAAATCCTGATATAGGAATTTGGGATAAAAAGTTTTCATCTGATGGCATTAAGGTTAGGCATCTCAATATTGGTCCTAATATGGTTTTTTATTTGGTTGATAGGTATGAAGTGGTTGTTATAGCTGTGATGTATTGCAAACAGTCTTCTTATGTTATCAATCGTGCGATTCGATATGCATTGATGAAATTTTTTGAATCTTGATCTGTTCGGTTTGGGTATTAAGGTCACGCAGATTTTCTGCTTTATGGTTGAAAGGCCTTTTGTTTCTGGCTTTTTGGGAAAATTGCTGATAACTTGCAGATTTCTTGTTAATTTCTTGGTGGTTTCGAGAAAAAAGCGTAATTTTGACGGCAAGTTATATAAATATACAAAGTATGGAAGGTTATAATAAGAAGACAGAGATGCTATTTGTTCTCAGGATGAATGCAGAAGGGAATGATGTTTTCATAGAAGAATATGAACTTTCAGAGTTTCCTAAGTTGGAGGAATGGTTTAATAAACCCAAAGGAATTTTCGATTATAATGCGATATTTGAGGAAATGAAACTCGTGGGACAATGTCTAGGAGCAGAAAGAATCGTCAACTACGATAGAAGAAAGTTTGTTTTAGAACTTGAGCTGAAGGATATGAAACAGAGCTTGAAAGATTATACGGAAAGTGTATTGAAAGTTGAAAAGGCTTTGGAAAACATAGGAGTGGAAGATTTCAAGCATGCTAAGAGTATGGAGAAATTAAATTGGTGTAGTTTCTCTGATTTGTTCTATATATATGGCAAGCCATTCTTAAAACTTGAATACCGCTTAGGGCATCGTCTTAGATTAGATTCTGGTATAGTGGGATATAATATACCTTGTTGGAAGATAGAATTCCTACATCGAGGTGGTTTGGTTGTACATAAGAGAAATGATTTGCTGGAAGGACAAAAAACGTTTGATGAATGGATGCAAGTGATAGCCCAAATTCCAGAAGATGCTGATTTGAAAAAGAAGAAAATATGTGAACTGATTCATAATATATATGGTTTGGATATTCAAATAACAGATATTCTATATGATCCTGCCTCAGAATGCTTAGTCTTGAAGGAGGAAGTAGAGCAGAATATGCTGAAGGACATTAAGCCAGAAAGGGCAGTGGAGCCTGATGAAATAGCCAAATATACCACATTAGATACGCTTGTTGCTGTATTGCAGTCGGGAAAGATGCGTATGAATAGTATTGTGTCGATGAATGACAAGACAGAGACAGGTTTTTTAGAGGAATACATTAGAAACTACAAAGAAGACTTTGATGAAGAATGTGATAAGTATCTGTTTGCAGATAAAGAATTCATTACTTCTTTTACTACACGTATTGACGATCTTGACATGTGGAGATTGTATGGGGACAATGCCCATGGCGTATGCATGGTGTTTGAGCGCATAAACAAGGATAGTGATGAACTTTTTAATATTAGTTATATCGCTGAAAAATCAGATGTTCTAGAGAAAATTGCCAAATTACAAGATGCATTAAAGGATAATTCTATCAGATTTCGCATGAACCTCTTGAAGAAATACCAGCATTTCTTGAAACTATCAGATTATTCTTCTGAGAGTGAATGTCGATTGATGATAAATAGTGAGGAAACTGACGGATGGTTTATTAATCGTGATAATGGTATTTTGACACCTTACATTGAGAAGAAGATAGTGAGAGAAGTCGAAGAAGATAATATATATCCGTTCCGCTTAGGTGGAATTATTCTTGGACCTGCTTCTCGGGAACAAACGGCTAATATGATGCAAATTCTCTATATGGTGGCTCAATGTCAGTATTCGCTTTTTGTGAAGCAGAGTAAGATAACTAGTTATAGGTGAAAGCATATTAGGAGGTGTTGGTATCATTGTATGTTGCCTTTACCTTTGATCTGTATGTAAACACCCCAAATCGGATAAAAAATGTATCATGATGGGAAAGAAAGAAGTTTTTCAATTTGGTGAGAAGCCTATTTATATAGAGCGTAATGAAGGGAACGTTTATGTGGGTGACTATGTGTCAAATACTAATGAGGCTTTTGCTGATGAGTCATTTGAATTGCATATGTTTGCTCCTCAAATAACTCCCCCAATTGTGCGGGAAGAGGTTGGAATCATACTTGATTGGATAGCAAAAGATACAGATAAGACTGACCCAAAAAGAGTTGCTTTGCTTTATGGCAGTGCAGGTGTTGGAAAGTCGGTCGTAATGCATGATGTTCTTTTGGAATTGGAACAAAAAGAAGAGTATTTAGTACTCGGACTCAAGACAGACCAGATAGAATTTGGAGATACTGAAGATTTGAGTAAACGGATGCATCTGGCAAAACCTTTAGTGACTATAATTAAGGAAATGGCACAAAAGGCAAAGCGAGTTGTTGTTCTAATAGATCAAATAGATGCTCTTTCCTTGTCGTTGTCTTCTAATAGAACTCCTTTACGTTCTATATTTAAACTGATAGAGCAGCTTAAATCTATACCACATGTTCGGGTTGTCATATCTTGCAGACCTTATGATTTGGAATATGATCCGATTTTGAATGATATGAAGATAGGAACAAAATGGGAGCTTAAAAATTTATCTTCTGGTCGGGTAAAGAGTATCTTGAAAAGTCATAATTTGGAAGATAGTATTAGTGAACAGCTACTTGCTTTCTTGGGTAATCCTTTGCATCTTTATCTATATTTGAAAGTGATGCCTTTTGGAAAACTACGTAATCCAATTACAGAGGAAGTTCTTTATGATGAATTATGGAGAATATTTGTGATAGATATTCATGCAAATAAAAGGGAGAAAGTTTTGAAATTACTTGATGCAATGGTAGATGCTATGTACAAGCGTCAAGAATTATTTGTTCATAAGCAGGAATTTGAAAGTAAATTTAATGATGAGTTAAATTATCTTTTTTCAAATGGTTTATTGCTATGTACTTCTAATGGACGTGTACAGTTCTTTCATCAGACCATGTTCGACTATGTCTATGCTAGAAGATTTGTGGAAAATAATTATGACTTGTTGAATGAATTATCTAATCAGCACCAAGGTCTTTTCTCGCGTGCTGCGGTAAAAAGTATCTTTAGTTTTTTGCGAGAGACCAATC
>ERZ1034680.686-NODE-686-length-15185-cov-38.142498_pt1 | contig 15185 bp, 14 predicted proteins | sample MGYA00520639_ERZ1034680 | MGnify/ENA primary metagenome ERZ1034680 (study PRJEB33766, sample SAMN09781760) | gut metagenome | biome: gut microbiome | host: Homo sapiens | place: Madagascar | study: EMG produced TPA metagenomics assembly of the PRJNA485056 data...
TCTTATCAAAAGATAGTGCAAACCGAGCGCATAAAGTCAAGCTTGCTTGAACTTTCTGCCGAGGTGCAGCCTATCTTATCACGATATTGTGTCACAATTTGCTTTACGCCTATTAGCATATTCACACTATTTGCATGGTGTTAACCTTATTTACCCCCCCATTTGCTTGCGTGCCACTCAGCACGTAACTTTGCCGCAAAAGATTTCTAATTTATCACAAAAAGCAAGCTCTATGAAAAAAACAATCCTCACCGTGTTGAGTTGCGTTACAGCCTTAGTTGGTTCTGCGCAAACACTGAGCAACACACCTGTTTCAACTTTTGAAGAACTGGAAGATGGTGGCATCTATGCACTCAAAACCATCAACAATAAAGCCAGCAACGGCGGATGGTACTATCGCAACAGCAACTTTTTCTTTACACTCAATCCCAACGATGTTACGCCTGGCAGCATAGTCTCTGCTGACAATAACAAATATTTGTGGAAGGTGTACAAAAACACCACCGACCAAACTATCGCACTTGTCAACATGTACGACGGTGTCTACATAGCCAGCGCAACAAAAAATGTAGACAGGATAGACAACAACAATAAATGTGTCCAAGATGTCGGCTACTTGCACCTTGAAGCAAGCACCACGCACGAAGGTTACAGCAATCTGTACATTCTTAACGGCTCAAACAAGTATTATGCAACAGCCAACAATGGCGGTGTACTTGGCTATTGGACTCTCGGGGCCGATGCCAACAACCAAGGTTGCGTTCAATTCTACAAGATAAATGATCCCGAAAATATTGCATTACCCGTCACAGCCAACAAACCATATCTTTTAAGAATTGGCAATGGCGGGGAGAACAGCGTAGGTGGATACATCTACACCACCGACGGCTCGGCGTTGACCTTGAACGGACAAACTGCCAATCTTTCAACCCTTGGTTCGGAATGGATATTCGAAGGCGACTATGCCAAAGGATTTAAGATTGTCAACGCAAGCAGCAAGAAGGTGCTTGGTGTGAACACCAGCAACTTGGCTTCAAATGAAAAAACCCAATTGGCGCTTTACGATGCTGACAATACTGATAGCAACGTGTCAACCCTTTGGGACGTGACGGGCAACACTTTTGTTTCGGGCGGCTTTAACCTTAACGTGAAAGGTGGCATACGCGACCGCGTGAACCATAATGGCGGTCTGGCTTTCTGGAAAGCAGGATTTGGCCCAGGCTCTGCACTCAGAGTTTACAACAACGTAGACATCACACTCACAAAGGTAGGCAGTAACACTTACGCCACCACTTACCTGCCTTTTGCCGTAACCGTACCTGAGGGCATCAACGCCTACACTGCTACTATCAATAATGAGCATAACAGCATTGAGCTGACAAAGATTGAAGATGTTATTCCCGCTGAAACTGGCGTAATTCTCGAGGGTACAGCCATAAGCGCAGCCTTCCCATTGACCACCACCGAAGGCACAGCCAGCAAGGGCGGCCTCGTTGGCACACTCACTAACAAAGCCATCACAGCCAATACAACAGACTACTCCAAAGACGGTGCCCTCGGCTTTTACTTGCCTAACGCTGCAAGCACAAGCATTGGAGCCAACAAAGCTTACTTTGAACTGAACGGACAAGCATCAGCCATGGGTTATGCTATCAACTTTGGCACGGTTACGGGCATTGCTTCAGCAACCATCAACAAGCAGAACAGCACAAACGCCTGCTATGATCTGTCAGGACGCCGCATAACATCACCCGTCAAGAGCGGTCTGTACATCAGCAATGGTAAAAAGATTATTGTAAAATAGCAAAACATACGAAAACATGAAATCATACATCAAGCCCCAAAGCACAACTATCAACCTTGACCTGCGTGACTCTCTTCTGCTCAACGACAGCAATGTAAGAGTCAATGCCACCCAGCACTCTGACAACGATGCAGCATTGTCGCAGCAAAAGAACAGCAATAGTGTATGGAACAGCAATCTGTGGTCAGCCATGGATAATAACGACCAATAAAGCGTTGGCTGAAGGGATAAATAAGTTGACAAACAAACAGGTTACCATGTAACCTGGTCAAGCCCCCCCTGCCAGTGCAAGCAACAACGAATAAGAGCGTTGCTACCACTTAAGCCCCACGAACCATGCCTACAATGGCAGCGTTTGTGGGGTTTTTATTATGACACACGATCACATCAGAATCATTTTACCAGACAACTATAATTATAATACAACGCAAAACGGAGTGTATATCACCCCCAAGGTGTAAACATACGGGCACAAAAAAAAGGGCTTCCGCCCTTTCTCATCTTTTTAGTGGTGCGAGGCACATTATTGCCACGCCCACCGGCTCACATCTGAGCCAATCATCTAACAGTTACCTTTCTACAAATCTTTTTTACCTAATCTAATCTTTTACCTAATCTTGTTAACCTAATACTTAATCTTTCTACCCAGTCACTTCTTCGCAGAAGGAACTTTCGCAGAACTAATACTATATCAAATTATTCAATAGCTTAGCTTATGTCTTGTTTTCGAGTGCAAAGTTACGGCCACAACCACGACAATGCAAGTATATGAACAAAAAAGTTGCACGCTTTTGCATTGTTTGTGAATAAACTCGGCATTTTGACAAGTACACTATCAAAAACTCACATTTTATCATTCTGCCACTACTATGTACCGCTACACAATGGCTGCATCAAACACCTGCTGCAAAAGAAATTGCCTGCCAGCACCGAAGTTTCCGACTCAAAGAGCCCTTCTGTGCTGACAGGCAACCACTATCCGCTGACAGAGTCAGCTAACGGGGTCTTACCCATTATTACTTTGCAATCTTGACGCACTTCACGCCGTTTGCCGTTACAATCTGCAAGAGATACTGACCCTTGGGCAGCGATGAGGTGTTGACTGTGCCTCCATCGCGACCTGTGGCCAAGAGGCATACGCGACCTTTGGCATCGAACAAACGATACGACTTGAGGCCTGGAGCTGTGAACGACACTTGGTTGGCCCCCATACGCACATCAATATCCACAGCCGACTTGCCAACCGGCTTGATGGCGGTAAACTCACCCGCACCCTCGGCAGCATTTATATAGTCTGAATAATCAGTGCGCTTGGTCTCGACATAGCGCTGTTCGAAACTGCCCCAAGGATTGTCGGGGTCGGTTGATATGTAGTAGTAACCCTCGTATGCCACCGACTGCGGTATGTCGTACTCCGGATGGTAGGTGATATGATACTTGCTGCCGTCCTGCAACTCATAACCCTCGCCATTGGCCACCTTGACGTCGGAGAGCAAATATTTCTCCCGGCTCACCGTGTAACCATGGTCGTCATTCTTCACCACCACACTGTCGAGGTCCCAACCTGAACCTTGATAATCGTTGGCTATATAGGTTGTTTTGTTATGATACTCGTAACTGCCATTGGCATCGGTGGTCCATATCTTGAACTCCTGCTTGCCCACCCCGGGCTGGTCTATCACGTAAGCATAATCCTCCACATTTTTGGCATCGTAAGTTACCGACAATGTACCATTAGCCCGGCCTGCATAATAGGTGTCGGCAGCGAGCATGCGCTGTTCGCCCTGCAAGAATGAGGCATCGATGTCAACATACTGATCGTCTGTGGCTGCCCACTTTATGCTGCGGTACGACTCAGTCTCTTTCCACACATCTTCATTTGTGTTGTTATCATACTCCAAGCCTTCGTACTTAATGGCCACTGCATGCCCTACCGAGTCGGCATAAGTTGCGGTAAGGCGCTGCTTCAACTGCGGCGTGGGGGTGCTGTAGTCCTGATACCAATATTCGCTTGTCAACACCCTGCCCTTGGCATCACGCACAATGTCCCAACGCTTGCAACCGCCGCCATCGCCAAACACATAGGCTGCGCTGTCGGCATTCCACATAAGAGTCTTTTGTTCGGTCACGAAACTCTGAACCACAGGGTCGTACTTGTAGGTGGTTATCCAGAAGGGAGAATAGGCCTTGCCGTCCTTCGACACCTCAAATGTCACAACCGACTGACGGCCTTGCTCGTCATACGACACCATCTGCCGCGAATAGGGCAAAGTGTCGCCCTCGGCAAACGAATGCAGACGCCAACCACACTCTGAGCCGTTTTTGTCATAGAACAAGGTGTAACGCTCGGCACGTTGCATGTCGGCATCGGGAGTTTTATAACTGCGTGTCCATACCTCCTCGGTTTGAGGCACCCAAATGGGGAGCACCTCGGCAGCCTTACTCTGCGACAGACACGACACGGGAGCTTGTGTCTGACGTCCGCCAAACAGCAATTTGCCAAAATTTTTGCCACTACGACCCACTTGGACCTTGGCGTCGACGCCATTGTGCAACACCGAGGCAAATGGCAATGCACGGCTTCGGCCTGGAACTGTCTGGAGAGGTTGAGCTGATGCCACACTGCCACATACAAATGCAGTTAGCATTACAAACGTAAATGTTTTCATAGGCTATTATGTACGTTTTGTTGGTAAATGAGTTATTTTTGTTTCTGTTTGCAAATATAGGCAGCATAAGCCGTACCACCTAACATGATGTAAAGAAATATTATTTTTTATGCTGAACAACATGTTTTGTGTCCCATGAAAACATTCCTGACAGCAGCTTAACAAGTTGAAAGGTTCACCATAAAACTTGTCATTGGCATTCTGTTGTCAGCCACTATGTCTACACTCCACACTATAATGACAGTAAGGACATATTTGCCCCTAATTCTGTATTCAGCCATTTTGTTGGCACTCTGCACTTTTGCACACAAAATAATTGATTATCAGCAGATTGTGCTGTGCAGACAAGGCCAAAGAGCTTCTGCACTGCGCCTACACCCATCTGCCCCCTATCTGCACCCATTTGCACGCGTCTGCACTGCCACCATACCGCACACGCCTCACGACAAAAACAGGCGTGCCAGCCGCACATTACGGCATAGGGGGAGCGGATTTTCTGTCAGAGCAACAGATTTTTCTACCTCCCTACACATTTTTTTCTGACTGGCACAAATGACATGACGCCCCCGGCACAAGCACAAGTGCAGATGGCAGTGCAGATAAATTTTGCCTCCGTCTACACCACTTTTTACTTTGATAATCAAAGCATTATGAGACATTAGTGCAGAGTGTAGACAGTTTTGCAAAAAACCATTATATAAGGACTGTCTACACCATCTGCACTGACACAACTGCACATGACAGCAAAATATTTTTTCTGTCATAACCATCTTTGGCACGCCGCTTGCATAAGTATGGGCGTACCGCTCAAAACAGTACAGAGGTACACACATATAATTATATAACACGAATAATAATAAAAAAAGATACAATCATGGGAAAGATTATTGGTATTGACTTAGGTACGACGAACAGCTGTGTGTCAGTGTTCGAAGGTAACGAACCTACTGTAATTGCCAACAGCGAAGGCAAGCGCACCACTCCTTCGGTGGTAGCCTTTGTTGAAGGTGGCGAACGCAAGGTGGGCGACCCCGCCAAGCGTCAGGCTGTAACCAACCCCTTGCGCACGATTTACTCAATCAAGCGTTTCATGGGTGAAAACTACGACCAGGTGCAGAAGGAAATTGCACGTATGCCCTACAAGGTGGTACGCGGCGAGAACAACACCGCACGTGTTGAGGTGGACGGCCGCCAGTACACTCCGCAGGAAATTTCTGCAATGGTTCTGCAAAAGATGAAAAAGACCGCCGAGGACTACCTCGGACAGGAGGTGACGGAAGCCGTTATCACCGTGCCGGCCTACTTCTCAGACTCTCAGCGTCAGGCCACTAAGGAGGCCGGACAAATTGCAGGTCTTGATGTTAAACGTATCGTTAACGAACCTACCGCAGCCGCCCTTGCCTATGGTATTGACAAGGCTAACAAGGACATGAAGATTGCCGTGTTCGACCTTGGTGGTGGTACATTCGATATCTCTATCCTTGAGTTTGGCGGTGGCGTGTTCGAGGTGCTCTCAACCAATGGCGATACACACCTGGGTGGTGATGACTTTGACCACGTAATCATCGACTGGCTGATTAACGAATTTAAGAACGACGAAGGTGCCGACCTCTCAACCGACCCGATGGCCATGCAGCGCCTGAAGGAGGCTGCCGAAAAGGCTAAGATCGAACTTTCAAGCTCTACAACTACCGAAATCAACCTGCCCTACATCACATCGGTTAACGGTATGCCTAAGCACTTGGTAAAGACTCTTACCCGTGCCAAATTTGAGCAGTTGGCTCACAACCTGATTGAGGCTTGCAAGGCTCCGTGCGAAGCAGCCTTGAAGGGTGCCAACCTTACTACTGCCGACATTGACGAGGTAATCCTTGTAGGTGGTTCTACCCGTATTCCTGCCGTACAGCAGTTGGTACAGGACTTCTTCGGCAAAGCTCCCTCAAAGGGCGTAAATCCTGACGAAGTGGTAGCCGTAGGTGCTGCCATTCAGGGTGCCATCTTGAACAAGGAGAAGGGTGTGGGCGACATCGTATTGCTCGACGTTACACCGCTTTCATTGGGTATCGAAACACTCGGTGGCGTAATGACCAAGTTGATTGATGCCAACTCAACCATTCCTTGCAAGAAGAGCCAGGTGTTCTCAACCGCTGAGGACAACCAGCCCGAGGTTACTATCCACGTGTTGCAGGGTGAGCGCCAGTTTGCCCGCGACAACAAGAGCATCGGCCGCTTCAACCTGGCCGGCATTGCTCCCGCCCGTCGTGGCGTGCCCCAGATTGAGGTTACATTCGACATCGATGCCAACGGTATCTTGAAGGTATCTGCCAAGGATAAGGCCACTGGCAAGGAACAAGCCATTCGTATCGAAGCTTCAAGCGGCTTGTCAGAAGACGAAATCAACCGCATGAAGGCTGAAGCACAAGCCAACGCCGAGGCAGACAAGAAGGAACGTGAGCGCGTTGACAAGATCAACGAAGCCGACTCTATGATATTCCAGACCGAGAACCAGCTCAAGGAGCTTGGCGACAAGCTCCCTGCCGACAAGAAGGCTCCCATTGAAGCAGCTCTTGGCAAGTTGAAGGAGGCTCACAAGGCTCAGGACATTGCCGCCATCGATGCTGCCAAGGCCGAGCTCAACACAGCATGGCAAGCTGCCAGTGCCGACATGTACAGCCAGGCAGGTGGTGCCCAGCAGGGTGCAGGCGCTGGTTTCCAAGGCGGTCAGCAGGCAGGTCCTCAGCAGAACGCCGGCTCTGACAACAAGGGCAACGAAGACATTCAGGACGCTGACTTTGAGGAGGTTAAGTAATGCCGAAAGGTAAACACATAATAAACAATAAGCAAAAGCGTGCAGCTCAATGAGTTGCACGCTTTTTGCGTTTATGGGGTTCTTGTTTCTTATGCCTTTGTTATGCGCTTGTTTATCGCTTATTTGCAGCACATTTGCAACACAACAAAAAAGTAGATAATGTGGGACTTGTTCCTACCAATACATACTAATGCATACTTAAAAGTAGAAAACATGCCAGCAATAAGATTTGAAATCAAACGCAAGTGTAAAGTCTGTGGTGAAGTGTTCCTTGCCAAGACTCTTGACAGCCGGTATTGTTCGCCTAAGTGCAGCAAGGTGGCTTGGAAACGAAAGAAGGACGCAAAGGAGAAGAACGAGAAACTGGATCGTTTGGCACAGCACATTCCTGACATTAGGGAATATGTGTCGGTGAAGGAGGCGGTGGCGATGTTCGGAGTGGAACGTACTACACTCTATCGGCTGATAAAGAACGGTACAGTTCCTGCCATCAACGTCGGTAAGCGACTCACCCGAATCAAACGCTCAGCCTTGGAGACGATGTTTCTCACCAGAAAAGAAAGTCTTGCAGAAAGAGAGAAACCTGTGCCCAGAAGATACAGTATGGAACCAGAGGACTGTTATACCATTGGTGAGATATGCAACCTCTACCACATCAACGACAGCTCGGTATGGGCGCATATCCGCAAATATTCCATTCCGTCACGGCAGATAGGCAATTATGTGTATGTGCCGAAAGAAGAAATAGACAATTTGTATAAATCAGAAGTAGAATAAACCGAATATGAAGAAAGCATTATCGAACACCAAGGTGACCGTGAAGCTGCGCAAGTCCGTTCACCATTACAACGAGTGGTATCTTTTCATCGAATCGTACCCTGTGTATAAGAAAGGAGACAACAAGCCAAGCCGTGTGGTTGAGTCTGTAAACCGAACCATCTCTACACCACAATGGGATATGTCGTCCATTGCCCGTGTATTGCCTGACGGCTCGTTCAACTACAAGCCGAAGCGTGACGTAAATGGCATTATCCAATGCAAGTCGCGCATAGACCAAGAGGCTTGCATCTATGCTGACAACGTGCGCAAACTTCGGCAGCATGAATATGACAATGCCGCCCTGTATTCCGACCGTGAGGAAGAAATCATTGAACAGAATGAACGTAGCGCACAAGACTTCATTAAATATTTCATTGACATCATAGACAAACGCCATCCCAATAGTTCCAATGCCATCATTGTGAATTGGAACCGTGTGGGTGAATTGTTGAAGATGTATTCAGAAGGAAAACCAATACCTTTCAAGAGCGTAACGGTGAAATTGTTGGAGGACATCAAGATGTTTCTGCTTCGCGCTCCTTTGGGAGGAAACAAGAAAGGGACGGTGTCACGCAATACCGCCTCTACCTATTTCGCCATCGTCAAGGCAGGAGTGAAGCAAGCTTTCATTGACGAATATCTCACAGTGGATGTGAGTGCCAAGGTGAAAGGCATTCCATCGGAAGACAAGCTGCGAGCATCGCTCACACTTGACGAAGTGAAGCGATTGGCTGATACCCCTTGCGAGAGTGATGTACTTAGACGCGCTTCTTTCTTCTCTATCTTGACAGGCTTGCGTCATATAGATATCAAGAACTTGAAGTGGAAGCAAATATCACAGACAAGCAACGGCAGTTGGCGCATAGACATCTCACAGATAAAGACAAAGGTGGGTGCATATCTTCCCATTTCCGACCAGGCGTATGCCATGTGTGGTACTCGTCCTGAAGACGAGGAGCTTCTTGTTTTTGCAGGGTTGCAGAACGCTGCCTGGATTTCGAAGCCATTGAAGAAATGGATAGAGGCTGCTGGCATCAAGAAACATATAACCTTCCATTGTTTCCGCCACTCGTATGCAACGCTCCAGTTGGAACTTGGCACGGACATCTATACAATTAAGTCGATGCTTGGACATACCAATGTCAAGACCACCCAAATATACTCCCACATCGTTGACTCAGCAAAGGAAAAGGCTGCCAACACTATACACATTGACAATTTGCAGAGTCAGCAACCAATAATATAGATTTTACGCTTGGTGGCGATTGCCACCTTTGATAGTCAATGAGTTATACTCATCGTTTATTCTATTTCCACCGCATTCCCCTCATTTGCCACCATATAAATGAGGGGATTTTTCTTTTCTAAACATCCGTTTTTCTCCTTACTGAACTATTTCCATGTATTCCTGAGTGAAATTCTTGCTCAGACAATGATTTATACATAACCAAATGAAAGCATCTATCTTAACAAAATCTAAAATGATAGGGCAAACCAAGGGCTATGACAGGTGCTGATTGTGTGGGGCTGTTCCACTTGTTTTGCACCAATAAACAACCGGATATCTTTGCGGCACAATTCAAAAATATTCTAATCATGGAAATAGAAGTAAAATCGCTGGAGGAGATGCCGGGAGCATTGTCCTACCTTATCAAATCAGTTGAAGAACTGAAGAAAACTGTGAATGTCTTGCAAACTAAGCAAGAGAACAACAAGCCAAAATGGATGGATATGGATGAACTTTGCGCTTATCTGCCTTCACATCCAGCCAAGCAGACTGTCTATGGATGGGTTTCTGCCAAACAGATACCTGTACATAAGATAAACAAGGCTTTGGCTTTTCTGCAATCAGAAATAGACGAGTGGTTGAAGAGTAAGTCGTGCAAGTCGGAGAATGATTTGATGCGTGAGGCTGAGGAATTCATCAACTCAAAAAAAGACAAGGGTGTGGTATGGAGATAACAGACAGCTATCAGTTCTCGTTCTTCCGCAAGCCTATCCTAAATACGGAACCATTGCGAGCAGTCGGTATCATTGACATCTATCGTTATATCGTTGGGCATTATGCCATGCTACCGACTGCAGCCTTGCGCAATCTCACTAATAAGGCTGAAGCCAAGCGCTATAAAGCAACGCATTTTGACTATTGCACCTTTTCTGGTTTGTTCAGAAAGCGTAGAGAAGATGATTTGCTAATGCACTCCGGTTTGATGTGTATTGACTTTGACCATGTGCCAGATCTCATAGACTTGAAGCAACGATTGCTTGCTGATGAGTATTTTGAGACCGAACTTATGTTTGTCAGTCCGTCTGGTGATGGCTTGAAATGGATAATTGCTGTTGATTTGCAAGGTATGGAACACTCACGTTTCTTTAGGGCAATAGCCAATTATCTTGCACATGCAGGTTATCCAAATGTGGATATGTCAGGAAGCGATGTTGCTCGTTCCTGCTTTCTGCCTCATGATCCTGATGTTTTTATTAATCCCAAATACGAAGAACATGTCAAAGAAAATATTTTCCGTCCAAGAATGGGAGAATGTCCATTCTGAAGCATTGCCAAGCAAGCTGAACGATGTGGAAAAGCAGACTTCATCCATCGTATATAGCGATGTGGAAGCAGACCTCAACCGAGTGGTCTGTGAAATTGAAAGTCTGCGCATAGACATTGCCCCATCTTATAATGATTGGGTGAACTTAGGTTTTGCTATTGCTGATGGTTGTGGTGAAAGCGGTAGAACATATTTTCATAGGCTCAGCAAACTTCATCACGACTATAAATATGCGAAAGCTGACAAGCAATATACATATTGTCTGCAAGGCAAACGGCAAGGCATCACCATAGCCACATTCTTCTACATGGCTGAGCAAGTGGGTGTTTCTCTGAAAGGTAGCCAAATATCCATTTATCCAAATATCCAAAATGGAGAAACGGGTAAATGGGTAAAAGACGAGTGTGAATTGCCTGCATTTCCTGAAGGGTTGTATGAGCAATTGCCAGTGTTCTTGAAGGAAGTTGTTGACAATGCCATTTCTTCAGATGATAGAGGAACAATATTGATTGGATCCGTTGCAACACTCTCTGTATGTTTCCCTAATTTCTGTGGAGTTTATGATGAGCGTGTCGTTTATCCTAACCTTTACCTTTTCGTGACGGCAGAGGCTGGTATGGGCAAAGGAGCATTGACTTTGTGCCGAGAGTTGATAACACCCATCAATCGGCAACTCCATGAATTGACGAAAACTCTTGATGCGCAATATAAGGCAGACATGGCGGAATATACCAAGGGGAAGAAATCGGAAAATGCTCAAATGCCAGAACAGCCTCCTATAAAGACGCTCATTGTGCCAGCCAACAGCAGCGCAAGTGCATTCAAACGTATTGCAAAGGAAAATGATGGCATCGTGATTCTGTTTGAAACCGAAGGAGACACATTAAGCCAAACTTTGAAATCGGACTTTGGCAACTACTCGGATGTATTGCGGAAGGCATATCATCATGAACCATTAGGGGCGAACCGTACCAAGGACAGAGAGTTCTACGATGTTGACAATCCACGCATATCCGTAGTCTTGGCTGGTACGCCAGAACAGGTATGTCATCTCACGCCGACAGCTGAGGATGGCTTGTTCAGCAGATTTGCGTTCTACTTCATTCCATTCAAGAGAGGCTTTCGCAATGTGTTTGCCACAAGCGATGTATCACAATCAAAGAATGCAAAATTCAAGTTGTTGGGAGAGCGTTTTCTTCATTTGCGTGAATCTTTCATGCGGGAAGGCAACTACACGTTCTATATTCCAGAACACTTACAAATGCAGTTCTTGAAACACTATGAGAGTACCAACGATGAATGCTGTGACGAAGTGGGTAATGGTATGCAAGGCATCGTTCGCCGTATGGGATTGATGGCTTATCGCATCATGATGGTATTGACAGCCGTGAGGACATTTGAAACGGAAACGTTCAAACTTCCTCATGCGCCAGACGGTTCAGTTCATCTTTTCTGTCAAGAAGAGGATTTCCGTACTGCGATGAGTATCTGCGACACGTTACTTGCCCATTCGGTTTTCATCTACCGAAAACTGATGAGAGCCCAGAGGCGCTCGGTTCCAGACCTGCAAGAAAAAAGTGTGGCTTCAAGGCGTAACGCTTTCTTCGAGTTACTGCCCAATACATTCACCAAAAAGGACTACAATGTTCTTATTGAAGCACAAAACGAGAATCGAAGCACAGCTTCAAAGTGGATAGATGTGTTCATAAAGGAGCGTCGGCTATGCCGAGTGGGACAGGGAATTTATCAAAAGAAAGAAGGGTGATTTTTAGAGTGGCAAGTTTGTGTTTTAGTGTCACTAAAACTGTTGCTTCATGCCATCAAGGCAAAACTCCGATTTGCAATGAATGACATGGCGGACTTCCCACTCTAAAAAACCACCAACACATTATACCTTTATTAAATATGAGACAATGACAAAAGTAAAAGATAACAAAGGAGGTCGCCCCAAGTTGGCTGACTATCAGAAGCGCACAAAGTTGGTGCGGATAATGTTTTGTGAGAATGATTTCATCTACATTCTATCCAAGGCATCAAAGGCTGGATTGTCCGTCAGCGAGTATTGCCATCAGACAGCAATGGACAACCATATAAGAGAAACGATTTCTCCTGAATTGGCAAAGCAGATTCGTGATTTGTCGGGTATTGCAAATAATGTAAATCAGATTGCACACCAGATACACATTGACGGTTTTGATGCCGTAAAGGAGCAATGCCTGCATATCATTGCTGCAATCAGCAATATTATTAATCAAGTAAAGCCTATGCGTCATGATAGCTAAGATAATGAACAGGGTAGACTTTGGCGGCCTCGTCAACTATGCCCATAATGACAAGAGCCAAACCAAGCGAGCCAATCTTTTGGCTCACGAAGGGGTATGCATAACGGACAACAAGACTATTGCTGACAGCTTTTATGTTCAAGCTACCATGCGTCCCAATCGCAAGAAACCAGTAAAGCATATAGCACTCTCGTTTTCTCCGCGAGACGCAGAGCGTTTTCATGACAATGAAGAGGGTGACGCTCTTATGGCAGAGATTGCAAAGGAATGGTTGAAGCGTATGGAAATCGTCAATACGCAGTTTATCATAGCCCGCCATCACGACACCAAGCATCCACATTGTCACATTGTTTATAACATTGTAGACAATGACGGAAATGTTCTCTCTGATAGAAATGAGCGTTACCGCAGTGCTCGCATCTGTAGAGCTTTGACAGAGGAATATGGTCTATACATCGCTCGAAAGAACAGCAAAGAACAGAACTTGAATCGCTTGCGTCCGCAGCAAAAGAAGAAAGCACAACTCAAAGCTGCCGTATTGGATGCACGACAAGCGTCTAATAACTGGGAAAGTTTCATTGCAGAACTATCCAAATGGCATATAGAGATGCAGACGACATCCAACAAGTTGACAGATAAAGTCGTAGGATTGTCATTCTCCTTAGACGAAACGCATAGTGCTGGCTCCCGTTTAGACTCGTCTCTCAGCTATTCCAACTTATGTGTATTCTTCGGTCAGGCATTGGAAGAATTAATCTTTCTGCCTCATGTTCAGGCTACGGAATGCGGTGGCGGTCCTACCAACAGTCAAGGTTGGCGTGACAAAGATGAGGATAAGGACAAGTGGAAACTTCAACAGCAAACAAAGTATAAACCTTCAAAACGCAGAAGATAATGAAAGAAGATATCATTGCAGCGAATCTCAGCAGTTTGCGCTCAGATATTCAGGCATTGCCGCAAAAGATAGCAGAGGAACTAAATCAAAATGCTACTGAGCAATCAGATTCCTCACTGCAAATTGATGAGACTAAGGTGGCAAGCCTTATATCTGATGCTATCAGCACCGCCTTGCAGTCTCGCCTTTATGATGACGAGAAGTATGTGGACAAACTCGTCTCAGTTTTCACAGAACTTGCCAATATGTATAACATCGTCACAGCTAACTGCAATAAAAATGCAGAGACTATAAATCGCAATATCCAACTGACGGAAAAGCGATATGCAGCAATGATGAAGCTTATGCAAGCGAAGAAATCCAAGACAATAGAGCAACCACCCATACCGCAAACCATAAAAGCCTTGCCACGATTTATATTCATGACATATCCCTGGTATTGGATAAAGAGGATGTATCGAAGTAAGCACTTTCGCCAGTTCCTGGTTATCTGCATGGCGTGTGCTCTTGCCGTATCTGTATTTCTGACAATCTTCTTGGCGTATGATAATGCGCAGTTGAGAGAATTTTAGTGAAGCATATTTGTCTATTTCGGTCAATCCATAAACTTTCTATTAAGTGAGAGCCTACTCATTCATAACAAAACAAATAGGCGGCTCCGTTAGAATAATAAAAATACAAATAGACAATTATGATTTACGGTTACATTAGAGTCAGCAGCGACAAACAGACTGTAGAGAACCAACGTTTTGAAATCAACAAATTCTGCGAACGCAACAAACTTGTGATTGATGGTTGGATTGAGGAAACCATCAGTGGAACGAAAGCATACAACAAGCGAGAGCTGGGAAAACTTCTGAAGCGAGTACAAAAAGACGATCTCATCATTTGTGCAGAACTTTCCCGGCTTGGCCGCAACTTATTCATGATTATGGAAATCTTGAACATTTGCATGACCAAGGAGTGCCGCGTTTGGACAATCAAAGACAACTATCGCCTTGGTGACGACATCCAAAGCAAAGTGCTTGCCTTTGCTTTTGGTTTGTCTGCCGAGATTGAGCGCAACCTTATCAGTCAGCGAACCAAGGAAGCTTTGGCGCGTAAAAAAGCAGAGGGCGTTATACTTGGCAGACCAAAAGGGCGAAAGAGTGCTCCCGAGAAATACAAGTTACACGGAAAAGAAACACTTATTCGAGAACTGCTTAAAGCGAATGTTTCGAAGCGCAAAATTGCAAAGCTGTGTAAGGTTGATAGAAATACTCTTGATCGTTATATCAAGCATTTTTTGTCTGAACAGAACTGAGCGTTTTCGTGCAGCAGAGCGGTGCTGTATGTGAATTTGCGAATAGCGACAG
>ERZ1034680.692-NODE-692-length-15054-cov-5.379092_pt1 | contig 15054 bp, 18 predicted proteins | sample MGYA00520639_ERZ1034680 | MGnify/ENA primary metagenome ERZ1034680 (study PRJEB33766, sample SAMN09781760) | gut metagenome | biome: gut microbiome | host: Homo sapiens | place: Madagascar | study: EMG produced TPA metagenomics assembly of the PRJNA485056 data set...
GGGTGTCAGACAGCCATGGCGACCATGAAAAGCATCACGGCCCGGGGCACCCGGCTGGAGCAGCTCAAGCAGCTGGCAAAGGTGCTGGCAACCGGCATTGATGCCTGCAAGGACTGCCGGGCCCTGCCGCAGCTGACCAAACAATACCGGGAGACCATCCGGGAAATTGAAGAGATCGAAGGAGCAAAGGATGACACGGACGAGATCGGCGCGATCCTCGCACAGCGAGAGCATGATGGGAAGTCAGGAGCCGTCCGCGCGTATCGCGCCGGAATATCCGGCAACTGACGGGCAGGACGCCGTGCGCATCCTGCGGGCAGGCGGCACGGTGCTGGACCCGTGGCAGAGCGACATTTTGGACGACTGGATGAGCCGCACCGTCTCCGGCAAATGGGCAGCGCCCACGGCAGGCGGCAGCGTCCCCCGCCAGAACGGCAAGAGCCTGCTGGTGCAGGGGCGCTCCGAAGCCGGGATGCTGCTGTTCAACGAAACGGTTATTTACACCGCCCACCTGCAGAAGACCGCCACCGAGACCTTTGAGGAGATGCGGGCATTTTTTGAGAGCCCGAAGCTGCGCCGTCATGTGGCCGAAATCAAGACGGCGCTTGGACGGGAGCAGATCATCCTGAAGAGCGGTGCCCGCATCAAGTTTCTGGCACGAACCCGCAACGGCGGACGCGGCCAGCACGGCGACCTGCTGATCTTTGACGAGGCACAGGAGCTGGACGAGACCGCGCAGGGTTCTTTTCTGCCTGCCATTTCAGCCAGCCTGAACCCCCAGACCATCTACGTGGGCACGCCGCCCGGCCCCGATGCCGTGGGCACCGTGTTCCGCGCCCTGCGCAGGCGGGCGCTGGATGGTGATGCTAAAAAGGCCGCATGGTTTGAGTTCTCGGTGCCGGAGATCGGCAACGTGAAAGACCAGGCACGCTGGGCAGCCGCAAACCCGGCACTGGGACGGCGCATCCAGCTTTCCACCATCGAGGGCGAAGCCGAACAGCTCGACCCGGACACCTTCGCCCGGGAGCGGCTGGGCTGGTGGAGCCCGGAGATTACCGAGCATCTGGACTACGCCATTGACCGCGCCGCATGGGAAGCCTGCGCCAGCGAGGACGAGAAGCCTGAGGGTAAGACCGCCTACGGCATCAAGTTTGCCGCCGACGGCAGCGCCGTCTGCCTGTGCGGCGCGGTGATCCCGAAGGAAGGAGCCGCGCGGGTGTCGCTGCTGGAAATGCGCCCTGCCGGTCAGGGTCTGGCATGGCTGGCCGACTGGCTGAACGACCGGTACGGCAAGGCCAGCTGTGTGGTCATTGACGGCCGCAACGGCGTGGACGTGCTGATCGACCGCATCAAGGATGTGTGGAGGGCAAAGAACTCGGTGATCCGACCATCCGCAAAGGATGTGATCGCCGCCGTCAGCGGCTTCACCAACAGCATCAGTGAGGGCACCCTGACATGGTACAAGCCCCAGACCGTGCTGGACGAAAGTGCTGTCACCGCCGTCAAGCGCCCCATTGCGGGCGGCTTCGGCTTTGGCGGAGACAACAGCCTGCCGGTGGAAGCCTGTGCACTGGCGCTCTGGGGAGCCAAGACCAGCCGCCGCGACCCCACCCGCAAGATGAAGATCGGTTAAGAGGAGAACTATGCAGACTTTGAATTTCGGCTATGTGCAGGGGCTGACACAGGAAGAGCAGAAACAGCTGCGAGACCTTGCCGACGCCTACAACTACCACCAGAGCCGCAACGCCGCCAAAGACAAATACTACGAGGGGCATATCACCCTGAACGACGTGAACCTTGGCATTGCCCTTCCGCAGGGGCTGCGCAATCTGGAAGTGGGCTGCAGCTGGGGGCAGAAGGCCGTGGACGTGCTGGCAGCACGCTCCATGTTTGACGGCTTTGTGGGCAGCGGCGGCAGCCTCGAAAGCCTTGCAAAACTGGTCAAGGACAACCGTCTCGTGGCCGAGTACGCCAAGGCCTGCCGGGACGAGTTGAAATACGGCTGCGTGTTTGCCACCCTGTCCGCAGATGCAGGCATCGGCTGCCGCATCCGGTTTCACTCGCCAGCCACTGCTGCCGCGCTCTGGAGCGGCGAGAAGGGGCGCATCGACTGCGGCATGGCCATCATCGACACTGTGAAGGACGAGCATTTTGAAGGCGTCTGGCGCCCCACACTGGTGAATTTCTACACGGACACGGATCTGATCGTGCTGCGCGGCAACGGCAGTTTCTGGACGGCGCAGCGCTGCCCACACAAAATGGGCAGACCGCTGATGGAGCCCATGATCTGGAACGCCACCAACTCCAAACCCTTTGGCCGCAGCCGCCTGAAGCGCCCCATCCGGGCACTGATCGACGATTATGTGCGCACCGCTGCCAACGCTGCCATTGCGCTGGAGTTCGACACCACCCCGCAGAAATACGTTCTCGGTGTGACCGATGAGCAGTATGACGCCATCGTTTCCAACAAATTCAAAACCTACATGGGCGCTCTGATCGCGGCCACCTCCAACCCGGAGACCGGCGAAAACCCGGAATTCGGCCAGCTGGCGCAGGGCAGTTTGCAGCCCCATGTGGAAAAGATGCGCATGACCGCTACCCAGTTTGCCGCGGCCACCGGCCTGACCGTCACCGATGTGGGGGTGGTGAACGATGCAAACCCCACCAGCAGCGACGCCATCCTTGCCCAGAGCCAGACTCTGGTGCTGCTGGCACAGCAGCTGAACACCGGCAACGGCGATGCCCTGCGCACCATTGCCTGCATGGCGCAGGCCGTGGCGCGGGGCTGTGAGCTTTCTGAGCTGACCGAACAGGAGACCGGCATCATAGCGCACTTCAAGAATCCTGCCATGCCCAGCGTGGCCGTGACGGCGGACGCTGCCATTAAGATCGCGTCTGCCCGGCAGGAATTTGCCGGGACGGACACCTTTCTGGAGATGATCGGCTTCGATCAGGCGGACATCCGGCGCATCAAGGCACAGGAGCAGCGCCAGCGCGGCCAGAAACTGCTGATGGAGATGGAAGATGCAGATCTCAGCGAAAACGTGGAATGAGTACGTCACCCGGCTGTCCCGGCTGAACCAGAAGGCCGGGCAGCTCATGCGGGAATACATAGAAGCCCACGGCACCGCCGACACGGACGGCCTTGTGGCCTACGCCTACGGGCTGGTGACCAAGTACAGTGAAGGCAGTGCAGAGCTGGCCTGCCAGATGTATGAAGCACTGGCCGAGGCGCAGGGCGTGTATGTGCCTGCTGCAGAGCCTGCCGAGACCGCCAGCTATGGCGAGGTAGCACGCATGGTGCACGCCACCAAGGATCAAAACCCCGCCAACCTGCCAAACGGCGTGAGCCGTCTTGTGAAGCGTGCCGGAGCGGACACCACCCTGAAAAATGCCGTCCGCGACGGTGCCGAGTGGGCATGGATTCCCCACGGCGACACCTGCCCCTTCTGCATCACGCTGGCGTCCAACGGCTGGCAGAAGGCCAGCCAGAAACTGCTGAAGGGCGGGCACGCGGAGCATATCCACGCCAACTGCGACTGTGAGTTTGCGGTGCGGTTCCGTTCCGACACCACTGTGGCCGGGTACGATCCGGACAAGTATTACAGGCAGTACCGTGAGGCGGGCGGCGACATCAACAAAATGCGCCGCATTGATTACGCCGCCCGGAAGGATGCCATCAACGCCCAGAAGCGGGCGGCGTATGCGGCAAGGAAAGAACAAGCTGTACTTCAGAAGCTCAACTTTGCAGACAATGTTCCGCAGACTGAACGTGAAAGCATTGTAAAAGAGCTTTCGGTCATTCCTCAGTGGCAGCGTGATAAGGCAGAGAGCATCATCGACAAAGTTGTGCTGACAAGTGCAGAAGCCACAGGAAGCGGATATGAATATCGAACCCGAACTCTCTACGTTCATCCTGACCATATTTCTGGTGATATGATTCACGAATATGGTCATGCACTTGAAATTTCGCTCGATCTCATCCATAATGAAAAGTATCTAAATGTCCGCGCATCTGGAATAGACCTCTCTGATTTGTCAAAGATTGATGACGACAATGAAACCTTTACCGAGCAAGCATGGATTCTAAACAATTCCAAGTTTATCTCCAGATATCAAGGACGTATGTATGAGCACGTTGGAATCATGGAAGATGGAAAGATTGTGCTCGATTCATTGATGGAATATTTCAGTGAGGGTTATCGGGCGTATTTCCAGACCCCTGATTTCTTAAAAGAAAAGGACCCAGCACTGTACGAGTTTATTGGAGGCCTCAAAGATGACAACTGATGAATTTCTCAATCTGAAAACTGCATCTGAAATGTGGCGGGCGTTCTTAGCACATCCTGAACTCCGAATAAAAGAATGCGAAACTGCGTTTCAAAAGCTAAGGGAACAAGAGTTTGAAGAAAGAATTATCAAACGAGAAGGTTCTTATAATCCTGATATGCACTACGACCTCAATAAACAAAAATAGATTTCAAGCCACGATGCACATGCACCGTGGTTTTCTTTTGCCCATTTTTCACCACGATGCAGTTTTGCACCGTGCTTTTTTCATGCCGTTTTAGCTCATGTTGGAAGAGCGCCGGTCTCCAAAACCGGAAGCGGCAGGTTCGATCCCTGCAAACGGTGCCAGATGTCTGACGCGATCGTCAGACAAAAATCATCACGCCACGGCTGCGGTAAAGCCGGAACCCATATCACATCACCGAAAGGAGTTTTTTCCATGGCAGAAACTGTGAATCAGGAAACCACCCCCGCTGCCGAGGGGCAGCAGACCGAGCGCACCTTCACGCAGGCCGAGATGAACGCCATCATCTCCGACCGGCTGACCCGCGAGCGCTCCAAATACGCCGACTATGACGATCTGAAGGCAAAGGCTGCCCAGTTCGATGCCGCGCAGGAAGCAGGCAAAACTGAGCTGCAGAAGGCCAATGAGAAGGCCGCAAAGCTCCAGCAGCAGCTGGACGCGCTGAACAGCGCCAACACCCTGCGGGAAGTCCGCGCCAAGGTGTCCGCTGCCACCGGCGTGCCTGCCGACCTGCTCAGCGGCGACACTGAGGAAGCCTGCACCGCGCAGGCACAGGCCATCCTCAAGTTTGCAAAGCCCGGCTACCCCAGCGTCCGGGACGGCGGCGATCCGCACCACACCCCCACCGGCTCCACCCGCCAGCAGTTTGCCGACTGGTTCGAGCAGGTGGCAAAGTAACCTTGTAAAGGAGAGATTTTTACAATGGCAGCAACCGATATCAACCGCACGAAAACCATCGCCCTGCCCGGCGAAGTGTCCAGCGAGATCCTGCAGAAAACGCAGGAAAGCTCTGCCGTCATGGCACTGGCACGTCAGATCAAACTGCCGGGTCTGGGCGTGACCATCCCCATCATCACCGGCGACCCGGAGGCCGCATGGGTCGGCGAGACCGAGAAGAAGCCAGTCAATCGCGGCACGCTGGCGACCAAGATCATGCAGCCCTACACGCTGGCCGTCATCGTGCCCTTCTCCAACCAGTTCCGCCGCGATGTGCCTGCCCTGTACGATGAGCTGGTGAAGCGCCTGCCTCTGGCTCTGGCGCAGAAGTTCGATGCCACCGTATTCGGCGGCGTCACCGCACCCGGTGACAACTTCGACACCCTGAAGAGCTGCACCGCGCAGGAGATCGGTACTGATGCCTATGCCGGTCTGGTGGCGGCAGACGCCGACATCGCCGAACACAACGGCATCCTGAACGGCTGGGTGCTGTCCCCCAAGGGCAAGGCGCTGCTGCTGAATGCCGTGGACGGCAACAAGCGCCCGCTGTTCATCAACAGCGTGGCCGAGGGCGCTGTGCCCATGATTCTGGGCTCCAAGACCCTGCAGAGCAAGGGTGCTTATATCGCAGACACCACCGCCGCAAAGAAGAACGTCGTCGGCTTTGCCGGTGACTGGACGCAGGCAGTGTACGGCACCGTGGAGGGCGTGCAGATCGCCATTGCAGATCAGGCAACGCTGCAGGATGGCGAAAATACCATCAACCTGTTCCAGCAGAATATGTTTGCCGTGCGTGCCGAGATCGAGGTGGGCTTCCGCTGCGATACCACCGTGTTCAACAAACTGACCAAGGCGGCGGGCTGATGGTGGAGTTCATCAATCAGCTGACCGGAACGGCCATGTACGTTGCTGAGGAGCGTGCGGCAGAGTACGCCGCCGCAGGCCATAAGCAGGTGGCGCGGGATCCTCCCGCAGCCGCCGCGGCTGAAAAGCCCAAAGCCGCCCGCAAGGCCAAAGCGAAGTGAGGTGCCGCCATGCTTTACGCTGAAGTAAAGGACGTGGAAGGCGGCTTCCGGGAGCTGTCCAAGGACGAGCAGACCCGGTGCGCCGCACTGCTGGCCGAAGCGGCCGTTATTATTGATGCCTACAACCCGGGCGCAAGCGCGGACGCCAAGAAGCTGGTCTCCTGCCGGATGGTGCGCCGCCAGCTGGGCGAAAGCGACAGTGAGGGCGGGGTCTCCTTCCCCATGGGCTCCACGCAGGGCACGGCCACGGCGCTGGGCTACAGCCAGAGCTGGACGATGAGCGGCGGCTCTTCCGGTGAGCTGTATCTTTCCAAGTTGGAAAAGAAGCTGCTGGGCGTTGGCAGCCGCATCAGTGCCCACAGCCCTCTGGAGGACTTATGCTGAAAGGAATCGATATCACCCTCTACACCAAGACCCAGACCGGGGAGGATCGCTTCCATGACCCGGTCTATGAGGAGACGCCCATCACCGTCCACAATGTGCTGGTGGGTGAACCCTCTGCCGAGGAGATCACTACCGAACTACAGCTCACCGGGCGGCGGCTGGCCTATACGCTGGCCATCCCCAAGGGCGACACCCACGACTGGGCGGATGCAAAGGTGGAGTTTTTCGGCCAGACCTTCCGCACCTGCGGCGGCGCCGTGCAGGGCATCGAGGGCATGATCCCGCTTTGCTGGAACAAGAAAGTGCAGGTGGTGCGGTTTGAGTAAGGTGAAGATCGATCTGAACCGTGCGGGCGTCCGCGCCCTGATGCGTTCGCCGGAGATGCAAGCGGTGCTCAAAGACCGTGCCGACTCCGTGAAAGACCGCTGCGGCGATGGGTACGAGTCCTACGTAGCCCAGACCCGCGCCGTGGCCGTTGTGGAGACCACCTCTGCAGCCGCCTACAACGACAACTCTGCCAACAACACCCTGCTGAAAGCCGTTTCGAGCGGTCATGGGCAGTCCGGTGTACACACGCATAAGAGGCTGAAAGACTGCAGAGCAGTCCGCTACAAGAAAAAGAAATGATCGAAGAACTCATCTTGAACTACCTGCGGGAAAACGGCTTTTCCTGTTATATGTCCATGCCGGAGAAGCCCTCCGGCAATTTTTGTATCCTCGAAAAGACCGGCGACAGCCCCGATGAAGGCATCTACACGGCCACACTGGCGGTGCAGTCCTACGGCAGCAGTGACTATGCTGCCGCCCAGCTGAGCCATTTTGTAGTGCAGGCCATGCTGGACGCCGACACCCTGCCGGAGATCGTCTCCTGCGAGCTTGTCACCGACTATAATTTCCCGGATACCACACGCAAACGGCCTCGCTATCAGGCCGTTTTTTCTGTTACGCATTACTGAACCGAAAGGAGCAACACACATGGCAAATGCAAAAAATGTCACCGCTGCAAAGCCAAAGGTGGGCGGTGCTGTCTGGCGCGCCCCTCTGGGTACCACGCTGCCCGCCAATGCCAAGACCGAACTGGACAAGGCTTTCAAGTCTCTGGGCTATATTTCCAGCGACGGCCTGACCAACTCCAACTCGCCCTCCAGCGAGAATACCACCGCATGGGGCGGCGATACCGTGCTGACCCAGCAGACCGAAAAGCCCGATACCTTCGCCTATACCCTGCTGGAAGCACTGAACCCCGAGGTGCTCAAGTCCGTGTATGGCGACAGCAATGTCAGCGGTACGCTGGAGACCGGCATCACCGTCAAGGCCAATGCCGATGAACAGAAGGACTGCTGCTGGGTCGTGGACATGGTCATGAAGAACGGCGTACTCAAGCGCATCGTCATCCCGGATGCTGCCGTCACCGCTGTGGGTGACATCACCTATTCTAACGGCGCGGTGGGCTACAACACCACCCTGACCGCCGTGCCGGACAGCGAGGGCAACACCCATTACGAGTACATTCTGGGCGGTGATGCAGCCACTCAGTCCGCTGCCAAGAGCACCGCAGATGCGAAGGAGGTAAAGGCATGATCCCTGCAAAAACTGCCGACGGGTTTGAGATCGAGCTGGACGAAAACGTTCTGGACGACGCGGAGCTGCTGGACGCTCTGGGCGGCATGAAGGACGGTGACGTCTTTGACATGGGTCGTCTGACACAGCGTCTGCTGGGCAAGGCTGGCCGCAAAAAGCTCTATGACCACCTGCGTACCCCGGAAGGCCGCGTGCCGGTCGCAGCCGTTGCAACCGCTCTGGGTGAACTGCTGAACAGCTTCACTGCCGGAAAAAACTCTGCATCCTCGCCGAACTGATCGCATCGGACGAGGATGCGCTGATCTGCGATTTTGCCCAGTATTACCATGTACTGTACTGGCGCACCCTGCCGCTGCGTCTGGCGGCCACCCTTGCCGCCGGTCTGCCGGAAGAAAGCCGCAGTATGCTGAAGCTGCGCGGCCTGCGGATCTCTAATGAGACCCAGCTGCTGGCGTCCGTGGCGGACAGCCTGCTCCGGCTGGAGTGGCGGCTGTTTGGCCGGGAGGGCAGCACCCTGCCGCCCTCCATTCTGGCCGGTCTGATGGAGCTGCCGGAGCAGGACAGCAGCGATGTGCAGAGCTACGACAGCGCCGAAGAATTTGAGGCCGCATTAGCGGCTCTGAAAGGAGGTTGATCATGGCAGACAAAATCGAAATGGCGAAGGCCTATGTGCAGATCGTGCCCTCGGCAGAGGGCATCCGTTCTGCGCTGACGGATATCTTCGATGAAGAGACCGACGGCCTTGGCGAAAAGACCGGCCAGAGCATCGGTGCTCAGCTGGTCGGCACGATCAAAAAGGTCGTGGCGGCCGCAGGCATCGGCAAGATCATCTCGGAGTCCATCAACATGGGCGGTGCTTTGCAGCAGAGCCTCGGCGGCATCGAGACGCTGTTCAAGGACAGCGCAGACACCGTCAAGCAGTATGCCGCGCAGGCCTACAAGACCGTTGGCCTTTCCGCCAACGACTACATGGAGCAGACCACCAGCTTTGCGGCCAGCCTGCTTTCCAGCGTGAGCAACGACACGCAGGCCGCGGCGGATCTGGCAAACATGGCCATGGTGGACATGGCCGACAACGCCAACAAGATGGGCACGGATATGCAGGATATCCAGAATGCCTATCAGGGCTTTGCCAAGCAGAACTATACCATGCTGGATAACCTCAAACTGGGCTATGGCGGCACGCAGGCCGAGATGCAGCGTCTGCTGAATGATGCGTCCAAGCTGTCCGGCGTCAAGTACGACCTCGGCAATCTGGCCGACATGTACAGCGCCATCCATGTGATCCAGAAGGAAATGGACATCACCGGCACCACGGCTAAAGAGGCGTCCACCACCCTGACCGGCAGCTTTGCGGCCATGAAGGCAGCTGCGCAGAACGTGTTGGGCAATTGGAGCACCGGCGCAGACCTGACGGCACCCCTGCAGGCGCTGACCGATACGGCGCAGACCTACCTCGTGGGCAACCTGCTGCCCATGATCGGCAATGTGCTGCAGGGCATCCCGCAGGTCATTTACGGCCTTGTACCCGAAGTGGTGCAGACCGGCACCGAACTGGTCAGTTCGCTGGCGCAGGGCTTCACGCAGGGTATCCCGGATTTTCTGGCGAATGCTCTGCCGCAGCTGCTTTCCTTTACGGAAAACCTGCGGGAAAATGCCGGGGAGTTCGTGAACGCCGGTCTGGACATGATCACCCAGCTGGCCAACGGCCTGATCGCGGGTCTGCCCGACCTGATCGCATACGTACCGGATATCATCATCAATATCTGCGGCGTCATCAACGACAATATGCCGAAGATTATTTCCACCGGTGTCAATCTGGTTGTTTCTTTGATTTCCGGCATCGCCAAAGCAGTCCCGCAGCTTTTGGCAAACTGGCAGAAGATCTTGCAAGCGGTCATTTCGGTCATCTCGGCCATCAACTGGCTGAACATCGGCAAGAGCATCCTCACCGGAGTGGCAAACGGCGTGAAGAGCATGGGCACGAGCCTGCTGAACGCGTTTAAGAGCGCATTTTCGCAGCCGCTCAAGTGGCTGCAGGATCTGCCGAAGCAGATGCTTGCTGCCGGAAAGAAAATTCTGCAGAGCTTCACGAATGGTTTGAGCGGAAAAAGCGGTGCGGCAAACCTGATCACCTTTGGCAATATGGGCGTTACGGCCAGCGAAAACAGTACATCAGATGCTCTGTCCGACTGGGCAGGTGCTAACATTGATCTGGGCGACAGCGCGCAGAAGATGGCAGACATCACCATCCCGGCCTATACAAAATCCGGCAATGCTGCTGCGCAGGCGGGTAAAAAAGCCAGCACAGCGGCCAAGACCACTGCCTCGGTGGTCAACTCTTATGCGACCACCATGACCGAGGTGGCCGGGAAGATCACCCGCACCATCCAGACCACCAACGAAGAGCTCTCCAACGGGAAAAAGCAGACCAAACAGGTCATCACCGAGACCAGCCGCGAAATGGTCAACGGCGTTTTGATGGATCTCAAGACGGTCACCACGGTGGCCGCCGATGGCAAGCGCACCGTCCAGAAAACCGCCGAGATGGTGCGCGAGACGGCTTCGACGGTCACCTCGGCCTTTGACTCTGTGGTGGACGGCGTCCAGACCACAACCCAGACGATCACCGAGACCCTGACCGACGGCACCGAGACCACAAAACAGGTCATCACTGAGACGGAAAACAAGGTGCTGAACGGAATGCTGGTCACGGTGGAGCGTGTCAAGACCATTGCCGCCGACGGCGGTGTGCAGGTGGCTGAGACCATCAAGAAAGCATCTGCAGATACCTTCTCCGGCCTGACAAAGGGCTGGCAGAAAGAGGCCGACAATGGCGTTCTGGGCACCTTTGACACGCTGGTGAATGCCGTGAAAAAGCAGGATTGGCTGAGCGTCGGGCAATGGGTGGTCTCCACCCTGTACAACGGCCTTGCACCCGAGACCAAAGAGCTGATCGACAGCTTCGGAAAAAACCTGATCCAGCAGGTCAACGGCTTTCTGGGCAAAGGCATCAGCCAGATCGCCGACGGCGCATGGGGGCTTGGCACCCAGATCTTCTCCGGCCTGACCGGCGGCATCGGTGACGTGGTCAGCCAGTTCTCCGGCCTCGGCACCACGCTGACCGGGATCTTCCAGGGGCTGCAGCAGCCTCTGAGTGCCGTATCCCTTGCCATCAGCAAGGGGCTGTCCGGCGGCCTGCTCAGCTGCTTCCCGGAGATCCTGACGGCGGTCGGAGGTCTGCTCACGTCGATCGGCGCGGCCTTTACCGGCATGCTGGAAGCGATCGGCGGCACACTGACTGCCCTTGGCATCCCCACCGGCCCTTTGATGATCGCAGCCGGCATCGCCCTTGTGGCAGTCATCGCCGGTCTGGTGGCGGCTCTGGGCGTCTCCTTCCGCCGGAAGAACACCTCCACTGGCAGCACAGCATCCGGCGGCAGCGTGATCTCCAACACGGCAAGCTCCCTGTGGGACTACGAAAAGACCTCTCCGCTGCCTCAGCGCCAGCAGCGTCCCAACGTTGAGGTCAATCAGTACATTTACTCCAAAGCGCAGACGGCCGCCGACCTGATGCGCGAAGCACAATACGAGCAGGAAAGGGCGGTGCTTGCCGGTGTTTGATGCTGTTTTTACTGCCAATAGCGGCCAGAGCTTCGCCTTTGGCTATAAGGCGGGCGTGCTGTGGAGCTGCGACCCGCTGGGTGACCTGCCTGTGGATCTGGAGACCAGTCAGGGCTATCAGCAGGTGGGCGCGACGGTGGAGAGCCGCAGCATCTCCGGCGTCACCCGCACCATCACCGGGCGCATCCTGCGCAACACGGATTACTGCAAGCGTCAGCTGCGGGACGTGTTTGCGCCTTACGTCACCGGGCGGCTCACGGTGGCCGGGAAGTATTACTGCGACGCCGAGGTGCAGCGCTGCCCGGCCATCAGCCCCGCGAAGCTCTGGCCGACCTTCAGCCTCCAGCTGTACTGCCCGAACCCCTACTGGCACAGCACGGCCGAAACAACGGCGGCCACCATCAAGGTGACCCCAACCTTCCGGCTGCCGGTCTGCTACGATGCACACCAGTACGGCGTACGGGAACAGGCCGACTACATCAAGATCGTCAATGATGGTCTGGACACCCAGAGCTTCAAGCTCTCGCTTTCGGCCAGAGGCACCGTTGTCAACCCCGGCGTCCTCAACCCGGAAACGGGCGAGTATCTGCGCTTCATTACGACCCTGCAGGATGGTGACGAGCTGCAGATCTACCGCGAAAACGACCTGCTTCTGGTCGAACAGATCATCGATGGCAAAGCCTACAATGTCCTTTCCGTGCTGGATCAGAGCAGCACTTTGTGGACAGTGTACCATGGCGCGCAGGCGTGGCAGCGCACCGCAGACTCCGGCGATGGCTGGATTTTTCTGTCACTGACCATGCACGCGGCCTATTCCACGATCATACTGGAGGATTCCGATGGCTGATATCACATCTGTTCTGACTGCATCCGGACACAAAAGCATCTGCGTCTATGACGCACAGCTGAAGTCTCTGGGGCGCATCGAGAGTTGGCTGTCGCTGGTCTGGCCGGAACGGTACAATGTCTACTCCAGCGTGCAGGGTGCACAGCTGGAGCTGCACGACACGACCGCTCTGCAGGCGTTGTGCCGCCCTGACCGATATTTGTGGCTTGTGGGCAGCGACCGGATCATGCGCATCGTCTCGGCACAAAAATCCGACCACAAGCTGGTGGTCTCCACCAAGGATGCCGCCTGTATTCTGGATGAGCGGATCAGCACCGGAACTTTAAGCAATTTTGCCGCAGAGGATACCCTGCGCAGTCTGGTGTCCGGCGTGTCTCCTTGGCCGCGCCTTGAGCTGGGTGCTGCGGCCGGGCTGACAGACGCCTATCCCGGCGAAGTCAAACCCGGCAGCCTGCTGACCATTGCCGAACAAGTGTGTCAGGAGCTGGACATCGGCTTCCGCGTGCGGTTTGACCAGCCGGAAGCGAAGCTGCTGTTTGAGCTATACCGGCCAAAGCTGAACCCGAACGCCCGCTATGCGCCCCAGTACGGCAACCTGACCGATCTGACCTATACCGAGAGCATCACGGACTATAAGAATATCTGTACCGTGATCGGTGCGGACGGCACTGTCACTGTGGGAGCCACCGGCAACACCGGCACCGCCCGGCGGGAGATGCTGCTGGATGCATCCGGCAAGAAAAAAGAGGACGGTCAGTCGCAGGACGGCTATCTTGCCTCGCTGCGGGCACAGGGCGAGCAGGAGCTGGCCAAGCACACCCGTATTGAGAACTTCCGCTTTACGCCCACCGGCAGCATCACGGTGGGCATGGTCGTGGCGGCCAGCCTGCCCGGCACGGACATTCAGGCCGCTGCCCGCATCACCTCTGTGACCCTGACCTCACAGAAGGGCGAAAACTCGGTCAGTACCGAGATCGGTACTCCCATTCTCAGGAGGAGAACATGAGCATTATCACTTACCCGCTGAATGGCGTGACATACGATGCCGAGGATGTAAGCACCTACCTGTGCACACGCACCTCAGGTGTCTATGCCAAAGAGACGAACTTTGCCGTCAGCATCACCGGCACCCGGCAGATCACCATTGCCCCCGGCCTTGCATGGATCAATTATGACGATTTCAAAGGCGTATCCGTCTGCAGCCGGGAAAACACGGCTCTGACCGTACCGGATGCAGACAACACGCTCAACCGCGTGGATCGTGTGGTGCTGCAGTTCGATACATCCAACAATCTCACGGCGATCAGGCTCAAGCCCGGCACGCCTGCTGTGGCCGCGCAGCCGCCCGAGATCCTGCAGAACCACAACGTTTATGAGCTTGGCCTGTGCACGGTCTCTGTCCCGGCAGGCTCAACCGCCATCACCGCCGCCGACATCACCGACACCCGCACCGATGAAGCCGTCTGCGGAGTCATGCGGGACGGCGTGACCGGCATCCCCACCGGCACTTTGGTGCAGCAGTGGCAGGCCGTGATTGAATCCATGAAGGGTGGCAGTTTTTATACCCGTGCCGAGGTGGACGCGCTGCTGAAGACAACGCAAACTTACAGTAAGACCGAGGTGGACACGCTGCTGAAGACAACGCAAACCACGCTGCAGCAGCAGATCAGCGCGGCATCTGCGATCACGGCCAGCGGAAACGGTTATATCCGTTTCTCGGACGGCACGCAGATCTGCTGGAATACAGCTAAGTTGCGTTCTTCGTCCGGTAACTACGTTTTCACGTTTCCTGTGCCGTTTATCAATACCTCCTATGCGGTCGCGGGCTTTAAAGCAGACAGAATCAGTGACACAAACTATAACAACTTTTGCTATAACACAAAAAAGACGGGTCAAGTAGAGATTGATAGCGCATACAACGGCTACAGCGATAACCTGTATAGTACATTTATCGTAATCGGGCGCTGGAAATAAGGAGGGAGACATGGACATCAAACTCGGAAGCACCATTGCAAAGCCTGTTGTAACACAGGCACAATGCGATGCCTATACCGCTATGGCAGACGCCGTAGCCGCTCACAACGCTGCTTGCGGCGTTGGCAACATGCTTTGGTGTATCGAGGATAAAGAGCACTACTACGCCATCGCAGAGGATAGAATCATACAGCCGCCCACCGCCGAAGAGCTGGCCGCGCAGGAGGAAGAGCGCAAAAAGGCCGAAGCCCGGGAGAAGCTGCCGGAGACGGTGGCGGCGCTGCAGGCCGCTCTGGCCGACGCGGACGCTTTGAACCTTGACCAGGACTACCGCCTGACTCTTTTGGAGCTGGGCGTGACCGATGATG
>ERZ1034680.702-NODE-702-length-14950-cov-18.240215_pt1 | contig 14950 bp, 18 predicted proteins | sample MGYA00520639_ERZ1034680 | MGnify/ENA primary metagenome ERZ1034680 (study PRJEB33766, sample SAMN09781760) | gut metagenome | biome: gut microbiome | host: Homo sapiens | place: Madagascar | study: EMG produced TPA metagenomics assembly of the PRJNA485056 data...
TGAAAGAGAGGATTGAAAGATGATTTTTATGAAAATTAAAAACGAGTATGAATTGAAAAGAGAATTAAACGGAACGATTTATAATTTTTATTCTGTGTTTGGATTAAAAACAATTATGAATCATTTGGAAGAGACGGGAAAAAAATACGAATTCAACCCGGACACCTTCGCTTCTGGGTTCGTTGAGTATTCCGACGCGGCCGGATCTTCTCTTGATCTCCGGGACTTGATCAGCGATTTTGGTTATATGCTGGAAGGTGAAGAGATTGACGAAACAAAAGAACCGTGGGTGTTGGTTGCGGAGGCAATTGAAGCGGAAGGACGGAATACAGTTTTGTGGATCCAGTCAGAAGCCGTTAATGGTATTGTGGTAGTTTACTAAAGAAACGAGGTGAAAGAAATGAAAACACTGTATTTACTAAAAATGGGGTGTGATGATAATAACATCACTACAGATATCAAGAATCACCGGGTCAGAGTGGTTGAAAATATTGATATCTGCTATAAGGGCAAGACCTATAATATGTTTTTCGAATTTTGTCAAGGTGTTCACCGCCGCTACAGAAAAACGAACAAGAGAACCGGGGCACCGCTCAAAAGAGAGGTGGAGGAAATCATCGTCAAAGATGGGTTATACATTAATACACAATTCGAAAAATTGGAGAGAGTCGCCGAAGACGGTACACCGCTTTTTAGCTGCTGGAGAAATGCAGCCTTTGAGCAAGAATTTTATGAGGAACACCACGCATACACCCGGGAGGATATTCTCGAAGTTGTAAACCGCTACAAAATCGGCGAAAAGTATACAAACATTTGCTTAATTGATCGTGTAGACGATATCGAACGGAGGTGAGAGCGTGAAGACACTGAAAGAGATCAGAAACAGCGGTGATTATTACCTTCACCACACCGAAAGCCGCCGCGGCTACATTAGCCGCAAAAAAGGCGGCGAAAAGGTGAAACCATATGCGGGTATATTTGGAAAAGGTTTTATTATTGTGTCCCCACGATGGGACACAAATCAATATGTTAATATATCCTACTGGGTTGAGATGAAAGGGGAAAACAATGATTAGGGGGTTTATTAATCCGCTCTATGTGAATCGGATCATTAGCGAATTGGGCGGCTATGAATCAGTGGCGGAATGCCGGGAGGGTGTGTTGCTTGATTCAATGCTATTCTATGCAGCTAATAGCGTTATAGCATTGATGGAACATCCCGCCGGGTACAATCGCTCTTGTTACCGTGTGGAGATGGCACCGGAAGGAAGCAAGGAAGCAAGCAAGATTGAACGCTATTTCACAATGAAATTGGAATTAGATTATACTAGATAATTGAGCAAGGAGGATATATAATCATGAGTATCAAAGTTGATGAATTGCTGGAGATTGGAAGACGGTACAATGATATCGACGCCCAAATTAAGGCATTAGAAAAGGAAAAGGAACGGTTGAAAGCCGTTATCGTGGCAAACATCGGCCGCGGCAATTCTAGAACGGTTGATAATCAATTGACCTTCAAGGTTAATCCGATTGAATTCAAAAAATTTGATGATTCAGCTTTCAAGGCATCGGATCCGAAAACCTATGAGAAGTTTAAAACAAAGGTCGTTGCATATGATCGAGTAAGCGTCAAGGAGGTGAAGTAAGTGAAAAAATATAACACATGGGACACGGTCGAAACAGTATTAATTATAGCTTTTATCATACTTATTACACCGTTCATGGTGTGTTTAGACCTTGCTAGATTAAATTGTAAAGGTGGGAAGTTCTTAAGATAATAGCAAGCCGGGGTTTTTTCCCGGCTTTTTATTTTGCCTTGTTTTCCGCTACTGTACAAAGTTCGTATAATTAAATGATTGTTAGTTGTTGCCGCCTTCGTTCCGTTGGGATCCGTGGGCGGTTCTCTTATTTCCGGGGTTGAATTGGGTGGGTGCGGTTATACCCCCCGGGGGGGATACCACGCCGCACCACACCACCCATTGACATGGGTAAATATCCCCAAAATTTAAAAAGACCTTTACATTTACACAAACTATGATATTATTATACCGCCACTTCTTTTTCATTCATTTGATTTGTGCATTGTTGCAAGTACCTCCATTCTTGTAGCAATGCACTTTTTATTGGAGAATTTTATGAAAGAACTACTTGAAAAGATATTATATAAAGCAAATATGGGAAATCTCCAAGCTTGTGAGGACTTGTTTCACATGTGCTTGGAAACAGAGAAAACAGATTTGGTGTTGGCGGTTGAATACATGAGAAAACTGTCTCATTTCATCGAATCTAAAATCCCAACCACCGGTGATTCTACGGTTGCTCACACGCTGTTTGATTTACACAAACGTGTACTGCTGGAATTGGCTCCCTATGATTTCGATAGCTATCTCTTGTACATGGAATGGGACAGAGAACCGGAGAAGAAGTTTTATCCACCTCGGAGAAAGGTTCTGAAACAGGTGGTGGACGCTCTACAGGAGCTTGCAGAGGATAAATTGGATTTATTGGCAATCAGTATGCCGCCGGGAACAGGGAAAACCACACTGGCGATATTTTTCTTAACATGGCTTGCCGGGAGAAATCCTAACGAACCGATGTTGACAGCCAGTCACAGTAATTCCTTTGTGAGAGGGGTGTATGACGAATGCTTGCGGATTTTCGATGGTAATGGCGGTGAGTATCTGTGGTCGGATGTGTTTCCACATGTTCCTATCGCTGGAACCAATGCGAAAGATTGCAGAATTGATTTAGATAAACGGCAGAGGTTCGAGACACTGGAATTTACTTCCATCGGAACAGGTAATGCCGGACTCTACAGAGCGGCCAGTCTCTTATACTGTGATGACCTTGTGTCCGGACTGGAAGTTGCACTCTCGAAAGAGAGATTGGATAAGCTGTGGGGAACGTATACCACAGACCTAAGGCAGAGAAAAATCGGAGACCATTGTAAAGAGCTGCATATCGCCACTAGGTGGTCTGTACACGATGTAATCGGGAGACTGGAAGAGAATTACGGTGACGGAGACAGGGCGAAATTTATTGTTTTACCGGCGATAAACGAAGAGGGAGAATCGAACTTCAATTATGATTACGGAGTTGGATTCACTACAGAATTTTATCATGAGCAACAGGAAACCATGGACGATGTGAGCTGGCGAGCGTTGTACATGAACGAACCGATTGAACGTGAGGGATTACTGTATGCAGACGATGAACTAAGACGATTTTTTGATTTACCGGCAGAGGATCCGGACGGGATTATCGGTGTCTGTGATACCAAAGACAGGGGGTCGGATTATGCTTTTCTCCCAGTTGCTTACATCTACGGAGATAATTATTATATTATGGATTGTGTTTGTGATAACGGTCTCCCGAATATCGTAGACGCTAGACTCACAGAAATTCTTGTGAGAAACAAGGTGAAAATGTGCCGGTTTGAATCCAATTCAGCCGGGGGCAGAATCGCTGAGAAAATCCACAATGAAGTGAAAGAAAAGGGCGGTATAACGAATATCAGCACCAAATACACCACGGCGAACAAGGAAACGAAAATCATTGTGAACAGTGCGTGGGTGAAAGAACACTGTCTCTTCTTAGACGAATCTCAATATAAGAAAAATTCTGATTACGGTAAGATGATGAATATGCTTTGTTCGTATACCGTAGCCGGTAAGAACAAACACGATGATGTACCGGACGGAATGGCTATGCTTGCTGAATTTGCTCAAAGTCTTGTGACCGCTAAAGTAGAAGTTTTCCAAAGACCTTGGTAATGCAAATTTGGTGCTTTTGAATGTATATTTGAGGTTACGTGAATATTGTTAAATTAGAATGATAGTTGTAAAATAACTATACTGGTTGTTTGATTGTTTGTCATCCTTTGCTTAGTGCGTTATCGCAAGAGAATTTAATCTTTTGCGATAACGCACTTTTTATTTTTGCAGAAAGGAGGTCGAAAGTGGCTCACAATATCGATTCATCAAAATCAAGAAGTGAAACGAGAATCATGAACGGTAGACGGATTATCACAAGTGGTGTCAAGGAAATCACAGGAGATAATGTCATCGATGTGTTGCAGAAAACCATGCTGGAGCATGAACTTAATCGCAGTGAAATTGATTATCTCTATCGCTACTACAAAGGCGATCAGCCTGTTCGGTATCGTGAAAAAACCGTTCGACCGGAAATCTGTAACAAAATCGTTGAAAACAGAGCGAACGAGATTGTGTCGTTCAAGGTTGGTTATCTGTGTGGAGAACCGATTCAATATGTCAGCAGAGGTGGAGACGAAAACATCGTAAATCAGATTAATGCACTGAACGAATACATGTTTTCGGAAGACAAAGCGTCGCAAGACCAAGAATTGGTCGAGTGGCAGATGATTTGCGGAACATCGTATCGAATGGTTTTACCGGACGATTCACCGGAACTGGGTTTAGAACCGGATGACGCACCGTTCGAGCTTTTCACACTGGATCCGAGAAATACATACGTTGTGTATTCACAGGATGTGGGTTCCAAACCGCTCATGGCTGTGAAGTATATGAGAGACGTTGACACAGGTGTTACTCATTACTCGGTATACACCGACAAGATGTGTTATTACATCGATGACTTGATAAAAATCAATGAAAAACCTCACATTCTAGGCATGATACCTATCATCGAATATCCGGCGAATAACGCAAGACTGGGTTCGTTCGAAATCGTTTTACCACTGCTGGACGCAATCAACAATGTCGGAAGTAACCGTTTGGACGGTGTGGAACAGCTTGTACAGGCTTTCATCAAGTTCGTGAATTGCGATATCGATGTGGACACCTATCAGCAGTTCTTAGAGATGGGTGCAATCAAGGTGAAGTCCACTGATGGTACGAGCGCTGATGTAGATGAAGTAGCGACAGAACTTAATCAGACACAATCGCAGACACTGAAAGATGATTTTTATAATGCAGTTCTCACGATTTGCGGAATGCCGAATCGTAATGGTGGTTCTTCCACCAGTGACACCGGATCGGCGGTACTGCTGAGAGACGGTTGGTCGGACGCGGAAGCGAGAGCAAAAGACAGCGAGAACGTGTTTAAGCGTTCTGAGAAGAAAATGCTAAAGCTTGTTCTTAAGATTTGCAGAGAGTTCGGAAAGCTGACACTTAGACTCAAAGACATTGACATGAAGTTCACTCGTAGAAATTACGAAGCGATTCAGAGTAAGTCACAGGTTCTCATTTCGATGTTAGGTGAGCCGAAAATCCATCCACAGCTTGCTTTCTTGCACAGTGGATTGTTTACGGACGCTGAGTCTGCTTATCAGATGAGCATGGATTATTACGAAGAACAGCAAGCGAAAGCACTGGAACAGGCACAAATGTTAAGAAACACAAACGAGGGTGAAAATTCAGAAGACGAATCCTCGGAAGAAGATACAGAAGATGGTCAGAGAAGACCTAAACCGCAGAATTAGTCACAGAAGACTTAAAAAGACAGGAGATTGAAACATGAAATTAGATTTATCCAAAATTGAAGGCTACGAGAATATGTCGGTTGAAGATAAGCTGAAAGCTCTTGAATCTTATGAGATTGAACAGGACTACACCGGATACGTCAAGAAAGATGTGTTTGATAAGACAGCTTCCGAACTGGCAGAAAAGAAGAGACAGCTTAAAGCAAAACTGACGGAAGAGGAAACGAAAGAACAGGAACGTAATGAAGCATTTGAAAAATTGCAGAAGAACTACGACGATCTTGTTCGAGAAAATCAGATTTCTCAGTATACCTCGGAGTTGCTTTCTGCGGGTTATGATGAAAAACTCGCCGGTGATACCGCTTTGGCTATGGTTGATGGTGACACAGCTAAAGTATTTTCGAATCAGAAAAAGCACCTCCAAAACATGGAAAAGAAATTGCGTGTTGAAATCTTGAAAGACACTCCGAAACCGGTTGAAAACGGTGATTCGGACACGATGACACTTGATAAGTTTCGGAAGTTGTCGGCGGCTGATAGATTGAAATACGCTGACGATAACCCCGAAGAGTATAAAGCATTATACACAGGAGGTAATGAATAATGGCTCACAAGATTTATGACAATTTCTACCTGTCCAACGAAATCGAGGATCAGTTCAATTCCCATTTGGATTTGCAGCAGTTTTGCACGGTAGATAATTCACTGGTTGGCACACCGGGTATGCTGAGAAAAATCAACGTATACAGTGCAACCAGCGGCACCGAGAAACTGGACATGGGACAGGGAAACACCAAGGATATCGAAGTATCCTACAAACAGGAAGAGTATAGAATCAAGCTGGCTCAGAACAGATTCCCTTATTTCGATGAACAGGAAATGACGGATCCTATGCTTGTTCCAACAGGTGTTAGACACATGGGAACAGACATGTTTAACACAGAAAACGCTGACATTTACGGCGAGTTTCTGAAGGCACCAATCACTGTTCCGGCTGTTAAGTTTGACTTTGACGCTTTCGTAGACGCTGTGGCAAACATCAACGTAGAAAGCACTGATAACGATCCGGCTGTTACAGCACCGATGACCTTTGCGTTCGTTCACCCGATTGATGTTGCTGAAATCAGAAAGAACTTCAAGGATGAACTCAAATACATGGAGAGTTTCGCTCGCACCGGATACGTTGGAACTGCCGGCGGTGTGAACATCTACACCAAGAAGGACGCTAAACCGGGTGTGATTGCGGTCGCAACCAAAGAGGCGGTAACTGTGTTTAACAAGAAGGGTACTGAGGTAGAACAGCAGAGAGACGCAAACATTCGTAAGAATGAGATTTTCTCTAGAAAGTTCTACATCGTAGCACTGACCGATACCACAAAGGCTGCACTGCTTAAGAAGGGTAAGATGACTGCTTCCACAGATACTACTGTGACTGAAAGCAAGACTTACTACGCAAAGACCGACAGCGGTTACATTGTGGGTAAGCCGGAAACAAACCCTAAGACAGAAGGTTTCTACGAATTTTCTGCATAGTTGATTGAGAAAGGAGGTTGTCAGCGGTATGACCGAAACAGAAAAAATATTGACCGTCAAAGCCATGGTTGGTGATTCTGATAGTGATGAAACGCTGGCAATCTACCTTCGGTTAGCCGGGCAGAAAATCATCAATAGAGCGTTTCCGTATGACCACGATGTGGAAGAAGTACCGAAAAGGTATTCCACATTACAATGTGAGATTGCTGCATACATGCTGAATAAGCGAGGTGCAGAGGGACAGACGGCTCATACGGAAAACGGAATCACAAGGTCTTACGGAAGTGCAGATGTTCCGGAATCCATGTTATCAATCGTTGTACCACACTGTGGCACGATTCGATAGGGGTGAGAGTATGAAGGCACTCAGACGGAATAAACGCACATTCTACTATGCTCTCTACGAGGGCAAAGACCAAGTAATCGATGAATATGGGAATTTCACAGGAGAGTATGAAAACCACTGGGGAAAACCCTGTTCATATGCGGCTAATATTTCCTCCGCAAAAGGTGAAACAGATACTCGTCAATTCGGTGAAAACGAAACCTACGACAAGGTTTTAGTCATGGATAATGATGAAGTCGGTTTGCAGATTGACGAGTACGCTGTTTTATGGATAGACACGTTACCGACACTGGACGAAAACGGCGAAACCACCACACCGTATGATTACATCGTGAAAAAGGTTGCGAGAAGTATCAATAATGTTGCGTTCGCAATTACAAAGGTGGAAGTCCAATGAAGAAGATTGAGATTGATGTGTTTTCGAGCGAAAGCATTGAAAACGCTATTAAGCAGCTTGATTCTTACGCTAAGGAAATCGAGAGAAAAACAGAATTACTCAGAATAAAAGTAGCGGAAAGAATAGCAACCGAGGTTGAAATCGGATTCAGAATGGCTACCACATCGGATATGGTGAAAGGTTCGCCACCACCGAACGACACATCCGTGTATGTTCGAAACGAGGGCAACACAAGCGTCATCGTAGCAAACGGAACACAAATCATGTGGATTGAGTTCGGAGCCGGTGTTTATCACAACGGAAGTGTGGGTAGTTCACCACACCCGAAAGGTTCGGAGTTAGGAATGGTTATTGGTGGTTACGGTAAAGGCAGAGGTAAAAGAAGAGTGTGGGGATACGTTGAGTCAGAAGGTGATGAACTGAAATTGACAAGAGGTACACCGGCACAAATGCCTATGCTGAAAGCGGTAAACACCGTTTTAAACGATATACCGGACATTGCGAGAGAGGTGTTCAAATGATAGATATCGAAATTGAATTAATCGATCGCATTAGTGCGAAACTCAGAGAACAGTGTGAGGGTGTTTATGTCACAGGCGAGTACGTCAAATCACCACCTACATTCCCTTGTGTGTCAATCGTAGAGGTAGACAATCAAGTTTACCGAAACGGTAGAGACAGTGGGGAGATTGAAAATTTCGCCCAAGTGGCATACGAAATCAACGTGTACTCCAACAAAAGTGTTGGTCGCAAAACAGAATGTAAGAGAATCATGGGAATCGCCGATTCAGAAATGGCGAAACTCGGATTCACTAGAACGGTATATACACCTGTTCAAAACGAAAGAGACGCTACTATATACAGAATAGTTACGAGGTATAGAGCTATCGTTGATAAGAGCAAAACAATTTACAGGAGGTAAGAGATTATGGCTATTAGTACATACAAGACATTCCTTATGTGCGATAAGGAAGGTGCTGGTACTTACACCAAGCTGATTGACATTAAGGAGTTCCCGGATCTCGGTGGTGCTCCCGAAATGCTTGAAACAACTACACTGTCTGACAAAATGCAGACTTATATTCCGGGCATTCAGTCTTTGGATTCTTTGGAGTTCACAGCCAACTACACTTTGGAAGATTACAAAGCACTGGTGAAAATGCAGGACAGTGGAAAGGACACCAAGTTTGCGGTATGGTTCGGTGGAACTGAACAGGTAGATGGTGGTGTTACACCGACAGGTGACAAGGGTAAGTTTGCATTCACCGGACAGCTGTCTGTATATGCGAATGGTTCCGGCACCAATGAGGTTGTCGAAATGACGATTACTATTGCACCTTCTTCTCCAATCGTGATGAAGGAAGCATAGTTATATAAACAATTGTTTTAAGGAGGATTATTAGTTATGGCAAAGCAGTTAAAAATTAATTACAACGACAAAGAGTACACACTCGAATTCACAAGAAAGACGGTTGCACAGATGGAAGGAAACGGTTTCGTTGCGGCAGATGTTGAAACAAAACCAATGACCACCCTTCCGCTGCTGTTCGAAGGTGCGTTCCTTGCTCATCACAGATGGGTGAAGAAAGATGTGATTGATGAAATTTTCGACCACATCACAAACAAAGAGGATCTTATCGGTAAGCTGGCTGAAATGTATGCTGAACCGATTCTGTCCTTGGTAGAAGACCCGGAGGAATCTGAGGGAAACGCAAGCTGGACAACGAGCTGGTAGATAACTCGTTGCAACCGAACAGGTTTGAGGAATTAGGGAGCGAGCGAGATGGTCGCTCTGCTCCCATTTCTTATACAGACAGTTTTTATGAACAGTTCCCCTATTATCTATCAATAGGCATGACGGCAAAGCAGTATTGGGAAGACGACTGCACGCTGGTTAAATACTACAGAAAAGCTGATGAATACCGAATGGAAAGAATCAATCAGCAAGCGTGGTTACAAGGCATGTATATTTATGACGCGTTGAGCAGATTATCACCGATTCTTAAAGCTTTCCCGAAAAAAGGAACGAAAGCCGAGCCGTATCCGGAAGAGCCTTACGCTCTCAATCAAGAAAAAGAAGAAGAGGCTCGTAAGAAAAAACAGGAAACAGCAATGCAAAAGGGTATCCAGTTTATGGAGGCTTTTGCGTCTAAAACGAATAAACAATTTGAAGAGAAGGAGTAATTAGATTATGTCTGCAACGACAATGGAACAACTCGAAATACAAATTAATTCCAGTTCGACTAATGCCGTTGAAGGCATTTCTAAATTATCGAGGTCGCTGAATCGTCTGAATGCGGTTCTCAAAAGTTCTTTTGATACCTCGAATGTTGTACAGGGTATTCAAACACTGAATGCCGGATTGAAACAACTGGACGGTTCGGCGGCTGACAAACTGAGAAATATTGCGGAATCACTCAAAGCAATCAAAAGCGTAGGAGCCGTTACAGTCTCAGTAACAGACGGTGATTCGGATATTAACAAGCTCAAACTTGAAGTTAAATCTTTGAGAGAAGAGCTTGATAAACTCACCACATCGTCTGCTAGGAAAAGCACGAATACAAGTTTTTGGAGTTCTTTAAGAGTCGCAATCAACGGTGTGTCGAGTAGTATGTCTTCACAAAAGACAACGACCGATACAAATACCGCTAGTATGAATAAACAAGCTGCAACTGGTTCAAGACTCACAAGTGTTCTGTATTCGCTTAGAAACGCATACCAAGCGGCGGCTAGTGGTAATAACAACATGGCGAAAGCCAATGAGAGCGGCGGAAAATCATACACCGATCTCCTGTCTAAAGGAACTATATGGATTAATACCGCAAAAGCAATGTGGGGTACACTCAAAGGATTCATCGATCAATCAAACCAGTACACGGAAAATTTAAACCTGTTTACGGCTTCATTGGGTGAATATGCCGGAGAAGCACAGCAGTTCGCAGAGAGAGCGAGCGAAGTTCTCGGTATCGACCCGAGTGAATTTATGCGAAACGAGGGTACATTTAACTCTATCATCGAAGGTTTTGGTGTAGCTAATGACCAAGCATATCTCATGTCTAAGAATCTGACGCAACTCGGATATGATATTTCATCTTTCTACAACACGGATGTTGAAACAGCCATGCAGAAGTTACAGTCGGGTATTTCCGGAGAACTGGAACCGCTTAGAAGATTGGGTTATGACCTTTCGGTCGCTAGACTCCAACAGGAAGCATACAACCTTGGAATCTCGAAATCTGTCTCGAACATGACACAGGCTGAGAAGTCACAGCTTAGATACTATGCCATCATGACACAGGTCACACAGGTGCAAGGTGATATGGCGAGAACCTTAAACGCACCGGCGAACCAGCTCAGAGTGTTCCAAGCACAATGCACGATGGCCGCAAGAGCAATAGGTAACATATTTATCCCTATATTAAACAAGGTGCTACCGTATTTGATTGCATTTGCGAAAATCGTAAGACTTGTGGCGAGTGCCATTGCCGGTGTCTTTGGATTCAAGTTACCGAAGGTTGATTATTCCGGTATGAATGCCGGGGCGAAAGCCATGGGTAACTTGGGTGATAAAACCGATGGAGCGAATAACTCCCTTGGTAAAACACCGAAGAAAGTAAACAAAGTTACAAAAGCTTTGAAGAAATTGAAAAATGCCACAATCGGTATTGATGAACTGAACATTATATCCCCGGATACAAATAGTTCGCCTAGCGGTTCCGGTGGTTCCGGTGGAATCGGCGGAGGTGGCGGAGGCGGTATCGGCGGTATCGGCGGCGGTGACCTTGGTTTCAAGCTTCCGGAATACGATTTCTTGAAAGGTGCTATTGGTGCTAAAACAGACGAAATCGTAAAAAAGATTAAGAAGGCTATAAAAACAATAACCCTAATTCTAGGGGGAGCACTACTGGCTGTTGGTGCGATAATATTCTTTTTCGCCGGAAAAAACGTGAAAGGACTCGGTATCGGACTAGGCTTGATGGTAGCCGGTGCGGCTACGTTGGCTGCCGGAATAGCGTTCGGTTTGAACAACGATGTTATAGAAAATATAAAAAACATATGTAGTGCGATAGCCGGTGTTTTAGGAGGAGCGATGTTGGCTCTCGGTGCATTATTCTTGTTTTACGGATGGAAAAATCCAAAGGGTATGGCACTAGGTCTCGGTTTGATGGTTGTGGGTGCAGCTTCACTCGGTACAGCGATAGCGGTAAAGCTGAACGGCAACATCAGTGATGAGATATTAAGCATACTCAGCACAATAGCTAAAATCCTCGGAGGGGCATTGTTGGCTCTCGGTGCGATACTATTCTTTTTCGGCGGGAAAACACCTAAAAGCATGTCACTAGGTCTCGGACTGATGATAGCCGGTGCGGTGACACTTGCCGCAGGAATAGGACTGGGAACAGGATCCATCGTAAACGATGTGAAACGCATGATAACTCAAATCATGATTGTTGTCGGTGCGGCTACGTTGGCTATAGGTGCGATTCTTGTGGCTTGCGGAGTTTTGACAAAAGGTATACCACTCATGATAGCCGGTGTATCGTCACTGGTTACGGCGGCTGTTATAAACAAGAATGCAATCGCTAAGTTCATCACCGGTTCAGTTAAGAGTGTTTGGAAACTCATTGAAGACAACAGTGTGTTTTTTATGTTCTTAGGTTTGATATTGTTGATATCCGGTATAGGTGTACCACTCGGTATCGGACTGCTGGGTCTCGGTGCTGCCGGTTTGTACACTTCTTTATCGAGAAGTGATTCCGGAGCTTCCAAATTTCTCGCCAAAGTAAACAAATTCTTCAAAAGTATTAAGGACGCTTGGGACGATTTTGTTGGTTGGTGTAGCAAAGCTTGGGAAAACTTTAAGAAAAGTAAATTCTTTAGTTGGTTGTTCGGTGGTGACGATAAAAGCACCAAGAAAACCAAAGGCGGTGGATTTGATAACAAGTTCCTGTCCGGCTACACGAAGGATTCTCTTAAAGTCGGTGAGACCGTTGGAAAGAACGTGAAGAAGGGAACCGAGAAGGGATGGGGAGATTCTGCAAAGGGTTTCTTTGAAAAGTACCTCAAACCGATGAAGGAAACATCGAAGAGAACGAAGGTAGACGCTCCGAAACCACAGCTTGAAGACAACACAGGCGAACTGTGGAAACAATTCAAAGGTTGGTGGAAAGAGAAAACCGGAACACCGCTGAGTGTGAAAGGAATGGTCGAGCTTGCTCAGAAAGGTTGGAGATCCGTACAAGACTGGGTAAGCAAGTACATTGGCGAACCTGTTTCCGAAAGTGTCAAACTTGCGAAAGAGAAGTGGGACACCGTAAAGAAGTGGGTAGGAAAACACGTAGGCGGCATGTTCTCCGAAAAGGTCAAGCTTGCACAAGAGAAATGGGAAGATGTTAAATCGTGGGTTTCCAAATTCCTCGGTGGAGATTTCTTTGAGAATGTCGGACTCTCTAAGACATGGGATACCGTTCTGAAATGGGTGAAAGAACACACTGGTGGAATTTTCTACAAGGGTGTACACCTTTTGAAATCATTCGGAAAGGGTATTCAGACCGTAAAAGAGTGGCTGACTCAGAAACCTCAAAGCGGTGGAGAAGTCAAGAAAAAGATTGGAGTTACCAAAACCAAGAGTTGGGCAAGTGGTATTGCCTCATGGATTAAGGGGAAAGGAAACTGGGGCGGTTCTGTCAAGAAAGAAATCGGTGTTTCCAAGTCGAAAGATTGGAACATCGGCGGTATCGCTAAGTGGATTATCCGTAATTACATGGGCGGTAAGGTTGCAAAACCGATTGACCTTAAGAAACATGGTTGGAGTACCATTGGTGCGTGGGTTAAGAAATTCAAAGGCGGTGCTGTCAACTCGGCAATAGACTTGATTAAAGGAAACTGGAAAGACAAGTCTGTAGCCGGATGGGTTAAAAGTAGCAGCTCCGACAACACAGCCGATGCCGGAATAAATTTAGTCAAAGGAAACTGGGCTAAAAAATCTGTAGCCGAATGGGTGAAAGATCATTCAAGCCATAATTCCGTCACCGTTACGGTTAACCTTAAAAAGAAGGGCGGTAAAGCAGCCGGAGGTGGAATTTTCACCAAGCGTGACTTTACACTTCTCGCCGGTGGCGGTGTAATCACTGATTCCATTTGGAAAGCAACACCGAAATATGCCGGAGGTACGAACAACGCACACGGTTCAATGTTTATCGCCGGTGAAGCCGGAGCAGAACTTGTGGGTCACATCAACGGTCGAACCGAGGTTATGAATCGTTTCCAGCTTGCTTCCGTGATGGAACACGCAATCGTTGTGGGAATGTCTAGATTTACACAATTTTGGTCTGAGCTTTCCAAGAATGTCGTGCTGTGTGCGAATGGTGTCATAAACGCTGTTCTCGTATCCGCTGACGCTATCAACGGAAACATGGCTATGGCAACGGCTACCAGCTACGAGGGTGTAAACCGTCTTGCTAGATATGCTGTGTCAGACGACAGCAGAAACATTAATAACGACAGAATCTCCAATGAAGAGTGGAAACGAAATATGAGAGATTTCTATGTTGAGTATGTCGAGCCAACGCTGAAAGGCATTGCGAACGACACTAAGCGACAGGCTGATAAGAAGGAAACAACCGTTGTTCAGATTGGCAACAAAACTGTTGCGAAATCAATCAGAGAACAGGAAAAAGCAAATGGGTATAGATTCACGAAGTAGTTTTAAGGAGGTAGAGCAGTGGCAACACCTAAGCAAATCAATTTCATTAAGATAGGTAATGTCGCTCTACCTCCGTGCAAACGAGGTGTGAACATTACCGTTACCACCGTGGTGAATAACGGTAGAAACACAAACGGTGCTGTAGTCGGACAGAAGGTAGGTCGTGACCAATACAAGATTGATAACTTGGAGTGGGCATGGCTTACCGCTGAACAATGGGAAGGTGTTCTGAGTGTGATGAAGAGTTTCTACTTCAATGTCACCTTCCCGGATCCGGTAACAGGTCGAATGATTAAATTGAAAATGTACTGTGGTGACAGAAGTGCAGAGCCGTATTGGCTGGATAAGAACAATACAAAACCGACACACTACACGAATTGCAAAGTAAATCTGATCGACACCGGAAAAGGAAAGAAACAGTATGCAAGCAGTTAGTAAATTATATAAAGACGCAGATTGTAACATCAAGTTGAACATACAAATTAAATAGTCCATAAAGCTTCT
>ERZ1034680.703-NODE-703-length-14945-cov-45.390866_pt1 | contig 14945 bp, 16 predicted proteins | sample MGYA00520639_ERZ1034680 | MGnify/ENA primary metagenome ERZ1034680 (study PRJEB33766, sample SAMN09781760) | gut metagenome | biome: gut microbiome | host: Homo sapiens | place: Madagascar | study: EMG produced TPA metagenomics assembly of the PRJNA485056 data...
AAAGATCGAATGTTAAACTTACATAACCCATGAAGGGACTTTTTCAGTGCCCTCCTTAGGGAGGGTGGTGCTCCTAAATATGAAGAAGCGGAACTTGTTGTGCATCTTAGTGCATCTCTATGTACATATCTTACGAAGAAGAATTTCTCAAAAGAAAATGATTTGCTCTCTTTCTAAAAAATATGGAATATATGATAGAGTTCTTATATAAATCCTTTTGTAACAAATATACGCCTGTATGTTTATTGGTACTATCACTTGCTGTATCTTTTGTGTGCTATTGGATGCAGGGGAATTTATGGCTAAGTATAACACAGATAGTTGTTGGTCTTGTATTAGGTTTTCAATCAGTATTAGAGTCAAAGAGGGTGCATAGAGAAATGACTAAGTTGACAAAACGGATGGATGAGACTGGAGCCAAGGTGGTTGAGAACCCAGAATATTTATTTCTTTTGATAGATTCTGTAGAACATATCCTTTTTAGTATAAATAAGGAAGGATGTGTTGATTGGCAAAAAGGAATACCAAAGCCAATAAAGTTAGAATTGGATACTATAAAAAGAGAGATTGCTAATATCAAAAAGAATATGGGTGTTAATGACAAGTGATGCGCTAGCCGACAAACACTCGCAATTTTATTGCGTAAACAATCATCGGCAGCCCTTTAGGGCACAGGCTTCGCTGCCGATACCAAAACTCTGGCGGAGGCTATAGCGTAGCCAGCTACATCCTCTCGTCCCTGAGGGAAGAGAGGCTTGGTGAGAAAGGTGGAGCCTTCCTTAACGGTAAGGAAGGACGGGTAGGTTTTCGAAAATCTTATAATAAGAACAAAAGTTAAAACAAAAACAATGAATATAATCAAAACCGATATAGAAGGCGTCCTCATTATAGAGCCACGCCTCTTCCGTGACTCTCGTGGCTACTTCTTCGAGAGCTTCAGCGAGCGAGAGTTTGAAGATAAGGTTACGCCTATTCTGGGACACAGTGTACACTTCTGCCAAGACAACGAGTCTATGAGCAGCTATGGTGTGATGCGAGGCTTGCACTTCCAGCGCCCACCTTATACTCAGAGTAAGCTGGTACGCTGCATAACGGGTAGAGTCCTCGATGTCGCAGTAGACATCCGCAAAGGATCACCAACCTATGGCAAGCATGTGGCTGTAGAACTGACAGAAGACAATCATCGTCAGTTCTTCATTCCAAAGGGCTTTGCCCATGGTTTCGCAGTCCTCTCAGAAACTGCAGTGTTCCAATACAAGTGTGATAACTTCTATCACCCAGAGGCAGATGGAGGTATCAGCATTCTTGATGATACCCTCGGCATCGATTGGAAAATCCCTACAGAGCATGCCAATCTCTCAGAGAAAGATACGAAGCATGCAATGCTGAAGGACTTCGATTCACCATTCGATATCAATGTAGATCTCTACAAGTAATTGGGCAGAGTTGAAAAAACTCCTCCAAAAATTTGGTAGTTTCATCAAAAACCTTTTTTTTGCACCTAAAAATGGAGATACAATTATGAATACAGCTACATATACATTAGATGTCCCTGCAACCGATATTTCTCTTTTCAAGTCATTGATTAAGAAATTCGGGTGGGTTGCCAAAAAGCAAAAAGCCCCTAAGGCTTGTAGATTAGACAAGGCATTAGAAGCAGCAAAGAATGAAAAGCTCTTTGCTACTAATGATTTGGATGAATTAATGAAGAGTCTTGCGGAATGATGAAATATACTGTTAAGTATTCAACTTTGTTTAAAAAGTCATTTTTAACCGATACAGGTACACATAGTGACATTTTTGGTTGGTAGCCCACTAACATGAGTTATCTGAGAAAAATGTTATAGTAAGGTGCTGATACCCACCTTTAGTAAGGCGGTCCCATCCCGCAAAACCTGGCGAGGACTTTGATGCCCCGCCAACCATAAAGCATAGCGGTTCCGAGCACCGGAGGGCGGTTACATCCCTAATCCCTATGGTAGGGATTTAGGGCTTGGGTATAGGGTAAGGACTCCCTCTTCGCAAGAGGGAACAGGGGAGTCGAAAAAATACAATACTAAGATAATTATGAATGAAGAAAGAAATTCCTTTCGAAAGGAAATGTTAGGTAAGTTAGAAGAACAAAAGTTTCTTTAGCTTGTGTTGAGAGATTCTTCCTATACATAGCTATGGAAAAAAGTTGGTCTATGCTTCCATGTTACTATATTGAAAAAATAGATGAGGTGAAGGAGTGTGCTTAGCAATCCTTCACCCTAAAAGATAATGCAAACGAGCGCAATGAAAGCTGGCTTTCAAATTACCGAGTGCAGCTTATCTTATGCAAAACGATAATAAAATAACTTTTTTCAAAAACAGATATGTGTAACTACTTGTAAAATGGTGGGGACGCTGTATTGGTGATATACAAGCAGAAAGTTATTTTGAAAACTATCTAAAATAAGAATTATGAAGTTATCCTATAAAGATTATAATTTTGATGATTCTCTTCGAATGATGGATTCAGTTTTATCAGCACCTTCAGATGTGATTAGAGATAGTGATTCTATTCCTTCGAAAGACATGTTGAATGCTAGTAATGCTTATTTTGTGTACTATACTGTTGTGCATATTAGACTTTTAGGTGTAACTGCTTCAATGGAAAGTAACCAAGAAGCTTACTTTAAAGTAAATAAAGTTGTTTTAGGAGAGTTTATCGCCTTATGTCGATCCTATCAGCAATGTGAAGATGTAGATATTTGCAACCAAACTGTCACTGTGGTATTGAATACGAGGTATAAGAAAGATATTGATGATGTGATAAGTTTAGTTTCCAAAATACGTAGTATAGTAGATGTCATCAATTTGAAACTTAGCAAAAGACAAAATCCGTTGATAAAAATAGCCATTGGCATAGATTATGGGAAAGGCTTGATGATGAAACTCTCTGATGACTCTACTAAAGAGCAAACAGATGTTTGTTGGTTAGGTGATGTTGTTAATCAAGCAATATTATTGTCTTCCTTTGCTGGTAAAAGTTATTTGGATGGGCCAATAATGATATCTGATGCAATATATGCAAATCTCAACGAAGATAATCAAAAGATGTTCAAGAGGAATGTTACGCATAATTGCTATCATGGCAGTTTGCAAAACAAAAGAATGAATGAATGGTGTAAGGAAAATAGTATTTAGTTATGGCAAAACCAAGAGTTTTTATAAGTTCGACCTTCTATGATTTGAGACAGGTTCGCACGGACTTAGATCAGTTTATAATGGCATTGGGCTATGAGCCTGTGAGGAATGAGGAGGGAGATATTCCTTATGGACAAGATGAAGAGCTAGAGAAATATTGCTATGAAGAAATTAAAAATTGCGATATTTTGGTTTCCATTATTGGCGGTCGTTTTGGGTCAGATTCAAAAGTTGCTCCTTATTCTGTTACGCAACAAGAAATCAAGACAGCTATGCAGGAACATAAGCAAGTATATATATTTGTAGAGAGTTCTGTATTAGCTGAGTTCCAAACTTATCTTTCTAATAAGGAAAATAAGGAGGTTAAATATGTATATGTTGATAGTATTAAGGTCTATGAGTTCTTAGAGGAAATAAACAAACTGAAAGTCAATAATACGATTAAAGGTTTTGATAGTACTACTGATATAACAAAGTTCTTGAGAGAACAGTTTGCGGGGCTGTTCAAGCGTTTTTTGGATGACCAAAATAAGGTTCGTGAGGCAAATACAATAGAGCAATTGCAAAAGACTTCTCAAACCTTGAACCAACTGGTGGAGATGTTTTCCAAGAAGAATGAAGGACAGTCAGAGCAGCTAAGACAAATACTTTTATTGAATCATCCTTTAATATCCTTTTTACAAGACAAGTTAGGAGTGACTTACAAATTCTATGTCAATTCTTGGGATGATTTGAATAATTTGTTAAAAGCAAGGGGATTCCTATTGCAAAAATCGACTCCACTTGATGAGTATTATAAATGGGTTCGTGAGAATTCCTCAGAAGGAAAAACTCATAATCTTTCTGTTGTAACATCCTTATTTCAGGATGTTAACGGTGAAAAGTTATTGAAACCAATCAATGTCAATGATTGGAAAGATTCTTATACTAAATATGAGGTTAAGGAAAATGATCCATTTGACTTGCCTTTTTAAATATAAATTATAGTCATTTAAAACAGAATATTATGGCAAGAACAAGAACGTATATAGCTGGCGATTGGACAGGAGATTCCGATGCCATTGAACAATTGTATAAATGGAATAAAGGAGATAAGTGGAGTTTCCATTTTGTTGATGCACATAGTAATCATAATTGCTATGATTCATCTAAGCCATGTACAATTAAGGCAGATTTATCTTCTAGAATGAGTATTACTAAAATTTTTGTATTGATAGTTGGAAATGATACCAAGAATACAAGGAAGGGATCGTGTGCTTATCAAGATTGTGATAAGAGAAATTATAATTATTATCTTCAGAAGAATGAATGCTCAGTAATAGGGAAATCTTATAGTACTCAGAGCTTTATAGACTATGAATGTCAAATGGCTTATAATGCTTGGATAAAAGATGATGTGAAGATAGTTGTGTTGTATAATGCAGCTTCGGTAAATAAGAATAAGTGTCCTGATATACTAAAGAATATAGGTGTTCATGTGGCAATGAAGAGTTATAATGTCTATAGGGATAAATATGTCTATGACTATGAGCAAGTTAGAAAGGCTATAGAAGAATAACTTTGTGTGTTAAAATGAACTATAATCAAAGATAATAAAGGATGAATATACATTTTATCCACGACTTGTGGTTTTATAAGAGCTTGGTCTGTTCGAGATTTCTAAAGGCTTTAGGTATTTTGTTTACGATAGATAAGTTCTTGGAATGTTTCGATTGTTTTTCATGGCTTCAAATACATGACTTTTACTTTGGATTGGCAATTTGTACTATTAGTTTGTTATGGGGCATTTGGATTCTAATTAAAACAAAACAGAAAGTAACTCTAAAAATTAATAATCGTACAAAGCTGTCTATATTTTATGGGGATTTATTTAAAGAGCGACATATACGTGTAATTCCTGTTAATGAATATTTTGATACGCATTTAGATGATGGTATCATAGCACCTAATACAGTTCATGGTCAGTTCTTGAAAAGATACATAACACGCATTCCTGAACTTAGAAGAAAAATTGATGCTCAGTTGCAGCATCTTAGACAATTACCTAATACTCGTCAACGCAATATGGTAGCAGGATTACCTCAAAATCCATATCCATTAGGTACTACTATTCGAATAGAAATGGATGGGCAATACTATTTGTTGGTGGCGGTAACACGTTTTAACCAAGTTGAGCATGTTGATGTTGCTGATTCTGAGTATATGGGGATTATGCAACGTCTATTTTATCATATAGAACAACTAAATGATGGTAAGTCAGTCAGTTTACCTCTAATAGGTAGTGGTCAGGCAGGGTTTGGATATACCAATATGCAATTGCTTAATTTAATTGTACAAGCTGCTAGCTTATCTGATAGATTAGCAGTAATACATGGCATTAATGTTGTTTTGTACGATAGTGAATCTATGAGAAAAAGCATTAATTTATCTGTTATCAAATCGCTATATGATAATTGGAAAATTCTATAATGTTTAGGGTTTTTTAGGTTGGATATTTAGAGTAAAAGTTAAGTATATTCAATCATCAAATAACAACAAGCGAATAGCAGAGAATACGCTGCTTCTTTACTTCCGAATGCTCTTTATGATGGTTGTGTCGCTATACACGAGCCTACTCTTATAGAATGCTTTGGAGGTGGAAGACTTCGGAATATTATAACTAAGAAAAAATAATTTCATTATGAATGATTTTAAAGATATAAAAGTAGCAGTAGCCGGTACCGGCTACGTCGGTCTGAGTATAGCAACCCTGTTATCTCAGCACCATCATGTAACAGCAGTAGATGTAATCCCAGAGAAGGTGGAGAAACTCAACAATAAGATTTCTCCAACCAAGAGTGATTACATTGGAAAGTATTTGGCAGAGAAGCCATTTATATGTGACATTTTCAGTAGAGATTAATATTTAATAGATTTATGAGAGATAGAAACAATCAGAATGGCTCTTCTCAGACGCCATCCTTAGGGATACTTTACAAACTGAAAGTATCCTTCTGTGCCAATAAATTGGTAAATTGGTATTTTTCAAAGGCAACCTTGCCTTATTGGTGTATCTTTGCGCTCGATAGTATCGCTATCGTAGTGGCAGGTATGATAGCTACCTATATCGCAGAGGGAGGAGAAGTGCTGGCTTCTCATTTCTGGAGCTACCTCCTCACATTCATTTGTAGCCTGCCGTTATTCGTAGTGGGTATGAGATTATTCCATACCTATTCCGGCATCATGCGTTTCTCGTCATTTGTCGACCTGCTCCGCATATCCGGTGCCCTCTTCATCGGTTTCATCCTGAACAGCCTTCTTCTCGTTGTACTGTCAGACAGGATCCCTTGCGAGATTACCACAGAGTCTATTGTTGTCATGTTGTTCATCTCCATGATAGAGATGTGGACGATGCGAATCCTGGTGAAGTATATGTACGATTCCAGTTTCTATACTGATACCAAAATCCCAGTCTTCATCCTCGGTGTACGTGAAGGCGGTATCTCCCTGGCAAAGTCCATGCGCAACGATCATCCTTCACAGTATGTCGTGAAAGGATTTACTACCGAAGAAACCGGTATGATAGGAAGATTCCTGCTGGGTTGCGAAGTCTATTCATACGATGAAACCGTTTTGGCTGTCATGCACAAGATGAATGTCAAGACTCTCTTCGTAAGCCCTCTGGTCACAGAGAAGTTCCTGGAGAAACAGGATATGATTGACAAACTCACCGCTGAAGGTATCAAGATTATGATGATGCCAAAGGCACAGAGCTGGGACGGCAAGTCAAACCTCCGCCATCAGATGATGCGCGAGGTAGATATCGAAGACCTTCTTCCACGTGAGAAGATAGAAGTAGATATGGATGCCATTGGTAAACTCCTCAGCGGTCGCACCATTCTGATTACGGGAGCTGCCGGAAGTATCGGTTCCGAGATGGTGAAGCAGATTGCCATCTATAAGCCTGCACATCTGGTATTGGTAGATGAGGCTGAGACCCCAATGCACGATGTCCGTCTCTTCATGAACAAGAACTATGCGGATATCCCATGCGAAACCATCGTAACCAGCATCACCAATGCCACCCGTATGGAGCGCATCTTCTCCGAGTATCATCCAGACTATGTATTCCATGCTGCAGCCTATAAGCATGTACCGATGATGGAGGACAACCCATCAGAGGCAGTGCAGAATAATATATATGGTACGCGCGTGATAGCCGATATGGCTGTGAAGTACGGCACCAAGAAGTTTGTGATGATCTCTACCGATAAGGCTGTGAACCCAACCAACGTGATGGGCTGCAGCAAGCGAATCTGTGAGATTTATTGCCAGGCTTTGAACAAGGCGATTGTGGATGGCGAGATAAAGGGCGTTACCCAGTTCGTAACCACACGATTCGGTAATGTCTTGGGCAGTAACGGTTCCGTTATTCCAATCTTCAAGAAGCAGATAGCGATGGGCGGTCCTATCACTGTCACCCATCCTGACATCATCCGTTTCTTCATGCTTATCCCTGAAGCCTGCAAGTTGGTATTGGAGGCAGGAACCATGGGTAAGGGAGGCGAGATCTTCGTCTTCGATATGGGCAAGCCAGTCCGCATTGCCGATTTGGCAAAGCGTATGATAGCCCTTTCGGGAGTAGATGGCATCAACATCAAGTACGTTGGACTCCGAGATGGAGAAAAACTCTTCGAGGAAGTTCTGAACGACAAGGAAGCCACGGTTCCTACCCACCATCCAAAGATTATGGTAGCCAAGGTTCGTGAGTATCCTTATGAGTTGGCACGCAAGAACGAGGAAGACCTCTATCAGCTCTCCTTCACCTATGATGATATGGCAATCGTGAAGAAGATGAAGGAGATAGTACCAGAGTACAAGAGCCAGCACTCAAAGTACAGCGAGCTTGATGCAAAGTAACAAACTATCATTAATCAATAATAAATAATCAATAGATAAAATGTTATTACTCATATTAATCCTTTTCGGAGTCCTTGCCGTCCTCGCCCTCCTCATCATCCTTTGGGATTATTTCAAGCATGGAGGTGCAGCGGTTTGGGACTCGGAACATCCTGGTAGAATCATCACCCAGAAGGTAGCGAAGAACAGAAAGAAGAAATAGTCACGCAGATTTCCTGGCGAGACCTTTGGTGGTCCGCCAACCTTATAGCGTAGCGGTTCTGAGCACCAGAGGGCGGTTACATCCCCGCTTCCTGAGGAAGAGGGGCTTGAGGAGAAAGTGGAGCTCTCCTTGCAGGAGAGACGGAGAGGTAGAAAAGACTCCTTCTTTAATGCTAAAGAAGGCTGGGATGATTTATAACAAAATAAGAACAAAACACAATATCATGATGAATGATTTTAAAGATATAAAAGTAGCAGTAGCCGGTACCGGCTACGTCGGTCTGAGTATAGCAACCCTGTTATCTCAGCACCATCATGTAACAGCAGTAGATGTAATCCCAGAGAAGGTGGAGAAACTCAACAATAAGATTTCTCCAATCCAGGACGATTACATCGAAAAGTATTTGGCAGAAAAGCCATTGAACCTCGTGGCAACCCTTGACGGCAAGTCAGCCTATAAGGATGCAGACTTCGTAGTGATTGCAGCACCAACCAACTACGACCCAGTGAAGAACTACTTCGATACAACCCATGTAGAAGAAGTCATCGACCTGGTTCTGGAGGTAAACCCAGATGCAGTGATGGTCATTAAGAGTACCATCCCTGTAGGTTACACCCGCAGCCTCTATTTGAAGTATGCCAAGAAGGGCGTGAAGAAGTTCAACCTTCTCTTCTCTCCAGAGTTCCTTCGTGAGAGCAAGGCACTCTATGATAACCTTTACCCAAGCCGCATCATCGTAGGCTATCCAAAGATTATCGAACGCCCTGAGTTTGCAGAGGAGAACGAGGCAATCAAGTCAGTAACCAATGTCGAGATGTTGAAGGAAGCAGCCAAGACCTTCGCCGCTCTGCTCCAGGAAGGTGCCATCAAGGAGAACATCGATACTCTCTTCATGGGTATGAAGGAAGCGGAGGCAGTCAAGCTCTTCGCCAATACCTATCTGGCACTCCGAGTAAGCTACTTCAATGAGTTGGATACATACGCAGAGGTAAAGGGACTCGATACCAAGGCAATCATCGATGGCGTAGGTCTTGACCCACGAATCGGCACCCATTACAACAACCCAAGCTTCGGCTATGGTGGTTATTGCTTGCCAAAGGATACCAAGCAGCTTCTGGCAAACTATGCCGATGTACCAGAGAACTTGATAGAGGCTATCGTAGAGAGCAACCGTACCCGTAAGGACTATATCGCTGATGCTGTACTCCAGAAGGCAGGCTATTACAGCTATGCCGATGCCAACAGCTATGATGCCAGCAAGGAGCACAACTGTGTGATTGGTGTCTATCGCCTGACCATGAAGTCAAACAGCGACAACTTCCGCCAGTCAGCTATCCAGGGCATTATGAAGCGTATCAAGGCTAAGGGTGCAGAGGTAGTCATCTATGAGCCAACCCTGGAAGAGGGCAGCACCTTCTTTGGTAGCCGAGTAGAGAACAACCTCGAAGCCTTCAAGGTACAGAGCCATGCGATTATAGCCAATCGCTATGATTCTTGTTTAGATGATGTGAAGGAAAAGGTCTATACGAGAGATATTTTCCGCAGGGACTAATTTAAAATGATCAACTGTTTCTTTGAATATAATTTCATTCCTATTGTCTGGTGATGTTTCGTTGACATTCTTTTCTTTTATAATGACAACAATATGTTTCTTTAACTTTATAACAAAACTGAATGATATGATGAGAATTTATAATTTTTTGATGATTTTGCTTGGGTGGACTATGGCTATGCTGGACGGTACAAACAAAGTAGATCGGAATGAAATCTTAGTTCAAAGATCTTGATAGCTATAGCCAAAGGCGAAAGCCTGGTTTGAGGTTCGATTCCTTAACCGTCCGCTTTAGAGTTTTCAAAAAACTCATAGAAAACAAGCTAAGTTTTTTTCAACAAGAGCTTAAAATGAAGGGAATATTATTAGCAGGAGGTAGCGGTACTCGTTTGTATCCTATCACAAAGGGTATCAGCAAGCAGCTGATTCCTATCTTTGATAAGCCGATGATATATTATCCAATATCAGTATTGATGTTGGCAGGAATTCGTGAAATACTTATTATTTCAACACCATTCGACTTACCAGGTTTCAAACGCCTCTTAGGAGATGGAAGCCAGTTCGGTGTGAAGTTTGAGTATGCAGAGCAGCCATCACCAGATGGCTTAGCCCAAGCCTTCATTATCGGAGAGAAATTCATTGGTAATGATTCCGCTTGCCTTGTATTAGGCGATAATATCTTCTATGGTGCAGGATTAAATCAGATGCTGCATCAAGCAGTAGTAGATGCTGAACAGAATAACAAGGCAACCGTCTTTGGTTATCGCGTGAGTGATCCAGAGCGATATGGTGTAGCTGAGTTTGATGAGCAAGGCAATTGCCTCAGCATTGAAGAGAAGCCTGAGCATCCTAAGAGCAACTATGCTGTGGTAGGCTTGTACTTCTATCCTAACAAGGTGGTAGAAGTAGCTAAGCATATCAAGCCATCCGCTCGTGGTGAATTGGAAATCACCACTGTAAACCAGGAGTTCCTGAAGGATAAGCAGTTGAAGGTTCAGACCATGGCAAGAGGTTTTGCTTGGCTTGATACCGGAACCCATGATTCTCTTTCTGAAGCATCCACCTTTATTGAGGTCCTGGAGAAGCGACAGGGCTTGAAGGTAGCTTGCTTGGAAGGAATCGCATACCGCCAGGGATGGATTTCTGTAGAGCAATTGAAAGAGAATGCACAGTTTATGTTGAAGAACGACTATGGTAAGTATCTCCTAGGTCTTCTAAAAGAGAGCGTGAATACATTGAAATTGAATTTATTATATTGATTTTCGTATTTTTATCTCTAAAATTATATTTTTTATTTTATAAGTTTAAATATTTATCTATGATTCCATTTAACAAACCTTATTTCTCTGGTAGAGAATTGAAGTATTTGGAGGAAGTTTGTCATTCAACAACCATGAGTGGCAATGGTGATTTTACTAAGAAGTGTCATACCTTCTTTGAGCAGAAGTATGGCTTCAAGAAATGTCTTCTTGCTACATCTGGTACTGATGCCTTGGAGATGTGCGCCATGCTTTGTAACTTGAAGCCTGGCGATGAGGTGATTGTTCCTTCCTATACATTCGTATCTACAGCTTTGGCTTTCCTTCGTGAAGGTGCAAAGGTTGTATTTGCAGACAGTTCTGCAGAAAATCCTAATATGGAGGTTGAGCAGATTGAGCCATTGATCAATGAGAAGACCAAGGTGATTGCTGTGGTTCACTATGCAGGTGTTGCTTGTGACATGGATGCTATTATGGCTCTTGCAGAGAAGCATAATTTACTGGTAGTTGAGGATGCAGCTCATTGCATAGATTCATTCTATAAAGGTCGTCCATTGGGTAGCATCGGTCATTTGGGTGCTTTCTCTTTCCATGAGACCAAGAATATCAGTAGTGGTGAAGGTGGTATGTGCGTTATCAATGACGAGCGTTTTGTTCGCCGTGCCGAGATCATCTGGGAGAAGGGTACCAACCGTGCAGAGTTCTATCGTGGAATGGTCAACAAGTATGGTTGGGTAGATATGGGTTCTTCATTCTTGCCATCAGAGTTCAATGCTGCATATCTTTGGGCTCAGTTGGAGCAGCTTGATGATATTCAGGGCAAGCGCAAGCATATCTGGAACCGTTATTTCGAGGGCTTGAATGGTAAGATTGGCAATGAAGTGAAGTTGCCTTATATCCCTGAGTATGCTACCAACAATGCTCACATGTTCTATCTGCTCTGTCCAAGTTTGGAGTATCGTACTGCCTTGATGAAATTCTTGAAGGAGAATGATGTGCAGACTACATTCCACTACTTGCCATTGCATAGCAGTAAGTATTATGAGGACAAGCATGATGGCAGAGAGTTGCCAAATTGTGACAGATATGGTGACACCTTGGTAAGATTGCCATTGTTCTATGAATTGACAGATTGGGAGATTGATAAGATAGTGCAAATAATCTTAAAATTCATTCAGATCTATTAAGTTTTTATTGTCGGAGTGTAAATGTAAAGACACTCTGACAATTTGAAGATTTGATTAGTATATAATATTTTAAATATCTTTTTAAATATATTTATATGAATTTACATTTACTTCCAGATGAAAAAATAGTCAATAGAACTATTGAAATTTTTGAAAGTGTTTTTCCTGGCAAAAACAAATATCTTGTCTTCTTGAATGGAAAAGCTAGTAAATATGTCGATAATAGACATCCAAATATTTGTTTAACCCAATACGGTTCAAATGATTTTAAAAAAATTGTAGGTGAAACTAAGCAATATGATAAAATAATTATTCATTATCTCTCGCATTATTCTATTAAATTTTTGAATGAAATAGAACATGATAATATTTATTGGATTGAATGGGGATTTGACTTGTTTAATATGTTGCTTGAACCAAGAGGTTATAGAATATATTATCAAGATTCTGTTTTAGACAAATTTATTTATAGAAATAAAATTGTTGAGTTTGTGCATAAAAAGCTTCGTTTTTTGTTTCCATCAAAGGCTACTTTAGCTGCAATTGCTAAAATTAAATACTTCGTTCCTGATAGTATGTATGATGAGTATCCATTGCTCTTAAAATATTATCCTCAGTTTAAGCATCTTGAATATAAAGAGTTCTTTTATTATCCTATTCAACAGGTTATTGATAAATCTATATACAACAAAAGATGTTATGGAGCAAATATCATTATAGGAAATTCTGCTTCCCTTACGGGCAATCATTTAGAAGTTTTGCGTATGTTGTCAAAAATTGATTTGGGTGAAAGATTGGTTAAGTTGCCATTGAGTTATGGAGGTTCACCAGATTATGTTAGATTTTTAGCAGATCAAGGGACTTCATTGCTTGGGGAACATTTTTATTCACTTACATCTTATCTTTCGTTAAATGAGTATAATAACTTTTTGTTAGATGCTTCTTACTATATTTATAATAACTATCGTCAAGAAGCAGTAGGAAATATTCTAGTGGCTTTATTTTTTGGTGGAAAAGTATTTTTGAGTGATAATAGTCCTTTACTCGCATTCTATAAAAGATTAGGATTGGTAATTTATGCAGTTTCTGATTTGTCAAAAGAATCGTTAAATACACCTATGGCAGAAGAAGACGTACTCAATAATCGCAAAATAATAGAGTTACATTATTCGCTCAATAGGTTGTATAACTTAGTAAAACTTAATTTTTCGTAGATGTCAGTTTTTAGTGAAATTTTTAAAGGAACACTTTATAATGCTATTTCAAGGTATTCTAGTATAATTGTCAACCTAGTTGTTACTGGAGTTTTAGCTAGAATCTTGAGCCCATCTGATTTTGGCGTTGTTGCTTTAACTACTGTTTTTATGTCGTTTTTTGAGTTGCTGGGCAATATGGGTTTTGGACCTGCTATAATTCAAAATAAAACGTTAAATAATAAGGATATTGCTTCGATATTCAACTTCGTAATTTTAATAGCGTTTTTATTCGGTGCAATATGTTTTTTTCTTGCTCCAGCCTTTTCTGTTTTTTATGATGAAGAAAAGTTAGTGATTATAATGAGAATACTTTCATTTCAACTCTTCTTTTCTATATTAAATGTGGTACCATATTCACTACTATTGAAAGAAAAAAGGTTTAAATATGTAGCACGAGTTAACGTTTTTTGCCAATTTACTTTTGGATTTTTGGCTGTTGCTTCAGCTTTTTTAGGAATGGGTATATATTCTTTATTAATTACTCCGATTGGAACAGCTTTTGTCTTGTTTCTGTTAAATACAATTAAGGCTAAACGAATTTACGGAACATATTTTCTATGTGTTTTCTCGCAGGTTTCTATTAAAAAAGTTTTGTCTTTTTCGTTATATCAATTGTTGTTTAATGTTGTGAATTACTTTTCTCGAAATTTAGATAAACTGTTAATAGGAAATAAATTCTCTATGACAGATTTGAGCTTTTATGAAAAGTCATATCGTTTAATGCAACTTCCGATTTCTAATATTTCTAGTGTTCTTAGTCCTACCGTTCAGCCAGTATTATCCCAATATCAAGATTCTAGACGAGAACTCATAAAATACGAGCTTTCAATATTAAGAGCGCTATCCTTTATTGGATTCATGATAACTCCTTTTTTGTTTTTTTGCTCAAGGGATATTATTATTATAGTTTTTGGAGACAATTGGGGAAAGGCTATACCGATATTTCAAATACTATCTTTGTCAGTATTTATACAGATAATAGATTCTGCGTCAGGAAGTTTGCTTCAAGCCGCTAATGCGCCAAAAACCTTGTTTTTGTCAGGGATTATTTGCGCATTGTTAAATGTTTTATGTATTATAATAGGTGTGTTTTTTTTTAGAGATTTACTAATGCTTTCTTGGTTGTTAAATATTGCATTTCTGTTAAATTTGCTTGTTGATATGTACTTTATAGTGATGCGAATACTAAAAAGTTCTATTAAGGAACTAATTGCAATTTTTTATCAGCCGTTTATTTTGGGATTTTTAATAACACTAGAATTATATTGCTTTTCATATTTATGCAAGGAAAATATGTTTATTCATATCACCTTTAGCATAGTTTTAACTTTAATTACCTCTATTTTATATATTCACTTAAATAAAATTTATGATATTCTTAAGGTTTTTAAAAAATACATATAAGATAATAATAAAAAT
>ERZ1034680.707-NODE-707-length-14885-cov-6.369993_pt1 | contig 14885 bp, 10 predicted proteins | sample MGYA00520639_ERZ1034680 | MGnify/ENA primary metagenome ERZ1034680 (study PRJEB33766, sample SAMN09781760) | gut metagenome | biome: gut microbiome | host: Homo sapiens | place: Madagascar | study: EMG produced TPA metagenomics assembly of the PRJNA485056 data set...
TTCCCCAGAATATTTTTCTGCTCTTAGGGCTTGACTTTTAATAGTTAGTCACCTCGTTTACTGTTCCAGATAGGCAAGCAGCTGCTTTTCCAGCTCCGGGCCCCACCAGTCGCGGTAGCCAGACTTGTAGGGATGGATGTTGTCCTTCATGTACAGGGTGCGCTGCTCCTCGCTGATGCTGTTGAAGGCATCGTCGCTCCACAAATCCAGCACACCAACGTCCTCTTTTTCGGCAATTTCATACAGGCGGCTGACCATGGCAGGGTAGGCGTCGCTGTCATAGCGGGCGTTCGTGTAGAACACCACCGGGCAGTGCCACGTCTCCTTGGCGTAGCGGATAATATACTCGATAGCGCCGGTGATGGTGGCGGTATCATCGCCGAAATCCCCCAGCGGCATCCCCTTGGAGGCATCGTTGGTGGAGAGCTGGCAGACCACCAAATCAATCTGCTGGTCGGGGTCCACGTTATTCAGCATACGCTGGATGTAGGAGCTCTTGCCGGTGTCGCACAGCGTGGTGCCGTCCACGGCCTCCTTGATGGCGGTGCAGCCCATCCGTGCGGCAAAATATTCCGGGATGGACTGGTGCAGCGCGGCGGCACCGTTCGTGACCGAGGAGCCGAGGAACAGAACCGTTTTGCCCTGCAGGGGGCTGTTCTCCATCGGCTCAATTTTGGAAAAGTCATAGTCATCGCTGTTGCCGGGCATACCCTTCAAACGAATCTCCCCCAAAGCCTTGAACGGCCCGAAATTGAACTTCCAGCCGATGAAGCACCATTCCACCAAAAGGAACGCTGCAACGCCAATCAGGACGCGCACCACAATTTTTTTCACGTTTCGTTTTTTCTTTTCTGCTGCCATGGCTTACCCCTCCATCTTGACAACATCGCCCTCGGTGATGCCGTTCTCGTTGAAGCTGTCCACGCAGATATAATAGGTCTGCCCAGCCATCAGGGTCGAGAGGGTCACCTCGTCCGCGTCATAGACCAGCCAGCTGTGGTAGAGCTTGTCGGGCGCGGTGCCGTAGCGGACGTTGCAGCCCTGCGCGTTTTCAAGGTGCTGCCAGCTGATTTTGCCATCCAGCGCGTCCACACGCACGGCAGCGGCCTTGGCGGCGGCGGGGCGTGCGCCCGCACCGTTGCCGAACACCCGCAGCCCGCTGATGCGCAGCGTCTGGCCGTAGGGCAGGGCCCCGCCCATCACGCGGACATACCGTGCGCGGATGCCGTCCGCATACGCATAGTAGCCGTTCGAGCACTCGCGGGCCACATCCTCGCGCAGCGTCCAGTTCTCGCCGTCCAGACTGGTTTCCACAGTGTAATGCGAAATCTGGGGCCGCGTCTCGATGCGGCGGGTCTTGCGGTCATCGCCGTAGCTGTCGGCGGGGAAGTCTACCACCAGCTTTTCATCGGCCATATTGACCTGAATTGCGCGCACATCGCTCTCTGCGCCCAAGTCCACGCAGAGCCATTCGCCGGGCTTGTCGCTGCCTGCGCTCCACCAGTCGCGGCAGGTTTCATTTACCGCGTTGGCGGGGGCGCTGCCCTCGGCGGTGGAGGACGCCGTCACAGCCTTGCGGTAGCTCAACAGCATCCAGCACGGCTGCACAGCGGCGGCGTCAAACTTACCGGCGGGAATCTCGTGCGGATAGTCGGCAAAATTCTGGTTGCAGAACAGCACGCCGTCCGCGTCAAACCCGGCAGGGAAAAGCCCCACCCGGCGCTCAAAATCGTGGTTGACCGAAATGCGCATCGTGGCGGCGTGCCAGTAGTTGCCGTATTTATCGGCAATCGTGCTGCCGTGGCCCGCGCCGGTCATAAAGCCGCCCGGCACGGCGGAGAAGGGATTGGACGTTTGCAGCGTGAAGGGCCCCAGCGGATCCTTGGCGGTGTACACGCCGTCCGCGTAGGTGTTGTACTGGGTGCCGGGGCAGGCGTACTGCAGATAGTACGTACCATCGTGCTTGGTCATAAACGCGCCCTCGATGTAGGGCTTGCCGATGGCGTTGTACATGGCGGTCAGCACCTCGGCGTTCAGGCCGGGCACCTGTGCCATCTGGGGCGGCAGCTCCAATTTGCCGGTGGCCTCGTTGTAGAACTGGTGCACGGATTTGTACAGCACGCTGGCCTCGCGGTCGACAATGCCGTTGTCGCCGGGGCGCTCATAGCCCAGCGCCTCCTCGCAGCCGGAAATCAGCGGCCGCTTCTCGCCAATCGGCTCCATCGTGGCGGGGTCAAGCTCCACGCCCCAGATGGGGGTGGTGTTGGAGCAGCCCCAGTAGAAGTAGACCCGGCCATCGTCATCGCAGAAGATATCGGGGTCCCAGAAATCAAACGAGCAGCTGACCTCGGTAAAGGGCTCGGTCAGCGGGTCGGCGGTGCGCAGGATCGGGCAGTTGCGGCCCTTGCGGCTGGCGCAGAAGTAGAGGTAATCGCCCACCTGGCGCACATCGGGTGCGTAGTCATAAATCAGCAGATCCGGGTCGGCGTGGAAGTCCCAGTGCAGCAAATCGTCAGAGTACCAGAACCCCGCCGACATCGACACAAACAGGTAATATTTGCCCTTGAAGTACACCAGCGTCGGGTCAGCACCCTCGCGGAAGCCGGCGATGCGCTCGCCCTCCTTCATGTGCTGGTAACGGTAGCCCAGATCCAGCGGGTTGCAGTAGGTTTTCATTGCGGATCCTCCTTCTGGATGCCCTGCAGAACGCGGTTCAGCTGCTTTATGCTCTCGACATCGGCACCGGCCTGCTTGAGCATACTCTCAATCGTCATGCGCTGCATGGCGCGCTGCATCATGGCAACCAGCGCGGGGTTGTCCTTGACGGCGGCGGCCACATCACCGCGGGCAGCAACGTTTTTCTCGTTCATCTTGTTCAGGATCGGCCCGACTGTGGCATCGGCCATCGCGGCGGCCATATTGTCCTTGATGCTCCAGCAGCTCTCGTCAATGTCGCCGTCAAACCAGTTGTTGACGATCTGGTGGCTCGGCATCGAGTAGGCCGGGTTCGGCTCGGCCACGCGGTTGACAAGGATCACGCTGCAATGGCCATCGGCGCGGGCCTCAAAGGTGTGCTTGCCGGTGATGGGTGCCTTGAAAACAAACACCTTATCGCCCTTTTGCGTTTCCACCAGATGGCCGTCCTTGTAGAGGGACACCTCCGGCAGATTGGAGTAGACCTTGATTTCGGTCACGTCCTCGGCGCGGTCGACATAGCGGCTGCCGCAGATGTGGACAAACGGCTCCTTGCTCCAATAGGCCTTGTAGAGGTAGAAGGCGTCCTTCTTGGTTTTGCGGTCAAAGGTCACAAGTCCCTTCTGGTTCTCGCCGTGCTTGCCGCCCTCGTCGCGGCCATCGGCGGCAAAGTCAAACATATTCCACACGTGGGTGGCCCACAGCCACGGGCGGTCGGCAATCATTTTTGCCATATGCTCGTGGTAGACGCACTGATAGCTCTCGGTGTAGTCGCCCTTCTCGGGGGTGCTGGACTGGTAGGCCGGGTTGGCGTCCGCGCCGTACTCACTGAAGCCGATGCAGCGGTCAGGGTACTTGGCGTGGTACTCGTCAAAGAAATCATCGTTCTGGTCAAGGTCGCCAAGATACCAGCCGAAATAGAGGTTGTAGCTGTTCACATCGGGAATTTCCAGAATCGGGCTGGTGATTTCCAGCATAAAGACGTTTGCCATCGTGGTAAGGCGGGTCGGGTCCAGCCGGTGGGCCAGCTCGTTCAAGGCGCGGTGGTTCTCCAGCAGCTCCTCATTCACGGCGCTGGCGGCGGTAATCTCGTTGGAGAGCCCCCAGACCGCAATGCAGGGGTGGTTGTAGTTCTGGACGATCAGCTCCTCCATCTGGGTCAGCGTGTTGGCGCGGCCGTTCGTCATGTGCATCGTAATGTAGGGAATCTCGGCCCAGATGACCACGCCCTTCTCGTCGCACAGGTCATAGAACGCCTGCGCGTGCTGGTAGTGGGCCAGGCGAATCGTGTTCGCGCCCATCTCCAGAATCAGCGCCATATCCTCCTGCATCATCTCTTGGGTGAGGGCATTGCCCGCGCCCTTGCGGTCCTGATGGCGGGAGACGCCGCGCAGGGGATAGGGGCGGCCGTTCAAAATAAAGCCCTTCTGCGGGTCGATCTCAAACTTGCGGCAGCCGAAGCGTGCAGTCTCGCTCTCGCCGTTCTCCAGCTGTGCGGTGACGGTGTAGAGGTAGGGGTCGTCGAGGCCGTCCCACAGGCGGGCGTGCTCCAGCGTGAACACGGCCTTGGCGGTGCCGTTCTCCACCGCGGCGGTGGTCTGCTGGCCGTCCAGCGTGAAGGTCACGCTCTGCGCGCCGGTGACAAAGGCCTCCACCGTGACCTCACAGCGGCGGGCGGCAAGGTCGGTGACGATGGGCGTCACCTTGACGGGCACAGCGCCGTTTGCGGCAAGGGCAAAGTGGGCGGCAGGCACAATATGCAGCGTTACATCGCGGTAAATGCCGCCGTAGAAGGTGAAATCCGCCTTCTGCGGGTAGACCGTGTCATTGTCGCTGTTGTCCACCGTGACGGTCAGTATATTGTTGCTGGGGCGCAGGGCGTCGGTAATGTCCACGCGGAAGGTGGAGTAGCCGCCCTTGTGCTCGGCCAGCTTCTCTCCGTTCAGGCTGACCACGGCGGTCATGGCCACGCCGTCAAACTGCAGCACGGCGCGCCCGCCCGCAGGGAGCTCCGGCACGGGCAAAATCTTGGTATAGTGGCAGGTGCCGCGGTAGTAATCGTTGCCGCCGTCCTGCCCGTCCACGGCGTTCCAGGTGTGGGGCAGGGTGACGGTCTCATCGTGACCGTCTTTAGAAAAAATCCAATCCTGATTCAGTAAAATGGTCTTGCTCATAAAATGACTCCTTGTGTGGTTTTAACCTCAAAGAGCCGAAAGGGTTTGCAGCCCTTTCGGCTTTTGTGGGGTGGGCTTACTGAAGCTGTTCTTTAAAGAATTCAGACTGGGCAGCAGCCTTCTTCTCGGCAATGCGCTTCTGGACGTTGACCATCTCTTCCTTGCTCAGCGGGCAGCTGCGCATGGCAATCAGCGTAATGATCCAGCCGATGATAGGCAGACCAAACTTGAGAACCATAGCCATCCAGAAGATAGCGGGGGTGCAAGGGTCGGTGGGCTGGGGCATCGTGGCGGTGTAGCCCAGCAGCGCAACAGCACCGGTGGCAATCACGGCGGCAAAAGAGGTGATGAGTTTATCGACCAGGCTGTAGGTGCCGGAGACAACGGCGGGAATGTAGCGGCCGCTGCGGTCCAGCTCAAAGTCGATGGCATCGGCCATATACGAGGTGTTGGAGGTGGTGATGCACATATTGGAGCCGTTCTGCAGCAGAGACAGAATGACATAGATAATCATGGCGGGGCTGCCCATGACACCGATCTGTTTGGGGTCAATGACAATGAAGAACACGACCATAACAGCGGTGATGACCATGCTGATGCAGGTGAAATTGACAATGCCCTTCTTGCTGCCGTGCTTGCCGACATACTTGGCACCGAATGCGGCGAAGAAGATGGACGGCACCATGCTGATGACCGTCAGGATCGTGCCAAGAGCTATATTGCCGATGATAATGCCGCCGAGAATTGTGTTGATGATGGCCTGGCTGCCGACCTGCTGAGCCAGCTTATCAGAAGCGTTGGACGCAATGTAGCACTGCAGGGGCTTGTTGTGCTTGAGGACCTCAACAATATCGGCCATCTTCAGCGGTTCGGCTTTCTTGGTGCCGACAAAGGTTTCTGGCTTATCATAGCTGGAAACGCCGAGGCAGACCAGCACCGTGCCGATGGCGGCCACGATCAGGGTGATATTGCAGGCAGCGGTCAGAAATGCCTGATTATAGGTGCCGCCGCACTTGGGCAGCAGCACAACGTTGAGCACCATGGACATAACCATCGGCACCAGATAGTTGAATGCGGTCGTCCAGACGCCGATGGTCGGGCGCTGGCGCGGGTCATTCGTCATAATGGCGGGAATCGTCTGCGCCGTCATATTGGTGGTGGTGTAGCCGATGACGTAGACCACGTACAGCAGCGTGAACGCGACCAGCCCCATCCCCTTGGAGGAGAAGCCGGTGAACATCGCGTAGAGGGCAACGGCCTCAATCAGGTAGCCCGCGATCAGCAGCACACGCAGCTTGCCGAACTTGGTGTTGACGCGGTCATACACAAAGGCCAGCAGCGGGTCGGTGATGCCGTCCAGAATACGGGTGCAGGTCAGGATGATGCCAACCGCGGCGGTGGTAATGCCGTAGCCGATGCTGGCCGAATAGCTGGCCATACCGATGAGCGAGTAGACGCTCATACCGACCAGCGCGTTGCAGGCGTAGCAGATGATTTGCCATGTTTTGGCGCGGCGGTATTGCACGCCGTCAACTTCTGAGGCAGTGGGTTTCTTTTTGAACATATTGTTTTCCTCCTGTAAAATCCACAGTGGGCTTTCGTACTGACCTTACTATACCAGCTTCCGCAGGATTGTACAGGGTAAAAAACAATAACCTCGTACAAAAATTCGTGACATTTTACGTCTGTAACGAATTTTTACCCTCTTTTGCGAATTTGTGCGCTTACAAACTGCCCCCGCTGTGCTATGCTGTAAGCACAGAAACCAGAGCCCTGCGCCCGCCGGACGATACCGGCCCGCATGGCTCTTGCAGCAGCAAACCGCGTATTTTGTAAGAAGGAGAACCACCATGCAGAAATTTGAAAAAGGCTTTTTTGTCGGTGCAGCCACGGCCGCCCATCAGGTGGAAGGCAACAACCTCCACAGTGATTACTGGGCGCAGGAGCAGCTGCCCCACTCGAGCTTCGCCGAGCCCAGCGGCCTTGCCTGTGACCATTATAATCGGTACGAGGAGGACATTCAACTGCTGGCCGATGCCGGTCTGAACGCCTACCGCTTCTCCATCGAGTGGGCGCGCATCGAGCCGGAGGAGGGGAAGTTTGACCCCACCGAAATCGAGCATTACCGCAAGGTGATCGCCTGCTGTAAGGCGCACGGCGTTGAGCCGGTGGTGACGCTGCTCCACTTCACCAGCCCCAAGTGGCTGATTTGCAAGGGCGGCTGGGAGGCCGAGAGCACGGTTGCCTACTTTAAAAGGTACGTCACCTACGTGATGGAGCAGCTGGGCAGTGCGCTGCACTATGTCTGCACCATCAACGAGGCCAATATGGGCCTGCAGCTGGCCGCCATCTCCAAGCGGTTCCGCCTTATGGCCGAGCAGGCCGCCAAGGCCGCCGCTGCCAGCGGCAAGTCTGCCGAGGGCAGTGTACAGGTGGGTATGAACTTCCAGAAGATGATGGAGAATATGAAGTATGCCGCCGCCGAGAACGCCGCAGTGTTCGGTGACCCGCAGCCGAAAATCTTCGTCAGCGAGCGCACGCCCGAGGGCGATTTGCTGGTGATGCGCGCCCACAGGGCAGCCAAGGAGGCCATCAAGGCGGTCTGCCCCGATGTGAAGGTCGGCCTGACGCTCTCCCTGCACGATTTGCAGGCCCAGCCGGGCGGCGAGGCGTTTGCCGCCGCCGCGTGGGAGGAGGAGTTTACCCACTATCTGCCGTACATTCAGGATGACGATTTCCTCGGCGTGCAGAACTACACCCGCACGCTCTACGGCCCCACCGGCCAGCTGCCCGCGCCCGAGGGTGCCGAGCTGACCCAGATGAACTACGAAGTTTACCCGCAGGCGCTGGAAAACGTGATCCGCAAGGTGGCTGAAGCGTTCCACGGTGATTTGATTGTGACCGAGAACGGCATTGCCACGGCGGACGATACCCGCCGCGTGGCGTTTATCGAGCAGGCGCTGGCAGGCGTGCAGCGCTGCATTGCCGACGGCCTGCCGGTGAAGGGCTACTTCCATTGGAGCCTGATGGACAACTTTGAGTGGCAGAAGGGCTTTGCCATGAACTTTGGCCTGATTGCCGTAGACCGCGCCACCATGGCCCGCACCCCCAAACCCAGCCTGACCGTCCTCGGCAGCGCCGCGCAATAAGAAGGCCTACCCAAACAATGCAGCGCCGTAGGGGCCGGGCATGCCCGGCCCGGCCGTTACCGGGTCAACCACCCACCCAACCTATTTATTATTTATTATTTATTATCTATTATTTGGGTATTATTATCTATTATTTGCGTAAACCGTATGCTATACTATCCATGACGGAGGTGCACAAATGGAACCCTACGGCATGGATATTTTCAAAAACGCAACGCTCTTTTCTGAGCTCATCCAGTGCGGCGGCAGCGTCTACACCTGGTGCTATAACGCCGACGGTACCCTGCTGAAAAGCAACTGCCCCGATGAGGCGTTCCTCTCGGGCGCGTTCTCGGTGTTCGGCTGTGTGCAGCGGATGGTGGAATACGGCAGGGAACACGCCACGCCCATCACGCTGGGCACGGCGCTGGGTATGATGTGGGCTGCCGCCTTTGAAAAGGACGGTGACACGTTACAGCACGCGTGGGTCATCGGCCCGGTGTTCTATCAGGATGTCTCGATGCGCGGCATTGAACAGGGGCTGGCCTACTACAGCCAGATGGAAATCAGTGTGGCGTGGACGATGCAGTTCTACGAAATCATCAAGAAGGTGCCGGTGCTGCAGAACACGATCCTCGACCGCTACACCCTGATGCTGCACTACTGCCTGACCGGCGAGCATCTGGCTGTCAGTGACATCAACAGCGAGTGTATGCCCCAGATACCCAACACGGTGCACAGCCCCGGGCATGACCGCCACAAGGTGTATATGGCGGAACAGGGCCTGCTGCAGATGGTGCGCACCGGGGATTTGAACTACCAGCAGGCGCTTTCGGCCAGTATGGGCATCAGCGCGGGCGTGCCGGTGCGCAGTGACGATGCCCTGCGCCAGAGCAAGACCAGCATCATCGTGTTCACCTCACTGGTCTGTCGCGCCGCCATCGAGGGTGGGCTCTCGCCGGAGGAGGCCTACGCGCTGGGCGACAACTACATCCAGGCCGCGGAATCCGCCCACACGCTGGACGAGCTGAACCCGCTTGCCCATATGATGTACGATGATTTCATCCGGCGCGTCCATAAATGCCGCACCAACCCCAAGCTCAGCCAACAGGTGCAGAAGTGCGTGGACTACATCGAGATGCACCTTGACCAGAAGATCCGCGCCGCGGACCTTGCCGCGCTGGTGGGCTACACCGAGTATTACCTGACCCACAAATTCAAGGAGGAAACCGGCCTGAGTGTGACCGACTACGCCAAGTTTGCCAAAATAGAACGTGCCAAGGTGCTTTTAAAGAGCACCGACCAGAGCATACAGGACATCGCCGCCGCGCTGTCCTTCAGCACGCGCAACTATTTCAGCCGCGTTTTTCAGGATGTTACCGGGCAAACCCCGATGGAATACCGCGAAAGATCCTGACCCAACGGCACAAGCCGCTGGCCCTATAACCGTGAATCCGACGCCCTGCCGGGCAGATAGCCCCGGCAGAGCGCTTTTTTTATTCGTCAAACCGCCGAAATTCACGCGCCCCGTTTGGATAAAACAGAGAATCCACAGGGACCCCCTTGAAGATTCCCGGTTTCCGGATTAGAATGGAAACCAGAAAGAAAGATTTGGTTTCCAAGGCATATGCCGTTACCCATCCGCCACGCCGTCGGGGACGCCGCCCCCTACGGTCCCAACCAAAGAGGTGCAAAAAATGGACGAAACACCTTCACAAACCGCCCTGCGCGAACGATTGCGGGCGGTCGGGATGGAGCTCTTCCGGCGCGAGGGGCTGCGCTTCACGATGCAGGAAGCGGCGCACGCCATCCACATCAGCAAAAAAACCATCTACGCGGTCTACCCCTCCAAGGAGGCGCTGCTGCTCGATATGGTGGACGATGCCTTTGCGCAGATCCACGCCCGCAAACAGGCCATTCTTGACGGCCCCGGCACGCTGACCGACAAGCTGCGCGCCGTCATCATCGCCCTGCCGGAGGAATACACCGCGCTGGATCTGCAGCAGATGGAGCTGCTGGATGAAAAATACCCCCGCGTGGCCGCCCGCGTGCGCCAGCATCTGGAAACCGGCTGGGAGCCCACCCTCGCGCTGCTGCAGCAGGCGATGGAACAGGGCGTCATCCGCACCGTCTCGCTGCCGGTGCTGCAGCGGATGATTTCGGCCTCGATCGAGAGCTTCCTCGCCGACCGCACGCTCGAGCAGCAGGGCATCCCCTACGCGAGGGCGCTGGACGAAATGATGGGTATACTGCTGGATGGGCTTCTGATTCGATGAACGCCGCCAGCTGACAAAGGGAGAATACATCATGGAACTGACAACCAGGCAAAAGGCCGCTTTTGGCATCGGCGCCGTGGGCAAGGATATGGTCTACGCCCTCTCAGCGTCTTACGTTATGTACTATTATCAGGACGTGCTCGGGCTTTCGGCCACCTTCGTGGGGCTGATTCTGATGATAGCACGTGTTTTTGACGCCTTCAATGACCCCTTTATGGGGGTGATCGTCGCCAAGACGCGCACCCGCTGGGGCCGCTTCCGGCCATGGATTTTCTCCGGCACGGTGCTCAACGCCGTGGTGCTCTACGCGCTGTTTGCCGCGCCGGTGCTTGCGGGCGCGGGGATGATGGTCTATTTCAGCGTCATCTACATCCTGTGGGGCGTCACCTACACGATGATGGACATTCCCTACTGGTCGATGATTCCCGCCGTGACCCGCACCCCCGCCGACCGCGAGAAGCTGTCGGTCATCGGCCGCACCTGTGCGGGCGTCGGCTCGGCGCTGATTGCTATGTTCACGATGCTGCTCGTCGGCGCACTTGGCGGCGACAGTGAGCGCGCGGGCTTCCGCTGGGTGGCACTGATCGTGGCGGTTATCTTCGTTGTAACGGAAACCCTCTGCTGCACCAGCGTGCGCGAGACCAGCGGCGGCGAGATGAAAACCGCGACTGTGCGTGAAATGTTCAAGGCGCTGTTCTCCAACGACCAGGCGCTTGTGGTGGTGGGCAGCATCGTTTTGATCAACTCGGCGCTCTACCTGACCTCCAACTTCGTGATTTACTTCTTTAAATATGACTTTGGCGGCGTGGGCTGGAAGGCCAGCTACACGCTGTTCTCGACGATTGGCGGCGCGGCGCAGATTCTGGGTATGATGGTGCTCTACCCGCTGCTGCGCAAAAAGCTCAACAATACGCAAGTTTTTACCGCCAGCCTTCTGGCCGCGCTGGGCGGCTATGCCGTGCTGCTGGTGCTGTGCCTGACCGGCTTCTCCGGCAGTCTGGCGCTGCTCTGCATCCCCGGCGTGGTGGTGTTTGCCTGCAATGGTATGCTCAGCGTGCTGACCACGCTGTTTTTGTCCAACAGCGTGGATTATGGCCAGCGCAAGACCGGCCGGCGCGAGGAGAGCGTGATTTTCTCGATGCAGACCTTCGTGGTCAAGGCCGCGTCCGGCGTGGCCGTGTTCCTGACCGGCATCGGGCTGGATTTGATTGGTCTGGCGGGCAACACCGACGAGACCGGCCCCATTGCCGCGCAGAGCGCCTCGACCCTGCTGGGCCTGCGGCTGATGATGACCGTGCTGCCGATGGTGGTGCTGGCCGCCGCGCTGGTGCTCTTCCGCCGCAAGTTCACCCTGACCGATGCGCGCGCCGCTGAAATCAGCGCCGAGCTGCACGCCAAGACAGAAAAGGAGGAAACCTACCATGGCTGAACTGCACTGGCACGCCGCCACAACGGCGGGTAATTATGACGATAAAACGACGATTCCGGCGGGGCAGGGGGCTTTGCACCTGACTGCAGCGCTGCCAGCCGGTACGCTGGAAAACGCCGTGGCCACCCTGCCGTGGGCGATGGCGGAGGACGAAAAGCTGTTTATGAACGGCTACCAGACTTGGACAGAGTGCCCCGAATTGTCAAAATGGGACAAACAGCGCGGCACCGACCGCATCCCCAAGCCCCTGTTGGACAAGTACGCCTTTGACCGCTACGGCGACTACTATTTTGTGCGCTACAGCAAGCAAAAGGGCTGCAGCCACGGCTTTTCCTACTGCTATTTCCGGCGCGGGGCGCACTACCGCCTTGTGGCCAGCCTTGATGAGACACCCGGCTACACGATTTTCTACTATGACGCCAAGGCCGCGGCGCTGCGCATCGAGCGCGACTGCGCCGGGGTGCGCCACAACGGCGGCGCGTTTGCCGCGTTTGACCTCTTTTTTGCCGAGGGCACCGAGGACGAGGTCTTTGACGCGTGGTTTGCGGCGCTGGGCTGCCGGGCACGCACCGGCAAAAAGCTGGCGGGCTATTCCAGCTGGTACAACCGCTATCAGAACATTGACGAGGCGGGCATCCGGCAGGATTTGGACGGCTGTAAGTCACTTTTTAAGCCGGGGGATTTGTTCCAGATCGACGACGGCTGGGAGCCGAAGGTCGGCGACTGGCTCGAAACCGACCCCGCCAAGTTCCCGCACGGCCTGCGCGGGCTGGCGGATGCCGCCCACGAGAGCGGCTTTCTGGCCGGGCTCTGGCTGGCACCGTTCGTCTGCGAGAAGGAGTCGGCGCTCTACCGCGACCACCCCGACTGGCTGCTGCAGGTCAACGGCGCGCCGTGGTGCTGCGGCGGCGGCTGGAGCAGCTCCTACGCGCTGGACATTGACAACCCCGCGGTGCTGGACTACCTGAAGCGGGTGTTCGACCGCGTGCTGAACGAGTGGGGCTTTGACCTTGTCAAGCTGGACTTTTTGTACGGTGCAGCGCCGTTTGGCAACGAGCGCGAGTCCCGCGCCGCCCGGATGCAACGGGCGATGGCGCTGCTGCGCGACTGGTGCGGCGACAAGCTGATACTGGGCTGCGGCGTGCCGGTTATGCCCGCGTTCGGCGTGGTGGACTACTGCCGCATCGGCTGCGATGTGGGGCTGGACTGGGACGATGTGTGGTATATGCGGCTCTTCCACCGGGAGCGTATCTCGACCCGGCAGAGCATCGGCAACACGATTTTCCGTCGCCAGCTCAACGGCCGCGCCTACGGCAGCGACCCGGATGTGTTTTTCCTGCGCGAGGAGAACTGCAAGCTGACCGCCGCGCAGAAAACCGCCCTTGCCACGGTGAACGCGCTGTTCAGCGGCATCCTGCTGACCTCCGACGACCCCGGCCGCTACACCCCCGCCATGCGCCAACAGTACGCCGCCGTGCGCGATATAGCCGAGAATGCACAGGATGTACAGGTCAACGCGGATGCCGGGAATGGCGTGGTTGAGATTGGGTATACGCTGCATGGGGAGAGGCACAGTATTCAGTTTGGTTGACCCCGCCCCGCCGTCGGTTTGCGGGATGGTACAAAAGTTGGACGCAATAAATTCCCCTATTATATATGTATTTTTTTCGTTCAACTTTTTGCACAAAAAAACACATAGAATTTTGGTTAAAAAATTGAACGAAAAAAATTATAATGATAATAGAGAGTTTTTTTCATCCAACTTTTATCTGCTGTGTGGAAGTGCCCGGCAATAACCACCAATCTTTTCGTGTGGCACCGCCGCCTGTTTGCATATGCTTCAACCCCAGCTGCCTTGCCGCATACTGCAACGTGCGCATCTGATACCCCTTCTCCTCGCACAGCTGCCGCACCTCATCGGCGGTGACCCAGCCGCGGGGGTGCAACAGCGCCAACAAATCCTCGGCAGCGCGGCTGCCGGTGGGCCGCCCGACACTGCGGGCCGTGGCGCGGATGATTTCATTCGCGGTCAAATCACAGGTGTCCAGCAGCTGCACGCCGCTGTCACCCACACGGTAGCGGCGGCTTGCGCCCGGCTCGCCCAAAGAGTTCTTGGCGTGGGCAAAGACACGCACCTCGGGGTCATCGGGGTCGCGGCCCACAATCACAATACTGCGCGCCGCATTGCGAAAATCACTTGAGCCCAGCAGCCTGTCCAGCGCATCCGCGTTGGTGGCGCTGGGCTTTGCCATATGGCTGACCAGCACCACCGCGCAGTTGTACCGCTGCGCAAACCGGCCCAGCCAGTCCAGCACGGGGCGCACCTCGTTGGCCTTGTTCATCTCCACCCCCGCGCCGAGGTAGCTTTGTATCGGGTCAAAAATCACCAGCTTGGGCGGCACCAGCAGCGCCGCCGACTCAATGCGGGCATCGTCCAGCGTCAGGCCGGACGCGCGCTCGTCAAAGCGCTGGATGGCCACCCGCGTCTGGTCGGCACCCAGCGCCTCCAACCGGGGCTGCAGCACGATGGCGGGGTCGTTCTCCTGCGTGAAGTAGTAGACCGCGCCGGGCTCCTCCGGCTTAAAACTGTGGCTGACCCGCGCCGCCCAGTGCAGCGCCAGCCACGTTTTGCCCACGCCCGACACGCCGCCCAGCACGGTCAGCATCCCCTTGGGCAGATAGGGCGGGATGAGGTACTCGGCCTTTTTGGGCGTCACGTCCGAGACGAATTGCAGCACGGTCATAGCGGCCTTCTCGCGGCGCTCATAGGCGTAGACGGCCTCGGCAAAGAGCGCGGGGTCAGATTCATACATATCACCGTTGGTTTTGTGCCAGCTGGCGATTTCCTCGGCGGTTTTACCGGCGCGCTGGCTGATGCTTTCCACCATGCCGAACCGCTGGCAGACCTCGTCCGGGCCGCAGCCGTCCACGCAGAACAGGTACGCCTTGGGCGTCAGCAGCCAGCCGGGCTCCTGCAGAACCAGCCATTTTTCAAATTTTTCCAGCGAAATCCGGGGCCTTGGGGTTTGGTTTTGTTCGCTCATAGAACCTCCTTGTTGTAATTTGACGTTATATAACCACTTAAGGTTGTATCTAATTGTACACGAAAGTTCTGTGAAATACAATGAAATTTTGCGAAATGTTTGGGAAATATACTGAAAAAATAAGAAATAAGAAATAAGAA
>ERZ1034680.710-NODE-710-length-14859-cov-7.406714_pt1 | contig 14859 bp, 22 predicted proteins | sample MGYA00520639_ERZ1034680 | MGnify/ENA primary metagenome ERZ1034680 (study PRJEB33766, sample SAMN09781760) | gut metagenome | biome: gut microbiome | host: Homo sapiens | place: Madagascar | study: EMG produced TPA metagenomics assembly of the PRJNA485056 data set...
GATAAATTATTAATTTTATGGTGTTAAAATTAATATAACTAATAAACAAAGGAGATACAACAATGATACAACTTACAAAAAGAGAACTTAACAAACTCAACACACGCAAGGCGAAGGTTAAAAAGCTTAACAACGACCTTAGAGAGTATTTTGATGCATCAGGCGATATGTCGTTACCCGACATTGAATGTACCTGTATAGGTTACAGCGCAATGGGAATGGTTGAAGCTAACGACATTAAAGATAAAGAAGGTAACGTTATTGGTTTTTAAGCTACAGTAGATGATTTAGATTACAAGGTTGAATACGTAGAAGAAGATGGTGATATATACCTTACAGGTTGGGAAGAACTTGAAGACGACCTTAAATATCAGCGTCGCAGACTCAACAAAGCTTGGAGAATATTCATGGCCGAAAATCCTGACGCAGAACTCGAACGTGACGGCGAGGAGGATTAATTGTTTATAAGCGGAGTGAACAATATTTACTCCCGATTACATAAATCATTAACTTTGCAAAATAAAAAAACAAAAGATTATGGCAAAAGGTGGAGGTTCAACAAGAACAGTAAGCGCAAATAATGCGAGCGCAAGCAGAACAAGCAGCAGTGCAAGTGCAAGCACAAAATATAATGCTGAGTATATCAGTGCAAAAACAAAAGAAATAAATAGTTTTAAGCTGCCGAAGCAAAACGATTCTGAATATATACGCATTAAAGATGTAGAATATCGCATAAGACATCAGAGCACATACGACAAAAGACATATCGTTGACATTGTAAGAACATCAGATGGATATTCTTTAGGTCGTGATGTTTTTACAAATAGTGGTTCTTATGGTATGGCGACTACAAGAACTAAATCACAGGTTCAAAAGGCAATACGGGAAGAGTTGCTAAGGTTGTTAAATAAGTAAATATGTACATTAAGAATGTGATTATACAGGGTATATGTATTTAGCCAAAACTAATATCCTGTATAATGTCAGAACCACAAACTAATAAAATACTAAGTTTATGTTTAGTTTTTAAAAATATTCCAAGAAAGATTTGGCTCATTGCAAAAGAATTTATAATTTTGTGGTGTCAAATAAATCATAGTGGCGAGGTTGGAAGCTCTGCCACACAAGGTAGGGCATTTTTTATGCTCGCAACTTTCAAGGTATTAAGATACTGGTGTATCGCGCCCTTGCGCATATTGTAATGATATGTGCGTGCCCTTCCACTATGAGGCATTTGACAAAGGGTAGCGGTACACTCTTTTTTGTTGTATCAACCCAACAATATATTAACGTCAAAAAATCGTAGTGGAAATGACTGACGTAAAAAATTTCAATTCTCCTATGTTTGGAGAACTCCGTGTTACACGGAACGAGAAAGGCGAATTGCTTTTCTGCCTTAAAGATGTGTGCGACTCGCTTGGGTTGCAAGTTGGTGCAACAGCTAAACGATTAGAACAACAGGTCATTAGTTCAATTAATGTCCTTACGAATGGTGGAAGTCAACAAATGTATTTCGTCACCGAACCCGACCTCTACCGCTGTATCTTCCAGTCTCGCAAGCCTACAGCTCGCAAGTTTCAAGATTGGGTATTCAACGAAGTGCTGCCCTCGCTTCGCACAACAGGCGCATACGTTGTGGCAAAAGAAGAAGATAGCGAGGAAGACATCATTGCCCGTGGCTTGATTGCAGCCAAGGCAGCACTCGCAAGACGTGAGGAGCGCATTAAAGAACTCGAATGTGAGAACAGCCAAAGCAAACAAGTTATTGAGATACAAAGCGAGCGTATCGCCAAGGACGCACCAAAGGTAGAATACTACGACCAGACGCTTGCTGCCGAGAATATGCTCACTACACGGCAGATTGCAAATGAGCTTGGCATTACAGCGAACGAGTTGCACAACAAATTGCAGCAACTCAAAATCATCTTCCGTCAATCCAACCAATGGCTGATAAATAAACCTTACAGCACATGGAAGTTGCACGGTACACGGACCTACACCTATTACGACACACATAAAGACGTAACTTATGCCAAGCCTTATCTGGTTTGGAGTCAACGTGGTAGACGTTTTATCCTCGCACTTTACAAAAACAATTTCAATGTAAAGCTCGCGATTTCTGACATCAACGGCAAAACCGCCGAATAACAAACACATTAACTTTTTAAACACGCATAACAATGGAAAAGAACGCTATAAACAATAATAAAGATAAATTCTCAATAAGTGACACGACAAATGACATGCTTGCTCTATTACAGGATTTTGTACGATTACAGAATAGAATAGTAGTAGTATACGATGGAGAAACAGGTGGTGAGAATGTTATCAAAGCTTCTTCCGAATTATATCATCTTATGCAAGACGCAATAACGGTGAACATCTGCGAAACACTCACAGAAACACAGGTAACACAGTTGTAATATAACACACATTAAAAGGTACGCACGACTAAAATGTAGCGTACCTTTTTTGTTTACACAAAAACCGATAAATCCTTATAAACCTTGATAAAACTGCTTAACTTTGCCTTAAACATCAATTAAAAGCGAATAAACATGGTTAAAGGGAAAAATAAACAACTTAATGAGTTAGGCACAAAGGAAGTTATCAACATAATGTGCCTGGAACTCAATGAAGGTCAGATTGTAGGCATTCCTAAGAATCCTCGCTACCTTAAAGGCGAAGAACACGACAAGCTAAAAAAGTCGCTCAAAGACTCGCCCGAGCTGTTGCAATACAAGCCTCTTATGGTGTACGCTATCGAGGGCGGCAAGTTTGTCGTTATTTGCGGCAACATGCGCTTGCGTATTTGTCAGGAACTGCACAACGAAGGCGTGGAAGCTTTCGATGCTTTGCCTTGCTTTGTACTTAACAAAGACGTGCCTATTGCCAAAATTAAGGAATATGCCATCAAGGACAACGTACAGGCAGGTAATTGGGATTGGGACGAGCTTGCCAACGGTGATTGGGAAGTAGAAGATTTGCAGGATTGGGGTGTTGATTGCTCATTTCTGACAGAATCGGAAGATGCCGACAATTTAGAAAAAAAAGAAAAAGAAGAAAAGGATTATTCAGATGAAATAGTTTCTGAATACAAACTCGAAGTAGATTGCAAAAATGAAGAAACTTTGCAAGCTCTTTACGAAGAACTAACAGGGAGGGAATTAGAATGCCGAATTTTGACATTGTAAGAGAAGTTAAGCCAAAGAAAACGTTCCGTGTTGCAAGTGTAATGGGAACATTTGATTTGGAAACTGAAAATATAATAGAACACTTCAAAGGAAATATAGCATTGCCGAATGAATGGTCTGTGGGATTAATCGTTGGCAATAGTGGAACGGGCAAAACAACAATAGCCAAAGAACTGTTCCCAAACGCTTACATTACCAACTTTGAATATACACATGAGACCATACTCGACGATATGCCCAGCAATCGCAGCGTTGATGAAATTACTAAAGCTTTCAATGCTGTAGGTTTTTCTTCTCCACCATCATGGCTAAAGCCATATCAAGTGCTAAGCAATGGAGAAAAAATGCGTTGTGATTTAGCAAGAGCAATTCTTTCAGATGATGAATTGTTTGTCTTTGACGAGTTCACATCAGTGGTTGACAGGAATGTTGCAAAAATTGGGTCTTTTGCTATGCAAAAAGCAATTAGAAAACAACCAAACAAAAAAATGATTGCTGTCACGTGCCATTTTGATGTTGAAGACTGGTTGTTGCCTGATTGGGTTTTTAATACTAATGATATGACGTTTCACCTATGTGATGCGCAAAAAAAAAATAGACCAGATATCAGACTTGACATCTATGAAGTCAAGAAAAACAAAGATGATGTTTGGAAACTGTTTGCTAAGTATCATTATCTGAGTCATTATCACAATAAGGCAGCACATGTATATGTTTGCTTGGCAAATGGTGAGTTGGCAGGATTCTGCTCCATACTTACTTACCCGCACCCCAAATTAAAAAATGCGAGGAAAGAACATCGAGTTGTTGTTTTGCCTGATTATCAAGGCGTAGGTATAGGGCGGCACATGACCGATGCAATAGCACAAATGTACAAGGATAAAGGATATACATATCTGTGTACATCGAGCGCACCTGCATTTATTCATTCAAGAAGCAAGTCGCCTAAATGGATAGTGACAAGAAAATTATCGAGAACACAAGGAGGGAGCGCAACTGCAAAAATACAAAATAAGAAAAATACTGCTTGTAGGAGATTAACTGTTTCATTTAAATACAGAGGATAATAATGGCAAAAAGCAGTGGAGGTACGAGAAATTATAGAAATAATACCAAGACCTTAACAACAAGAAGAAAAGAGTTTGATGGTCTTATGCACTCTGGATTTTATGACGTTTCGCGCTCCTACTTCGACCCGACAGGCGGATTTGTCGCAACAAACAAAGAGCATAATGAAGCCAAAGACCCTGAGCTTGATAAAGAAAAAGAAGCTACATTATTTCTCGCCAACAAGGGCTACAAAGTGTATCTTGACAGTGAACGTGCTACAATAGAGTTTGAACCTCATAACGATGGGCATATTTACAATATCCCCATGGATATAAAGACCATCAATGAAGCTGGCAAATACACCATCAAAAGGCAGTTGGAAAAGGCAAGCACTCAGAATGTGAAAGCGGTTGTTTTATATCAGAACAATCCTTTGGTTGATAAGAACTATGTAAAAAATCAAATTTATGGAGAAAATGGATTCATACAAAAATCGCCGAAAAAAGCATTAGAAAAAATTGATTGGATTATATTTGTAGGTTCTAATGGACATGTTCATAGACATGACATTAGAAAAGAGAAAGAGGCAAGATTAAATGGTTAGCGGAGGATATGCCTCCCTAACTTGGATTCATCCGCAATATCATGCCGAAATGGAGCTCCCGCATATCAGGTTACCCCAACAGATAAATCATTGCAAATATAATAATAATAAATTAAACAGCAAAACAAAAAAGCATGAATAAAAACAAATAATTATGAGTAAACCCTTACCCATCAGAACAACCATTGAGCGTGCGCTCTACATAAACATTTCATCATCGCTGCCAGCAAAGGATAAGGTGGCGGTGATGGAGTGCTTACTAACGTTGAGTGCAAGTGAAATAAAGCGCATTAACGAGAATGACAAAGCGACTACTTTTGTTAGTCTATGCGCCAATATACTCCGTCGTGGTGAACTGATGGAGTATATGCAAATTCTTGAAATGTGCCGTAAAACGGCTTTAAACAGCGATAAACGTGCTTAAATGTGCGATAAACACATAATGAAAGGAAAATATAAGGAGAAAGGAAAACAATATGGCACTATCAAAAAATGAAAGTAAGCGCAAAAAACAACTTGCCAATCTTGAAAAAGGCAAGTTTAAAAAGGGCGAAGTTACTAATCCCAAAGGACGACCACCCAAGCCAAGAACAATGACAACGTTCATTGCCGAGATGAAAGAAAAAGGCTACGAAGTGCCAACTGCGCAGACTATAGCCGAGTCTTTTCTCTATATAGCGACATTGCCCGAGGATGAACTTAAGGCTGTCCTTGCCGACAAGACACGTCCTATGATGCAGCGCATTGTTGCCAAGGGTATACTTGACAAGAAGGGCATGGATATACTCGAACGTGTCGTAGATAGAGCCTATGGCAAGATACAGCACATCGACCTTACGAGCAAAGGAGAACAGCTTAGACAAGAGCCGTTGCAAGTGCATGTTGTTACAAACACAGATGAATATAACAAAGTTCTTGCGGAGATACAAAAGGAAAAAGAACGCAAAGAAACACAACCAGAAAAAGAATAATATAGACAGATGCCGCACGTATTTTTAGCAAAGAACTACATGAGAATAGATGCCGCCAAGAAAGCGGGATTTACTACCGTATCATTGCAAGGAAGCTCACGTTCGGCCAAAACATGGTCGATTGTGCAGTTTCTTTGCATCTATTGCTTTAATAACGCTGGCACAACAGTTTCAATAATACGTGCCGGTATGCCCTCTATCAAGCGTACCGTATACCGTGACTTTAAGAATGTGATGTTGTCCTTGGGTTGGTGGAATGATAAATCAATGAACAAGTCAGAGTATGTGTACACTTTTCCTAATGGTTCTTGGATTGAGTTCTTCTCCACAGACAACGAGCAAAAGGTGCGTGGTTCTAAGCGTAAGATATTGTTTGTAAACGAGGCAAATGAGCTTTCTTTTATAGAATGGCAGCAGCTACAAATGCGTACTACAGAGTTCTCTATACTCGACTATAACCCTTCATTTAGCGAGGAACATTGGATAAACCAAGTAAACGAGGAAAAAAATACCTATTGGTTCATATCCACATATAAAGACAACCCATTTCTTGAACAAAAAGTTATTGATGAAATTGAAAGCTTAAAATGGAAAAACCCGAGCTTGTGGCGCATATACGGACTCGGACAGCGTGCTATTGTCGAAGGTCTTGTGTTTGAGAATGTTGTCGTAGATGATTATATACCAGTTGAAGCACATAGACATCATTGGATTGGCATGGATTTTGGTTACACCAATGACCCAACAGCCATTGTTGAAGTGTATCTTTGTGGTAACGACCTATATGTTGATGAACGTTGTTATCGAACCAAAATGATGACTGACGATATAATTAGAGAACTTAAAAATATAAAAGGCGACCTAGAAATAATATCAGAGAGTGCAGACCCACGTCTTGTTGATGAAATATACAACGCAGGTCTGAATATTAAACCAGTCACAAAGTTTCAAGGTTCAATAAACGCAGGCATTATGAAGATGCAACAATTTAAGATACACGTTACGAGCCGTTCTGTGAATATCCGCAAGGAGTTCAACAACTACACTTGGCAACAAGATAAAGAAGGAAATTGGCGCAATGTACCAATTGACATGTGGAACCACGGATTAGACGGTATCCGTTATGTTGTACTCGACAAGGTTCTTGGTGCTTACGGCAGCGGCATGAGCGCAAGTGAGATATTGGGAATAATATAAAAGCATAAGTATAGTTTTTTTGTTTACACAAGATAACTAATTATAATATAAGATAATATATTATGCTATAACTTTGCTAACAAAGTTAGCAAGATATGAAGAAAATAACAGAAATACTCGCAAATGATGCCAATACAGTACATATGTTACTGACGGCACGAAAGCTGCCACAGCATGAGAGCTTTGAGACTCTTATGAGCCAATGGGACCCCTACAAGCACAAAGTCTTCGACGAAAAAAAACGCAAGAAGAAGAAAATAAAAGTACCAACAGACTACAAAGACCCTACTACAGGACAAACTGTATACAAAACCGAATTTGTTGACAGAGTTAGAATAGCTTTGCCATTACAGAAAATTGTCGTAGAAAGACTTGTGGGCTTCCTTCTAACAAATGCCGTAACGTACAAAGCCAACTCCCACGGCGTGGAGGTAAAAAAGCTCAGTGGCAAGCAGAAGCAGCTCTTTGATGCCATTATACATTGCTATCACGACAACAAAATAAAGTATTTTGACAAGAAGCTTGTACGTACCGTTTCCTCGCAGTGTGAAGCTGCCGAACTATGGTATATGACTACCGACGAAAACGGAAGACTTGGCGGCGAGATTCGTGTACAAATGCTTACGCCTGCCAATGGTGACAAGCTATATCCACATTACAACGACTGGCATAGAATGGACGGCTTTGGACGTGAATACTACACGTTTGACGAGCTTGGCACAAGAGAACTGCATTTCGATGTATATACGGATAGGTTTGTCTACAAATACATCAACAACGGGTCAGGCTGGACCCTTACCGAAACAAAAGCACATGGCTTTACCAAGATACCTGTTGTGTATTATCGCCAGTTTAAGTCAGAATGGGCTGATGTGCAATGGGCTTGCGACCGAGCGGAAGATTGTATCTCCAACTGGGGCGACACCAATGACTACTTCGGTACGCCAAAATATTTTATTCAAGGTCGTTTGGAGGGTTTCGCAGAGAAAGGAGAACAAGGTGCTGTCTTCCAAGGTGGAAAGGAAACCAAAATGAGCGTGCTGTCTTGGGACCATTCGCCAGAATCTGTAAAAGGGGAAATAGCATACCTGTTTAATATCATTTTCTCGTTCACGCAAACTCCCGATATATCGTTTGAGAATATGAAGACATTGGGCAACAATACAAGCGGTGCTGCCATACGCCTTATGTTTACTGACCCATTTATAAAGGTTGGTAATAAGACCGAGATGTATGGGGAAATGTTTACTCGCAGAAGCAACATCGTTGCCAACGGTATTTGCAATGCCGGTATATACGTTAAGGGCATTGACGCAAGCGTAGCGGAGGACATTGACTTTGAGCCAGTATTTGAGCCATACATACCAAAGAATGATGTTGAGATGATGCAACTTATAACACAAAGCAATGGAGGCAAGCCGTCAACTTCGCAACGTCGTTCTATTGAGCTTAATCCGTTGAATGATGATACAGATAGTGTAGAAAAAGAAATGAAAGAAGAACAGCAGGATGAAATGATGCAACAGGCAGCGATGCTTGGTATGGGCAGTTCTTCATCAGCAGCACAATCAATAAATAATGAAGAGGGGGAATAATTATGGCGAAAGGAGGTGGAAGAACAAGAAAGAGTCGGCCTAAAGAAACTCTCTCTACTGAAAAGATTAATGCTGTCAGTGACTATATGTATACAATTGACGATAATGGAGCTTATTCAGATTCAGACAAAGCGAAAGCTATATATAAAGGTCGTGAGGAATTAAAGAAATTATATCCAGACCAACCTTTTATTACTGTGACACATTTAAGTGTTGACGAACAGGGTTATTTGCATGTAGAGATAGGTCTCAACGGTAAAAAGATATTTGGTATGCCGAGAGAATTTGGGCAAATTCGATATGATACAAGAGACAACAAATTTCATGTTTCTTATCAAGGATATAAATGGCAAACGGCAACTCTTAACAATATGAGAGAACAATACAAATATATTCAAGACAAACAAAATTTCGGCAAATGGGATAAAAAAATGGAAGAAATAATTGACAAATACAACAATAAACCTACAAAAGAACATAATGCTTTTATGGGTATTGAACAAAGATATAGATTAAGTAAGTGATGTCGAAAAAGCTAACATCAAAACAAAAGAAAGAGCAGTTAAACCAACTGTTCGCAGCGTACAACCGCCGACTTGGTATGTTGTATAGCAGTTATATCAAGAAACTTGCTTCTCTTGATTATGGGGATGATACGCTTGAAAATGATGCACTTTTTAATTTTGACAACTTCCCTACTCTACGCAAACGACTGAATGATATATTCAATGACTATTACACCAATAATATGTTATGTTATGAGAATGGCATAACAGATGGTGTATCTCTTGCGTACAGCCATGACAATGCAGATTTAAGCGGTTTCTCTGTTATGTCGGACAAAGCGTTATCTGCCGCCCGTAAAACGGCAGCAGAAACGTTTATCGCAAGCCGTTTGCACACAGACAAAGGGCTAAACCTTGCCCAACGCATTTGGAATTACTGTCAACAGACCAAGTCAGAATTCGAGGTGGCTATGTCTAATGTCATTGCTGACGGGCTAAACAAAGGAACATCAGCCGAAGACATAGGCAGACGAATACGGCAATATCTAAAAGAGCCAGATATGATGTATCGTCGCTATCACACCGTTCAACGTCTTGCTAACGGACAGAAGAAAGACGTGGTAACATGGCGAAGAAAACGTATTATAGATGGCAGAATAAGATTTGTAGAAGAACCTCTTGAAAAGGTCGGACAGGGTGTTTATCGTTCTTCACGTATGAATGCTTTACGTGTGGCACGTACAGAAATCAATGCTGCATATCACACAGCAAGAAACGACCGTTGGGCAAACGAACCCTTTGTTATAGGTCAACATATACACGTATCTCCACAACACGACCCAGAGAAATGTGCCGACATTTGCGACGACCTTGAAGGGTACTATCCTAAAGGCTTTGTGTGGAATGGTTGGCATCCTCAATGCATGTGTACCAGTGACCCTGTGATGATAAGTGGCGAGGAGCGTGAGCAATTCTACAAACGGCTGTTCAACGGAGAAGATATGTCCAATTACGTATCTCCGAATCGTGTAAAGGACGTGCCCAACCAATATAAACGATACATTGAGGATAATGCGGACAAAATTGTAGATGCATATAAACGTGACAAGTTGGCTTGGCATTTGGCAAACAATAAAAGTTATTGGATAAAGTTTTTGGATGCAACACAACGCAAGGAAATGGGCGCAGATGCAATGTCTCGTCGCAATACTATACAAGAGATAGCTAAAACAAGACACGCAAAGCGAGATGCACAAGCATTACAGAGAAACTGGACGCTTAGGCGGTCATACATGTATATGGAACGAATGAACAATGCGCTCGATGGAATACAACTTAAAGGTGCACTTCAAGAAAGATACAATGCAGTCTTATCGGCTTTAAAAAGTTCTAAAACGTGGAATATTGCTAATGTAGAAAGTCTATATAAAAGATTTGCGCAAGGCATAAATATCAATAACACCTACATTGTTAGGACAACGAAAGCTGCTTTTAATGTATATTACAAAGAACACAAGAATGGTATCAAGCAAAGCGTGGCGTTATCTAATTTATGCAAACGTCTTAAAAAGGCAACAGATGCAAAGGAAGTCGCTGAGTTGTATGCCAAGCTTCGCCATAAATCGCTTGTATATACCCGTTATCAATTACGACAAACTGGACTTGTAAGAGGACTTACTTTCGATAGTGATATAAACGCCTATGAAGTGTCTAAGGCTCGCACCGTTATAACCCCCAAAGGCAAATCTGTCGATATTCGTGGCTATGTGTCGGACTTTGTGAAATACACAGACAAAAATGGAATGAGTTATTATTATGAGGTTTTTACTGATGCATTAGAGGCAAACATGGATGCCGGAAGAACATCAAAATTTCTTGAAACATGTCCTTCTTTTATAATAGAAAATCTTAAAGGGATTATGAGCTGCAACAAACCGCACCCACTTGATGACTACTTTAAAAAAGTCTACAAAGGCTTCAAGAAAGGATATATGTATAGTTCAGAACCAGTGACAGTTCACACTCGTTCTACATGGGAATATTTTAAAGAGAGTATTTGTCATGAAACAGGACATCATATAGATAAAAGACTACAAAATGTCTCGTCAATGACAAAATGGTTGCAAGCTCAAAAGTCGGATGGTAACTTTTATCGCCCGTATAGTCGACAAGCGCCAACTGAGGATTTTGCAGACACTGTTGCACAATACATTAAAGATAAAGAAAAGTGTCGCAAGCAATACCCACACAGAACAGCTCTGCTTGAAACATTACTTGCAACTCTTTGATATTAAGAATATACTTCAAAGATTCGATTGCCGTCCTTGTCAAATTCAATAATCCTTGTGTGCTTGGCATATTTCTCAATGCACGGCTTCATATTTTCATCAAAAAAATAAGCCGTCATCTTTACGCCCCCATGAGGGGTTTCGCCGTTGATTGTAGAAAATGTCGCTTCCATAATGCTGAGTATTTAGTTAATATTTTGCAAATGTACGTCAAATATTTTGTGTAACCAAATAAAAAAGGCTACCTTTGCACCACATTGTTGTATCTCTATAACGAGATATTACGTTAAACTCCAAATCCGCTGCCATCCGTATCTCCACAGGCAGCGAATTTTATTGTTTATATACCTATCGCTTTTTGAATACATATTTTTTCATTATCAGAGAGCATTCTCCATTGTATTTTACGATAGTGTCCGTCAACAAGCAGCATAAGTGATACGGCATAACCAAACGCTTTGTTCTCGGCTATACGTATTGACACCGCTTTTGCATTGTTATATGACTTTCTACCTTTAACGGGTACAGCCTTTTTTAAATCACATTCGTATGGCGACGTTGTTGTAACATTGAACAAGCTTGCCAACATTGTTTCTGTGTATACATTCATATTTTTACCCGAAAAATTCATCGTAGTAATCATCATCAACAGAAATCTTTTCTTTGTCAAAGCTTGTTGTTATTTCCGTTGCATAACAACTAACTTTTGTTTCACATATTCTGTTTTCTAATTTCTCACCACTTACACACACAGAACCAGAAATGTTGTCACTCCATGTTCTTACTTTAACAGAAAAATATCCGTTACCATTTTCAAAGATTTCAATACTCTTACTTGTCAACTGACATTTATCATAGTATTCACGCATGTAAGCCATCGCATCCTCTTTATTTGCAAAGATACGGAGAACACCTAAGTGAATGTCACATACATCATTGCTATTATCTTTGTCTTGCTGTTTCGACTCTACTTTTACAACGTAGACGTGAGTCAGTATTTTGTCTTGTTCCATATTATTTATATCTATATAATAACGTTACTTTCTAAAGGATATATACGCCGTTGGATAGTACTTTGAATAGCGTTCAGTAACGACATACCCTTGTCTACGAAATGCCCATACAACATTATCAACCGCTTCAAAAGAAGATGCATGCCATTTGTCCTCGTTTGGCATATTTCCAGTCCAGTTGCCAGCACAACAACCTTCCGTTCGCTGTAAGATTTGCACTTCGTTTCTTGTCTTTAACTTCTCGAGCACCCATGATGCAAGCTCGTTCTCTTGCTGCTCAAGGGCATTTGATTTCGGAATTTCAATCATATTATTCTTTATTTTTAAATCTATGGTTAGGACATTTGTTTGCTTGGGCTATGGTTAGCATGACGGGGAACATAATTCCATACTTGCACCCATTACCATACTTATCTGCGGCTTCGCAAGTTTCGCAACCATAATATGTATTAATATTAAAAGCTGCCATTTAATCTTCTTCGTCGTCTTCTATTTTAAAAAATCGCTTATTGTCACAGTTTTCTTTCGTCATATTTCCCATACCGCCAGCTATTCCATTGTCAATTACGAGGTCACAATGAGCAATCTGATTGCCAAGAAGACCATGCGCTACGATAGCATTACGCTGTGGAAATGCTACTGTTTGCCAATCTTCGCTTATTATTACAGCAGCTTCTCTTGGAATCTGTAATACAACCGTATTTCTTACCGTCTTGCCATTGCAATAGGTTACTACTTCAATTACTATTGATGCTGTTTTCATATTATATACTTTTTGGAATTAATAAAATAATGCGCTTAACGTTTTCGCCCAACGGATTATATAAAGTTATCAACTCCTACTTAACGTTTGTTCCAACGTGCCGTAAGCTGTACGTCACACAGGTTTGCCGTGTTGTCTCACGCCTTATGATTTTACGCCATCACTAAGGTTTGGCGGTGGGATTTAAGCACCCCTTTCCGTGCTGCTTGCTTATGCGTCCGCAAACCAAACGGCAAGTTAAAGTCCTTGCGACCAAGTTTAGAGTAACTCCTCTCGATTTCACGCTTTCAGTCCTTTCTTTGTTTTACGAGGTAGGAAACGGCTCAAAGGGAACTACTAACCGCAAATCTGTAAGACTACCTAAGACTAATGATGTCTTTTGTTCCGTGTTGGGTCTCGAACCCGATGTGCGCCTTATCGCTCACGGATGAAATATTGCTACTTATCCAAATTGTCTACTAAGAAATTGATTTCGCTTTCCGATAACTTGATGTTTTGAGAATGTTTAAATTTGATTATTTCCTTAATGCCAATGATTTCTTCTACCGCTTGATAAGCCATAGCATCTGTGTCATTGCCTTTGTCGAGGGCGGCGATTATGTTGTGTGCAAAATCTGTAATCTTGTCCTTTGCTGCTGTTTTAACGTTTTCAATTTCTTTGCGCAAAACTTTCGCTTCTTCGTCAAATACACAGCCACACTCAATAGGGAAATCATTTTTTATGTTTTCACACATTGTGTCTATATCGGCACCAAATTTTTGTGCAAAATAAGTATCACCTTTAAGTGATTGCAATACTTTGATTTCTTCTTGTTTTGTCATTGTTGTATCTCCTATTTGTTTTTAAGTTACTTTTTTAAATTGCTAACTACTTTCAGGTAGTCCTTAACCTCGTCGTCAGAGATGTAGCGTCCTTCGTTGCCATGCATACCTTGAAGGAACTTCCTTGTTTTCTTAATCTCATCTTTTTTAAATCTTATAATCTTCATAATTAATTCGTATATTTATTAGTTGTTATTAATTTTTTTTAATCCCTATATTAAATACTATAAATAAATATCTAAATTTATAGCTACAAATCAACGAAAAGGACTACCTTTGCAAATAAAAACCTAAGCTTATGAAACAGATATACAATATGCCAACCAAAGAAATCCGTGAGCTTATAAAGCAATACATGGAGTTAGGGGGGATAAGTCGAGCTATACAATGCTACGAACGGCTGTTGTGGCTCGGAGAATTACGGCAGCGTGAGTATTTGAGACTGGCAATATTGTATAAGCAACAACAATGCGAAAATGAATGTAAAAGAATATTATTACGATACAAATCATTAGTATGAAGAAAAATCTATTAAATTTAGTTGTAGTAACCATATTTGCTACTACATTATCAGTGTCTTGCAATTCTCCTAAAGAGAATAAAAAAGAACAAACGACAGCCAAGGTAGAAATAAATGAGGATTCTTTAAGAACTTCCTATTTTAAAGAAATTGGTGTTAATTATTCATCTTTGGCAAACGTTGGATATTGGTTTTTCAATATACCTAAAGACCCTAAAATACCAGCAAGTACCAACATTAAATACACGGCATTTTTATATAAAGACATGAGCACAAATGCATATTATCTTATGGAAAGAGATTATGTAGAAAACACGTTAGTTGTTCGTTCTTTGT
>ERZ1034680.711-NODE-711-length-14856-cov-16.760286_pt1 | contig 14856 bp, 13 predicted proteins | sample MGYA00520639_ERZ1034680 | MGnify/ENA primary metagenome ERZ1034680 (study PRJEB33766, sample SAMN09781760) | gut metagenome | biome: gut microbiome | host: Homo sapiens | place: Madagascar | study: EMG produced TPA metagenomics assembly of the PRJNA485056 data...
CGCAGTTGATTGCAGATTGCAGCGGAGCGAAGCGAAGTGGAGTTGATCGCAGTTGGTTGTAGATTGCAGCGGAGCGAAGTGAAGCGGAGTTGATCGCAGTTGATTGTAGATTGCAGCGGAGCGAAGTGAAGCGTTTGCGAGGAGAGGCCCTGTAAATGAAGGAACGGAACAAGAGAAATACGGCGTCAGATGGCCGGGAGGCCGGACGAAGACCGGGTTCCCGGGAGGAAGGCTTCCGGAAGAAAGGTTCCCGAGAGGGACGTTCCGGTTTTCGGAAGGGAAGCCATCGGAAGGAAGGCTTCCGGAAGGGGGCGGAGTGGAAGATGCCTGCCCTTCCGGTATTGCTTCTTGCAGCAGCGGTTCTTGTGGTGATTTTGGTAGCGGTTCTTTGGAATCGAAGTAGCACACCGGAGACCATCCAGGAGGAAGAAATCTGGTCGGAGACCATTCCGGGAGATGGGAGCTCATCGGAGGATGCCTTAAAGGAGAGTGCTTCGGAGGGGACGACTTCATCAGCAGTAGCGGAAAAGGGGACGACCTCAAAGGAGACGGCAGAAGGCTGGGAGAAGATTCCGGAAGACCGGAAAGCGGAGAATAAGTTTTCTGGCGAGAGTGACAGTGACGCGGAGAGTGTAGGACTTCCGATCATGACCGGAGAAAGTGCGGCAGCGAGTAAGAAGGCTGGTGCTGATAATTCCGCGGGTGCTGGGAGTGCCGGAAATGCTTCGGGTGCCGGGAATGGTTCGGCTGCCGGAAATACTGCGGCTGCTGGGAATGGTTTGGTCGCCGGAAATGCTGCGGCTTCCGGGAATGATTCTGTGGCTGGAAATACTGTGACTTCTGGAAGCACCGGAGCTGGTAGTACAGGAGTTACCGGGGGCTCCGGAAGCACTTCAGGTACAGGCACTCCGGGAACGACAGTACAACCGGGAGAGAACAAGAATCCTGTCCGTGAGCCGGGAAATGTGGTTGTGGAAGAAGGCGGAAATGTGTCCTTTCATCAGCGTGATTCGGAGAGTGTAGAGCTTCCTTTTGATTTTGTTGATGAATGATATATGGGCTTTAGTCGTGATCAGGAGAATCGGAGCGTGAAAACGCTGTGGTTCTCCTGAATGTATATGGGGCGGAAACTTTGAATGGATCGAGGTCGTGGAGAACCGGCTTCCGATGGGAAAGGATGCATCTTTGCATGGCCTTGTTGCGATAGGATTCATCTTTATTTGGCAGAACATTCTGCAAGGGATTACTTTTCAGCGATGGAGTAATCCTGATTCGGAAGAATGCTCGGATTAGGATTACTTTTCGGTGATGGAGTAATCCTGATTTGAAAGAATGCTCGGATTAGGATTACTTTTCAGTGATGGAGTAATCTTGATTTGAAAGAATATTCGGGCAGGGATTACTTTATGGTGATGGAAAGCATCTTTATTCGGCAGAATCTTCAGTCAGGGATTATTTTTATCGGAGAAAAGCATCTCAATTTGGAAGAATGCTCATACAAGGATGCTTTTGTTGTAGAAAAATAATCTCTCAGAGCGCCTGAAGCATTTTCAGGATGCATGGAGGTGTAAGGACAGGGTGCCAGAAGCATTTTCAGAATGCGCCCGATGCCCGAGATACAATAGGAAGAAAGTAGTAGAAGATGCTTATGGAAATTAAAATTTGCAAATCTTGTGGAAGACAATTCCTGAACGAAGCAAAGTATTCCTATTGCCGTATTTGTAGCAAAAAGTGGCATGAGGAACAGGCTAAATTACAGGAACAAGCTGAAAACTTAAAATGGCAAGAGCTGAAGAAGCAAGAAAAAGAAGTATTTGAATATGAAGTCCAAGCATACAAGCCAATTTTGATGGAAAACATCACTCCGTCTGCACAGACACTTTACATTATAGGAAACGGCTTTGATTTAATGCACAGGGTTCCATCGAGTTACTACAATTTCCGAGATAGCCTTGGAAAACACAATAGATTCGGTACTAAATTACGCAATCAAGATTTTATCAAAACAGACCCTTACGGACAATGCAAAGGGATATAGTTGGAAGATGAGTATGCATCTTTGTATACTATATCCGTATTTGCTATCCATAATGGATGAGTATGTTTTTAAAGCCTTTGATGCTCCAAAAGATGAGATTCAAAAGTTTATTGATTTGGCTTATGAGGACGGATTAGAAAAGCAAAACTATGAAGAATGTAGCTATGCTATCTATTTTGCACTGAAGTATGATATGGAAGTAAATCGCATCGATTCGTTTAAAGTGGTAGCCACAAATGATTGCGTTTATAAATCATTGTCGTTTCTTTACTTTAAGAAGAATGGGGATTCTTCCAGTATTATTTGCCTACAGAATGATGCTAAGAGTCTAGCACAAACTGACATGGATAGGAACTGGTTATTCATATATGAGGCCTTAGAACAGCAAAATTTAGTTGGAGATTGGGTTGCTATGAAAAATCAAGGAGTATCATTTTTGAAAAGTGAATTCAGATATTAATGTGAACTTCCTCGATAATTAACTCTCGTCTCTGAACGGCGAGGATGTTAGCTTCCAGAAACGTTGATTTTAAGCCAAGAATCGACATTTCCTGTGACCATGTATCTTGATTACGAGGTCAGAATTCCTGATTCCAGGCATGGAATCACGCGGAAAACGATCCGCAGAATAACCTATATTTACTACGCTTACGACCGCAAGTACAGCTCGGATAAGCGCTATACCGTTCTGAAGAATACGACGATCGGTAAGTGCCTGGATGCTTCTGCTGAGATGATGTATCCCAACACCAACTTCCTGAAATACTTTCCGGAGGCGAAACTGCCGGAAACGCGGGAAATCGCTGATCGAAGTTCCTGTCTTAGGATCGGAGCTTTTATCGTGATCCGAAAGGTCATTGCCGAGTATCATCTGGACGAGATCATCAGACGGCTGATCGGAAAGGAAGCCGGTCTCTTCCTGGATCTGGCAGCGTATTCCATCGTTACGGAAAACAACGCCGGTCAGTACTATCCGGATTATGCCTACAATCATCCACTGTTTACGCAGGGGATGAAGCTCTACAGCGATTCGAAGGTTTCTTCGTTTATTAACGGTATCACGAGAGACCAGTGCATCGCTTTCCAGAATGAATGGAACAGCCGGCATGATCATCGTGAAAAGATCTATATCACGTATGATTCGACCAATAAGAACTGCCAGGCCGGTGATATCGAGATCGTTGAATTCGGACATGCCAGGGAAGACCGGGGGCTTCCGATCTTCAACTATTCCATAGCGTACGATTACAACAACCGGGAGCCGCTGTTCTACGAGACCTATCCGGGCAGTATCGTCGATATCTCTCAGCTTCAGCTGATGCTGAACAAGGCTGTATCGTATGGGTATAAGAATGCCGGTTTTATCCTGGACAGAGGGTATTTTTCCAGAGAGGACATCTGGTACATGGATCATCTGGGCTATGATTTCGTAATCGTGGTCAAGGGGATGAAGTCTTTTGTGAACGATAAGATCCGGGAAGTCCAGGGAAGCTTTGAGGAGAAACGGCAGTATACGATCCGCCGGTACCAGGTAAATGGTACGACCGTAAAGACCAAGGTCTTCTATTCGGATGAAAAGGATCGGTATCTGCACATTTATTACAGCTACAGTAAAGCCGCTTCGGAGCGTGAAGACCTGGAATCAAAGATCGACCGGATCGCAGCATACCTGAAAAAGCAGGAAGGACAGCCGGTCATCATTGATAAGAGTTATGAGAAGTACTTCAGCCTTGAGTATGATCACGAAGGAAAAGATGACCAGTGTTTTGTCTGCGGGATAGAAAAGGCTTATGTTAGCGGTAGAGTGAAGGATGGCGGCTGGGGAAAAAGCGTGGTTGCAGATTTTTTCGAATTTCTGCAAGCGCATTATCCTGGGACAAGGGGATTTTCTGCGCAGAACATCTGGCGTATGAAGCAGTTTTATGAGACTTATTGTGACAACGAAAAACTCTCACCACTGGTGAGAGAAATTCCATGGACAAGCAATCTGCTGATTATGACTGGCTGTAAAACCGATGAAGCGCGTGAGTTTTACCTTCGCCTGTGCATTGCAAATCGTTGCACGAAACGCGAATTGGATCGTCAGATCGGCAGTATGCTGTATGAGCTGACGATGATCTCTCACGAAAAACATAAGAACCTGCTTGCTGGGAACGGCGGACTTGCGGCTTTGCGCGATTCCTATGTGTTTGAATTTCTTGACCTTGAAGAACCGTACAAGGAAAAGGATTTGCGGCGTCAGATTGTCTCGCATCTGAAAGATTTCATTTTAGAGTTTGGACATGATTTCACTTTTGTTGGCGAAGAATACCGCGTTCAAGTTGGCAACACGGATTTCTTCATTGATCTGCTGTTCTATAACCGTGCATTGTCCTGTCTTGTTGCAATCGAATTGAAAATTGATACTTTCCGCCCCGAGCATCTGGGACAGCTCAATTTTTATCTGGAAGCACTTGACCGTGATGTAAAGAAGCCAAATGAAAATCCGAGCGTTGGCTTAGTCCTCTGCACCGGTAAGGATGATACTGTAGTCGAATATGCGCTCAGCAGGTCCATGTCTCCGACAATGGTCGCAGATTACACATTGCATCTGCCTGATAAAGCCATCCTGCAAAGTAAGCTGCGTGAATTGACAGAGCTTGCTTTGGAAAGTGGTGAAGGCAACGAGGGTGATGAAGAATGAACGCTGTCATTTATGCCCGCTATTCCTCTGACAGCCAGCGCGAGGAATCCATTGAAGGTCAGCTCCGCGAGTGCCGGGAATAAGCTGAACGCAATAATATGACCATCGTTGGATGTGAACTTCCCCGATAATTAACTCTCGTCTCTGAACGGCGAGGATGTCAGATTCCAAAAACGTTGATTTTAAGCCAAAAATCGACATTATCTGTGACCATTTTTCGAGAGGGTGCTATACGAATCGGATTGCAAGACAGTTTACTTGAACACTGAATCATCCTCGTGGATCATGCCGTTGATCTTATCGGCAACGGTCTGTGCGAGTTCATCATCGTTCCGGGCGTTGTATCCATTGACCGTGATATACACACCGCCAAGGTTGGTCGTCCGGGTCGTACCGCCTCCGGCCAGAGCTGCCTGTGGGAAGTTCCAGCCAGAACATAAAAATTGCTTACCTTACCACCTAAAAGTGATTGACATTCACATCTGATTTATTATACTTGTAAAAAAGTAACTTACGAGTTACTAACTTATGAGTATAATCATTGGGTGGGCGAGCGGATGAGTCAGTTTTATTGTCGTGAGGACGAGCTGTGGAAACTGAATAAACGGTATTCGGGTGATAAGTTTGAGTGTATCGTCATCTACGGCAGACGGCGTGTTGGTAAGACAGCACTGATCAATGAGTTCTGTAAGGATAAGCCGACTATTTTTTTCTCTGCTTTGAATACAACGGGAAAGGAAAATCTGGAGGCTTTCTCGAAGTCGATCATGAGTTATGAGCGACCAGATATAGAGTCTGCACCTGAATTCAGGACTTACGATGATGCTCTGGATGAGTTGACTGCACTTTCAAAGGAGAAACGAATCGTCTTTGTTATTGACGAGTATCCTTATCTTGCGAAAGCGAAGCCTGCTATTTCAGCAATGTTGCAGCATATCATCGATCACAAGTGGACAGAGTCAAAGATGTATCTGATTCTTTGTGGTTCGTCTATGAGTTTTATGGAGAGCCAGGTACTCGGTAAGGAAAGCCCGCTCTACGGTAGGCGAACCGGGCAGTTTAAGATTGAACCCCTCGATTATAAAGAAACTGCTGTGTTCCATCCAAATCTGTCCGCAGAGGACAATTCCCTGATTTATGGAATCACGGGAGGCGTTCCTCACTATATCAACAAGCTGGATGTGAGAAATAGTGTGGATGAGGCTCTGCTGGATAATTTCTTTGACCGTTCCAGCTATCTGTATGAGGAGCCGGGAAATCTGCTGAAACAGGAACTCCGGGAGCCGGCCATTTATAATGCTATCATCAAAGCGATTGCTGAAGGCGCTTCTCGAATGAATGATATCAAGATGAAAGTCGGTGAGGAGAATTCGGTCATATCGAAGTATCTGAAAACACTGATTGACCTTGGTATTGTTAAGAAAGAAACTCCGATTGCTGAAAAACCGGGCAAGAAAACCATCTATCTGTTGGCTGATAACTTCTTCCGATTCTGGTATCGGTTTGTGCCGGTCAATATGAGTGCCATTGACTCTGGTAGAATTACAAAGACCTATCCATATGCGGTGAAACAGTATCTTCCTGATTATATGGGCCTGATTTTTGAAAAGATGTGTCAGGATTATCTGCTTTATTATTCAGATTCCCTTCCCGTTGAGCTGAGTGAAATCGGCCAGTGGTGGGGTACAGACCCAAGGAAGAAAAAGCAGATACAGATTGATATCGTCGGAACACCTGTTGAGGGTAGGGACTATATCGTAGGCTCGTGTAAATATCGAAACGAGAAAATTGGTGTGGATGAACTGGAGTTGATCAGGGATTATGCATCGGTTTTCGGAAAAGGCAACAACTACTATTACTATATCTTTTCTAAAGGCGGATTTACAGATGGACTTCTTCAGGCACAGGAGCGTGGTGAAGTTCAGCTGATAACGCTGGAAGATATCTACAAGTAAACAATTCAATTGACCCTGCCGGTGAAAATCGACAGGGTATTTTTTACCCATTTTTGGCCTATTCGCCTTGTGCGGATAGGCTCCCGAAGTTTCCGCTGATCCTTATCCGGAATATAACTGGCCTGAAGAAGACCATGCTGGAGAAGATCTGCAATCCATTTAGCGTCTTTGACATCGGTTTTACGGCCAGGAACATTTAGTCGTGATCAGGAGAATCGGAGCGTGAAAACGCTGTGGTTCTCCTGACTGTATATGGGTCGGAAACTTTGAACGGATCGAGGTCGTGGAGAACCGGCTTCCGATGGGAAAGGATGCATCTTTATTTGGCAGAACATTCTGCCAGAGATTACTTTTCAGCGATGGAGTAATCCTGATTCGGAAGAATATTCGTACAGGGATTATTTTATGGTGATGGAAAGCATCTTTATTCGGCAGGATCTTCAGTCAGGGATTATTTTTATCGGAGAAAAGCATCTCAATTTGGAAGAATGCTCATACAAGGATGCTTTTGTGGTAGAAAAATAATCCCTCAGGGCGACTGATGCATTTTCAGGATGAATGGAGGAGGGGCGGGAGTTGATTATCGAGAAAGAGTATAATGTTTATAACGCCGCATATAGTTTGTCGCGGTAATAACGCAGGAAGCATTGAAAAAAGCAATGACAGAGAATAAATCACAGGAACGAAAAAGGCCATACAAACCAAGGAAGTCCGGGGCCGGTCGAAAGCCGTTGAAACCGGACTACGATGCAGTGGCTATTTTGCAGGAACAGATGAAGGCGGCGGTGGCTCTCTACGCAAATCATTCGCTTCAGGCAATTGCAGAGGAGCTGTCCCTCAATCCCATCAAGGTGCGAAAGCTTCTGATTACGGCAGGTGTTTATGAATCTGAAATTGCAGATGCAGTCAATGCTGCTTTTGCAAAAAAGTGTGACATGCCATATAAAGAGGCATTGTTGGCGGTGGCCGCAGAATTGAATCTGTCGAAGGCATCAGTGACTTCTTATTTGCCGTATAAGAAAGGCGTGTATTTCAGGGAAAATTGTGACCGGGAGCAGATCAGCGTAGGAGCAGAGCGGGTTCGTCGAATGCGGCAGAGGAAGAAAGCAGTGGAGGCGCTGCAGAGCAGTCACGATGAACAGCTGCTTTGGCAGTGCGTGGTTGCTTTTCAGGGATACCGGTTCAAGACGATATCTGGTTTGCCGTTTTCCTATAAGATCAAAACCGGGCGAAATGGTGAACTGACGAAGGAACTGTGGATTGATCGCCGGGAAGGAAGCAAGAGCCTGACGTGGAGTTCGGTGCTGCTGGCCTTTAAAAAGACAGAAGGCAAGCCCATGGTAGAACGCCCGAAGGCTTTGGGAGATATCCGTGGTGTGTCCTATATTTACGGGATTTTCCGGCGGTTCGGGCTGATAGAGGTCCCTGCGGAAATGAAGGAATAAGCCTGTGTGAGAAGCTGAAAGAGAAAATAAATCAGAATACAATGCAATAATAGTGCAAATAAATAGTGTATAATTAGGATGCCTGTAAATATTTAGAAATCAAAAACTGCAAAGGAGGTATCCTATGGAAAGGAAAATCACATTTGCACAATATGGCTGCGGCAAAATGGGGAAGTATCTGATCCGCTACGCCATTGAAAAAGGGGCAGAGCTTGTTGCGGCGTTTGATAGGAACCCTGCCATTCTCGGAAAGGATGCCGCAGAAATTGTTGGAGATGGCTATCCTGCAACGGGAATCACGATTTCGCCGGCAGGCGAGGCGGATGAGCTTCTCGGAAGGCGGAAGCCGGATGTATGCATCATTGCAACAAGAAGTACCGTTGCGGAGCTGGAGGATATTTTTACAATCTGTGCGAAGCATGGGATCAATGCGATCACGACCTGCGAGGAGGCGCTGTACCCGTGGAATTCGTCTCCGGCGCTTACACATAAGCTGGATGAGCTGGCAAAGCAGGGCAATTGCACGTTGACGGGAGTCGGCTACTGCGATCTTGTCTGGGGTACCATGGTGACGAATCTTGCCGGTTCCTCCTTCAAGATCACGAAGATTCTGGGCAGCAGCTGGTATAACGTTGAGGATTATGGAATCGCACTTGCGGAAGGCCATGGCGCAGGCTTTACACCGGAGCGCTTTGAGAAGGAAATCGCTAACATCAACAAGATGCCTTCGGAGGAATTAAGAGAGCTCATTGAAAGCGGTCAGTATGTGCCGTCCTATATGTGGAACCAGAACGGCTGGCTCTGCAGCAAAATGAAGCTGCATGTGATTTCGCAGACGCAGAAATGCTATCCGACCACTCATGAGAAGGATCTGTTCTCGACAACGCTGAACGCCGTGATCAAAGCCGGAGATCCGACCGGCATGCGTGCGGTTGTTACGACGGAGACGGAAGAGGGCATTACTCTGGAAACCGAGTGTGTAGGAAAGGTATTTGCACCGGATGAATTCGACCGGAATGACTGGACCTTCATCGGTGAGCCGGAGACGACGGTTTCCGTAAACCGACCGGCAACGGTGGAAATGACCTGCGCGACCATCGTCAATCGGATCCCGCAGCTGATCGATGCACCTGCCGGATATGTGACGACAGACCAGTACCCGTACAATGAATACTGCGTGCATGATCTGAACACCTATGTGAAAACCAGGTAAGCATGCGCCTGCAAGGGAGTAAAAAAACGACTCCAAAAGCTGCGCGCCCGAAAGCACCACCCCGAAAGAGCTACCCTGAAAGAGCTACCCAGAAAGAGTCACCCCGAAAGAGCTACACTGAAAGAGTCACCTCGCCGGAGAGATCTGGCGGGGTGTTTCTGTCAGCATTGCGGCTGCTGTGATAATATAGTAAGAAGATTCTGCAGAAGGAGGATAAGAAGATGAGTGTTACATTAAATCCGGACAAGGAAGTAGTAAATACCATTCGTGAAGGTTTGAAGCGCACCGGCGGGTATTGCCCTTGCCGCCTGCAGCGCACGGAGGAGAATAAGTGCATGTGCAAGGAATTCCGGGATCAGATTGCAGATCCGAATTTTGAGGGATTTTGTCACTGCATGCTTTACTATAAGTCGTTGAAGGATTGAAGCAATGGGGATAAACAGAAGACACAGCGAGAACGTCTATTACGACAGACACGGGAAGATGCATCACAGGAGAAGAATCGGATCCGAGTACCGGCACCATCATCACCATCACAGGAGATGGCAGAGGGTGCTTCTGATGGTGCTTGCGGTGGTGCTGCTCTGCGGAGCCGGTCTGTTTGCGGCATGGAGAATTCTGGACGCGGTTGGCCGGAATGCGCTGTATAAGAGTGCACAGGAGAATGTGCCGACACTGGCGCAGGCGGCTGCGGCGGAGGATGAACAGGAGAATACGGCCGGACAGGAGTCATCCTCCAAGGTCTGGAAGGATGGCTGGGTGCGCTATCAGGACAAGGTCTATGAGTATAATGATCAGATCCTGACCTTCCTTGTGATGGGCATTGATGACATGAATTACGCGAGAGCCAAGTCCGGCGGTCAGAGCGGCGGGCAGGCGGACTCTCTGTTTCTTCTTGTCATGAATCCGGAGACGAAGCAGATTTCGGTCGTTGCGATCAACCGCAATACCATGACGAAGATCGATGTTTATGACGCAGACGGAAATTTTGACCATACAGGTGTCGGCCAGATCTGTCTGGCGCATGGCTACGGCGATGGGATGGAAGAGTCCTGTGAGCGCGAGAAGGAGGCGGTTTCGAATCTGCTGTACTCGCTTCCGATTTCCGGCTATGCGGCCATCAATATGGGCGCGGTTCCGATGATCAACGATGCGGTCGGCGGCGTGACGGTTCCGCGGATGACCTATCAGGATGGGAAGATCGAGTACGGGAAGGATCAGACGCTGATGGGACAGGATGCCTATCGCTATGTCACCTCCCGTGGGAATGATTTTGACGCGGCCACGTATCGCCTGGAGAAGCAGAAGGTTTATCTGAAGGCGCTTATGACGAAGATGCTCGCTTCGGTCCAGGCAAATCCGGCATCCATTGTCAATCTGTATCAGTCGGTTTCTCCGTACATGGTGACCGATGTGGATGTGTCGGAGGTGACCTATCTTGCCGGACAGATGGGATCGTATTCCCTGAATCTGGACACCATTTATTCGCTGCAGGGCGAGACGAAAATGGGAGATCAGGGCTTTGAGGAGTTTTACTACGATGAAGCTGCGCTTTACGAGATGATGCTCCAGGTATTCTATCGTGAGGTGCCGGAAGAAGAATACAAGCAGTAGTGTGAAGGAAGAGATAAACTGAAAAAATAAGCTGGAAGAAATAAGCTTGAAAAAGACAGGCGATAAACTGGAAGAAAATATGAGCAATATGAAAGAGGGCCGCGACGGCCTGATCTCCATCATTGTGCCGATGTATCGTGCGGCGGAATATATCGAAGAAACCATAGCCTGCGTGGAGAAGCAGACGTACACGGACTGGGAGCTGATTCTGGTGGATGACTGCGGGCCGGACGAGAGTCTTCCGGTGGCAGTTCGCTGCCGGGAGAATTCTTCGAACCGGGAGAAAATACGGATTGTCCGAAACGAGAGGAATCTTGGGGCGGCAGAAACCAGAAATCATGGTGTCGCAGAGGCGAGGGGGCGTTATATCGCTTACCTGGATGCGGATGATCTCTGGCTTCCGACAAAGCTCGAGGAGGAGCTGCTGTTCCTTCGGCAGAAGGAGGCAGCGTTTGTTTTTACCTCCTATGAATTCGGGGATGCGAATGCGAAGGGAACGGGACGCATGGTCCATGTTCCGCAGAAGCTTGATTTTCGCCATGCGCTGAGCCGGACGGTGATTTTCACCTCTACCGTCATGTTCGATACATGGAAGCTCGATAAGTCTCTGATTCACATGCCGGACATGGCATCGGAGGATACGGCTCTTTGGTGGAGCATTCTGAAAACAGGAATCACGGCATACGGTATGGACCGGGCGCTCACGATTTACCGGAGACCGGCGCAGTCCCTTTCCTCCAACAAGGGAAAGGCGGTTCAAAGGCTCTGGAATCTGCTTCTGGAGGTTGCCGACTGCAGCCGGTTAACGGCGGTATTTTACCTGATTGGCTGGGCCTTTCATGCAACCATGCGGAGAGTGTGGTTTCGGAAAATATCCGGAAAAGTGGACAGCTGGAACCGCGCAATGGTTCTGCTTTCGGGCCTTCTTGAGATTCTGATGGCATCGCTTCTGTATCTCTATTTCTGGTTCTGGGTGTATTATCCGATTCTGCAGCAGCCAAGGATCAGTCAGGACGGTTATAATTTCGGAAACGGATTAAAGCTGTACAGTAAGGGGCATGTTCTGGTGATCGGAATTTATGTCCTTCTTCTGTATGTGTTTCTGCATGCTCTTCAGGGAAACAAGGTGGGAGAGCATAAGCCGGCCAGTAATTTTCTGAGTCAGACCTTTGCGATGATTCTGGTGAATCTGATCACATATTTTCAGCTGGGCCTGATGCGCAACTGGCTGGTGCCGGTCATGCCAATGCTGGCGCTTACGGCTCTTCAGATCGGAGGATCGCTTCTTGTCAGTTATCTGACCTATTCGATCTACAGGGGGCTTTTTGCGGCAAAGGAGCTTGTCCTTGTCAGCGGAACGCAGGATGTGGATGAGATTCTTGCCAGATTCAGCAGACGGTCGGATATGTATTACATCTGCCGTGCCGTGAATACCGGGGACAGGAGCGCAGAGGAGATTGAGGAGATTGTGGCCGATTTTGACAACTGTCTTCTCTGGAATCTGAAGGGAAAGGCAAAAGAGCGGATTGTCCGTTTCTGTTATGCACATGGGATCAAAGTATATGTGCTTCCGGATATTGATGACGTGCTGGTTCGGGGAACGCAGAGACTGCACCAGTTCTCGACTTCAATTTATCTTTTGAACGATGTCCCTCTGGAGCTGGAGCTGCGTATTTTCAAGCGATCGATCGATATTCTTTTTTCCGTTTTCTTCCTGCTTGTTCTGTCTCCCGTGCTTCTTGTGTTGGCGGTGATTGTCGGGAAAAGTCACGGACCGCTTTTCCACACGAGTGTCCGGATTACCAGGAACGGAAAGCAGTTCAAAATGTTGAAGCTCCGTACCGTGGATCATGTGGCAGAGGATGGCAGTCTTATTTACATACCCGGCGGAAGATTTCTTCGGGAGACGCATCTGGATGAGCTGCCTCAGCTTGTAAATATTCTTCGCGGAGATATGAGCTTTATCGGGCCAAGACCTGACCGGGAAGAAGTTTATGAGGAGCGCTGCGGGAAAAATCCCCTGTATGCCTGCCGAACGAAGGTGAGGGCCGGTATGATCGGCTATGCACAGGTGTATGGCAAGTACAACAGCTCGGAGGAGGAGCGCCTGAATCTGGATCTGGAGTATATACAGAATTACAGTTTGTGGCAGGATATTCAGCTGTTCTTCCTGAGCCTTAAGTTTATTGTGGGTGCGGACAGTGACGAAGAGTAGAGCTGCGCAGATTGTGATCGCAGTTCACACAAGCGTATCCGGCATAAGCGCGGTTCACACCAGCGTATCCCCGTTGTCCCGCAGCCACTTTTTCCAAGTGCGGTAGTCTGGCATGATCCGTTCCACCTCGGCCCAGAAGGCAGGGCTGTGATCCATATGAACGAGATGGCACAGCTCATGGACAACGACATAGTCGAGGCATTCCGGCGCGGTCAGATACAGCTTCCAGTTGAAGGAAAGCGTGCCGCGGGAGGAGCAACTGCCCCAGCGGGTTTTCTGGGCGCGGATGGAAACGCGTGTGATGGGACGGTGCGAGGGTGGCAGCATCGGTTCATAGTAAGCAATGCGATCCAGAAGAATGGGACGAAGCCGTTTGACCGCTTCCTTTTGGATCGCGATTTTTTCTTCGTCAGAAAGGTGCGGCGTTCTGGCTTCCCGCTCCTTTCTTTTCTTTGCCTGAGAAGCCATGTGGGAGAGGATCCAGGAAGTGTGCGATTGCAGGAATTTCTGCAGCTCGTCCTCTCTGCAGCGGAGAGGAATCCGTACCTCCAGTGAAGAGTCCGGGCGAACGATGATTGCAAGCGATTTTCTGCGGCTGCGGACCAGAGTATACGGAATGGCAGCGGTATACGGAGTAGGAGCAGTATGCAGAGTGGGAACAGTATACGGAGTGGAAGCAGTATACGGAATGGGAGCAGCATACGGAGTGGCAGTGGTATACGGAATGGGAGCGGGCGCTCCGTCCCGGAGTGTCAGGAGAAGCGTGCGGGATTCTGTGAATCCGGAAGAAGCGGGCATGGCAACACCTCAGTCAAAAACGTGTGAACAAAAATATCTGCAAGCAAGATAAACAACGAGGAGATTATATCACGATGAAGAAGTGCATTCTGGTCTGTGCGGGAGATTTTACCCCGGTGGACTTTCATAAAGAAGAGGGCGACTGCATTATCGCCGTGGACAACGGGCTGACCTATCTGACGGAAATGGGCGTTCTGCCGGATTATTGCCTGGGAGATTTTGACTCGCTTCTTCCGCTAGGAAGACAGACCCTTGAAGAGATACAGAAGGAGAATCCGTCCAGAGTGGTGACGCTTCCGGTTGCAAAGGATGACACGGACACGATGGCTGCGGTTCGCTTCGGATTAAAGCTTGGTTATCTTCGCTTCGATCTCTATGGCACGCTGGGCGGCGCGCGGATTGCGCACACAATTGCCAACCTGCAGGTTCTGAATTTCATTCGAAACAACGGCGCACAGGGCTATCTGATGGACCTCAATCAGATGATCTTTCTGATTCGGAACGAAACGAAGGAATTCCACAAAGGCTTTGCGGGCCGATTTTCCATGTTTGCCGTGGATCCCGAAATCCGGGGCGTCACCATTCGTGGAATGAAGTATGAGGTCAGTGACTGCACGATGACGAACGATTTTCCGATCGGCTGCTCGAATGAAATTGAGCCGGAGCGGCAGGCTGCTGTTACGGTTGCGGAAGGCACTGCTCTGGCCGTGGTGGGTTGGGATTGATCGTCTCTGCAGCGCAGAAAAGCAAGCCAGGGATGCATTTGTCCGGTCGGAATCATCCCTACAGCGCAAAAGAGTGAGCCAGGGATGCAACTGAGCGGTCGAAATCATCCCTGCGGAAGAAAAAAGCAAGCCAGGGATGAAACTGGTCGGAAGAAATCATCCCTGCGGAA
>ERZ1034680.725-NODE-725-length-14719-cov-8.543849_pt1 | contig 14719 bp, 10 predicted proteins | sample MGYA00520639_ERZ1034680 | MGnify/ENA primary metagenome ERZ1034680 (study PRJEB33766, sample SAMN09781760) | gut metagenome | biome: gut microbiome | host: Homo sapiens | place: Madagascar | study: EMG produced TPA metagenomics assembly of the PRJNA485056 data set...
CCAAAGACGGCCTCCTCCACGGCTTCGTCAGCCTCTCCGCCAAAGACCTCGAAGAAATCTATCGTCTCGCCCTGTGAGTGCCCGCCGCTGGTAAAGCACACCGCCCCCTCAAGCCCCGACAAAAAGGATTACACCAAAACAGAAAAAAGGGAATGACCAATGCGGAGCTGATGGAAAAAGGCGGCTTTAGTGATAACATTATTACCCGATGAAAGCGTAACAACTATATAGCCTTAGAGAACATCGAAAGAATTTGCTGTGCCCTCGATTGTGGCGTTGACGATATTCTGGAATTTATACCGAACGAAAAGGAGAAGGAAAACCATGGTTGATACAAAGAAAGAGCAAGAACGTGACGAACTGCATCGTGCGATATGGGCAATCGCTGATGAACTTCGTGGTGCCGTTGACGGCTGGGATTTTAAGAACTATGTTCTTGGCACCATGTTTTATCGCTATATCTCCGAGAACCTGACCAACTACATCAATGCCGGAGAACAGGAAGCCGGAAACGATGACTTTGATTATGCCAAAATGTCCGATGCCGATGCAGAAGAAGCTCGTGAGGGCTTGGTAGAAGAAAAAGGCTTTTTCATTCTTCCTTCGGAGCTTTTCTGTAATGTAAACAAGGAATCCGACAACGATGAAAACCTGAACGAAACCTTGGAGCGTGTATTCAACCATATCGAAAGCTCTGCAAAAGGTTCTTCTTCTGAAAGCAGCTTCGCTGGACTGTTCGATGATTTTGATGTAAACAGCAACAAGCTCGGCTCTACCGTTGCAAAGAGAAATGAACGCCTTGCAAAACTTCTGCATGGTGTAGCGGATATGAACCTTGGCGATGTAAAGGATCACGATATTGATGCCTTTGGCGATGCCTATGAATATCTGATGACCATGTACGCATCTGGGGCAGGAAAATCCGGTGGTGAGTTCTTTACTCCTGCTGATGTTTCCGAGCTGCTGACCAGACTTGGCACGGTGGGCAAAACTGAAATCAATAAAGTCTATGACCCTGCGTGTGGATCGGGTTCTCTGCTTCTGAAAGCGGAAAAGGTTTTGGGCAGAGATGCCGTCAGAAATGGCTTTTATGGACAGGAAATCAATATTACGACTTACAACCTTTGCCGTATCAATATGTTCCTGCATGATGTCGGTTTTGATAAGTTTGACATTGCCTGTGAGGACACCCTGATCGCACCGCAGCACTGGGACGATGAACCGTTTGAATTGATCGTTTCCAACCCTCCGTACTCCATTAAGTGGGCTGGCAATGACAACCCTTTGCTGATTAACGATCCTCGTTTTTCTCCGGCTGGCGTTCTCGCCCCGAAGTCTAAAGCTGACCTTGCCTTTATCATGCACTCCCTTTCATGGCTGGCAACAGGCGGCACGGCAGCGATCGTCTGCTTCCCCGGCATTATGTACCGTGGCGGTGCAGAGCAGAAAATCAGAAAATACCTGATTGACAACAACTTTATTGATTGTATTATTCAGCTGCCGAGCAATCTGTTCTTTGGAACTTCCATTGCGACCTGCATTATGGTGCTGAAAAAAGGCAAGGCCGACAACAAAACGCTGTTTATTGATGCTTCCGCTGAGTGTATCAAGGTAACGAACAACAACAAGCTGACACAGGCGAACATCGAAAGAATCGTGGACACCTTTGCAAAGCGAGCCGAGGAAGCACACTTCTCTCATCTGGCGAACTATGAGGAAATTGCGAACAATGACTATAATCTCTCCGTTTCCACCTATGTGGAAGCCGAGGACACCAGAGAGAAAATCGACATTGTAAAGCTCAATGCCGAGATCGAGCAAATCGTTGCCCGTGAGCAGGTGCTCCGTGATAAAATTGCAAAGATTATTGCGGAAATCGAGGTGGGATGATGGAAAATGAGCTTGCAATTTACCAATCAGTTATTGATGATGTAAAGAGTATTATTTCCTCCGGCATGGAAAGTGCATACAATGCTACAAGCCGTGCGATGGTATTAACCTACTGGAATGTAGGCAGACGCATTGTAGAGCAGGAACAGAACGGCAATCAGAGAGCCGAATATGGTACAGCCATGATGGATGCACTGGCGGCAGAACTGACCAAAGAATATGGAAAAAGCTATTCCAAAAGAAATCTCCAGTATTTTCGCAAATTTTATCAGTGTTTTCCGGACATTGAGATTGTGAACTCATGCGTTCACAATCTGACTTGGACGCATTTTCGCAGTCTTTTGCGAGTTTCGGACGAGGATGCCAGAGTTTGGTACATGAGTGAAGCGGCTCACGAAAACTGGAATGTGAGGATGCTTGACCGCAATATCAGCACACAGTATTATTACCGCCTGTTACAGTCTCCGAAAAAGGAAGCTGTTATCGCAGAAATGAACCAGAAAAGCACCCAGCTTTCCAAAACACAATTTGAGCTTGTGAAAAGTCCTGTTGTTGCGGAGTTTCTTGGTTTTAAGAATGAAGGCAGCTATTTGGAAAGCGATTTGGAATCTGCAATTTTGTCCCATATCCGTGATTTCCTTATGGAAATGGGCAGAGGTTTTGCTTTTGTGGCAAGGCAGCAGCATATTGTTACGGAAACGGAAGATTATTTTATCGACCTTGTTTTCTATAACATCGAACTGAAGTGTTATGTGCTGGTGGATTTGAAGATGGGCAAAATTACCCATCAGGATGTTGGGCAGATTGATATGTATGTCCGTATGTATGATGATTTGAAGCGTACCCCAGGAGATAATCCGACCATTGGTATTCTGCTGTGTTCGGAAACAGACGAGGATATTGCACGCTATTCTGTTTTGCATGATAATAACAGACTGTTCATGTCAAAATATCTGACTTATTTGCCGACCAAGGAACAGTTGAAGCAGGAGATTGAACGGCAGAAGGCAGTTTTCTATATGCAGCATCCGCTTCAAATAGAGGATGGCGGTGAATAAACTTTATGAGATTATCTGATGTTTTGTCAAAACCGCCTGATAAGGAATATGTTCAAATTGATGCATTTTTGCAAAACAAAGCTGGCAAAGTAGGTCAAAAGGTCGATATTTCAACCGGAACGGTCGCCTTAAACTACTTTTGCGTTTCATGCGGGGATATAAGGACTTTTTGGTCAAGTCCCAAACTCACATGCATTTTTGTGAGCAAGAATCTAATCAGTGTCGACTGTGTTTTGACTTGCGGATGCGGTGCTTCCATACCGGTATGGTTTTTGATAGAGAGCAAAAATGATATAACAGGTCAAGCACCTACTATACGCATATTGAAGAAAAGTGTAAAACTATCCGATATGGTTCGTATCAACGACAATCGCTACGGGGAGTTTACTCCGTTGTTAGATAAAGCCATGCAGGCATATACCGACGGATTAGGAGCAGGCGCAGTTGTATATCTGAGAAAAATTTTCGAAAAAATCACGGTGAAAACAGCGAAAGCGGTCGATATTGAGTATGCTCAATATGAAGGCGGAACCCCAAAGAACTTCTCTGAGCTACTAAAAAAGGTGGATGAAAAATGCTCGATAATTCCCAAAGAATTTTCTGCAAACGGTTACAAATTGTTTCGAGAATTGAGCGGTGTCGTACATGGGGAGTATGATGAAGAAGCAGGATTGAAGAATTTCGAAGCCCTGCACAGGCTTGTAATAGGAATCCTTGAAAATGTAATCAATCATAAAGAGTTGTTGGATGCTATTACTGTGCTTGGTTGGAACAAAGAAAGAGGTGAAAATAAATGAGCCGATTGGATAAACTGATTCAGCAACACTGCCCAGATGGGGTGGAGTATAGGAAACTTGAAGATTGCTGTACCGTTCTTGATAAAAAAAGGAAACCCGTTACAAAAGCAGCAAGGGAAGCAGGCGAATATCCCTATTATGGTGCAAACGGCATTCAGGATTACGTTTCAGATTATATTTTTGATGGCACTTTTGTTCTTGTCGGAGAAGATGGAAGCGTAATTACAAAAGTAGGAACGCCGGTTGTAACATGGGCAGAGGGGAAAATATGGGTAAACAATCACGCTCATATCATTGAAGAAACTGCCGGTGTTCTTCTTCGATATCTGTTTCATTATATACAGACTATCGATGTAACTCCTTTAATTCATGGCAATATACCAAAATTGACAGGTGGAGATTTTAGAGCATTACAGATCCCCGTCCCGCCTCTGCCTGTGCAGAGTGAAATTGTCCGTATTCTGGACAATTTCACGGAGCTTACAGCGGAGCTTACAGCGGAGCTTACAGCGAGAAAGAAACAGTATGAGTTTTATCGGGATAAGCTGCTGACCTTTGGCGATGTCCGAGGGGGGGCAACAAGTGATGTTATGTGGCGGACATTGGGCGAGGTTTGCAATCTTCAATCTGGTAAAGCAATTTCTGCATACCTGATTTCTGAAACTCAAACAGTAGAAAATCCTATTCCGTGCTATGGGGCAAATGGTCTAAGGGGCTACGTAAGCACCTCCAATGAATCAGGTGACAAGCCGATTGTTGGACGACAAGGAGCTCTGTGTGGAAATGTTTGTTTTGCGACTGGCTCTTATTACGCCACAGAGCACGCAGTTGTGATCACAGATAAGGGTTTTTTCAACAGCAGATTTTTGTATCACCTGCTTGTTAATGCTGATTTGAATCAGTACAAAACCGCAGGCGCTCAACCGGGTCTATCTGTTGCAAGATTGAATGAAGTGAAAGTCCCTGTTCCGACAAGAACAGTACAGGATAGAATTGCAAATGTTCTGGATAACTTCGATGCCATCTGTTCCGACCTGAACATTGGTCTTCCTGCCGAGATTGAAGCAAGGCAAAAGCAGTACGAGTTCTATCGTGATGCCCTCTTGACTTACGCCGCAACCGGCAAGACAACCTTGACAGACAGACAGACAGACGAGTATAATGCGCTGATCCGGCTGTGTCAATATGTTTTTGGATATATTTTGTTGCCTTTGTGTGAAGTTTCCAAGGCTTTTCGTGGGGAGTACATCACAAAGAAAAATACCCGTGAGGGCGATGTGCCGGTTATCCTTGGTGGTCAAGAGCCTGCCTATTACATTGATAAGGCAAACCACGATGGCGAGATTGTAGTTGTTGCAAGAAGTGGCGCATCCGCCGGCTTTGTCTCATACTGGAATCAGCCGATTTTTGTAACAGATGGATTCGGTTATGAACGAACTGAATGGATTACAACAAAATACCTCTATTATGTATTGAAAAACATCGAACTGGAATTAAACGCTATGAAACGCAGTGCAGGAGTTCCTCATGTCAGCGGCGAATCTCTGGGGAAAATTCTGTTGCCTATACCATCAATCAACGAACAAAACCGTATTGTTGCCGTGCTTGATAAATTTGACGGACTTTGCAACGACTTAAACATCGGTCTCCCCGCCGAAATCGAAGCACGAACCAAACAATACGAATATTACCGAGATAAACTGCTGACCTTTCAGCAAAAATAAAAAACAAGGAGGATGCTGCATGAGCGCTTATAACATCATTGCCGCAAGCAATGAGAGCACCGTAGTCGCTGAGTATACGCCGGAAAGCTCACGCTCTGACAGCTTTCAGAGCGAAGCGGCTCTTGAAAAAGAGTTCATCCGGCTGCTGACCACGCAAGGGTATGAGTACCTTACCATTCATGATGAAAACAGTCTGATTGCCAACCTTAGACGGCAGCTCACGCTTTTGAACGATTACACCTTTACCGACAGCGAGTGGAAGCGTTTCTTCACGGAGACCCTTGCCAATGCCAACGAAGGCATCGTTGAGAAAAGCCGTACCATCCAGACGGATCATGTCAAGGTACTCCGCAGGGATGACGGAGCTTCCAAGAATATTCAGCTGATCGACAAAAAGAACATTCACAACAACCGCTTGCAGGTCATCAACCAGTATGAGGAATCCGAAGGCAAGCACGACACACGTTATGATGTGACGATTCTGGTCAACGGTCTGCCCCTTGTCCATGTGGAGCTGAAACGCCGGGGCGTTGCCATCCGGGAAGCCTTTAACCAGATCAAACGCTACCAGAGAGACAGCTTCTGGGCGGCAAGCGGCTTGTATGAATATGTGCAGATCTTCATCATCTCCAACGGAACCCATACCAAGTATTACTCCAACACCACCCGAAACAGCCACATCAAGGAAATGGGCGAATCTGCAAAGCAGAAATCGAAGAAAACCAGCAACAGCTTTGAGTTTACTTCCTTCTGGGCAGACGGCAGCAATAAGGTGATTGCCGACCTGATTGATTTTACAAAAACCTTCCTTGCCAAGCACACCATTCTGAATGTGCTGACCAAGTATTGTGTTTTCACAACGGAAGAAATTCTGATGGTCATGCGTCCCTATCAGATTGCAGCGACCGAGCGCATCTTGAACCGCATCGAGGTATCCACCAACTATAAAAAGATGGGAACACTGGATGCCGGAGGATACATCTGGCACACCACAGGAAGTGGTAAAACGCTGACTTCCTTCAAGACGGCGCAGCTTGCATCCGCACTGTCTTATGTGGACAAGGTTCTGTTCGTAGTCGATAGAAAAGACCTGGACTATCAGACCATGAAAGAATATGACCGCTTTGAAAAAGGCTCTGCCAACAGCAACGCTTCTACCAGAGTATTGCAGAGACAGCTTGAGGACAGGGACGAAAAAGGCGGCTATCATCCGTATAAAATCATCATCACCACCATCCAGAAGCTGGACAACTTTATCTCGAAAAACAAGGGACATGAAGTGTTCGGCAAGCACTGCGTTATCATCTTTGACGAGTGCCACCGCAGCCAGTTCGGAGATATGCACGCCAAAATTATCAAGGCGTTCAGGAATTATCATCTGTTCGGCTTTACAGGCACACCGATTTTCGCCGCCAATGCAGGAAAAGGCAAGCACACGGAGCTGCTGACTACGCCGCAGACCTTTGGCGATCAGCTCCACACCTATACCATCGTGGATGCCATCAATGACGGCAATGTGCTTCCGTTCCGCATTGACTATGTGAATACGGTCAAGGAAAAAGAGAATATCAAGGACAAGAATGTTTCAGCAATCGACATTGAACGGGCAATGGGTGCGCCGGAGCGTATTCGGGAAATCGTTAAATACACGCTGGAGCATTTTGACCAGAAAACGAAACGCAACAGCTTCTATTCCTTGAAGGGCAAGCGTATGGCGGGCTTCAATGCCATGTTTGCCGTCAGCTCCATTCCCATGGCGATGAAGTATTACAAGGAGTTTCAGCGGCAGATTGCGGAGAGTCACCGTCAGTTTACCATCGCAACGATTTTCAGTTATTCCGCAAATGAGGATGCCCCCGAAGATGTTCTGCAAGAGGAAGGCTTTGATACCGATGCCCTCGACCAGACCTCCCGTGACTTCCTTGATAGTGCGATTCAGGATTACAACGCTGCGTTCAACACCAACTTTGATACTTCCTCGGACAAGTTCCAGAACTACTACAAAGACTTGTCCATGCGAGTGAAGAACCGGGAAGTGGATTTGCTGATTGTTGTAAATATGTTCCTCACGGGTTTTGATTCGACCACACTGAATACGCTGTGGGTGGACAAGAACCTCAAAATGCACGGGCTGATTCAAGCCTATTCCAGAACCAATCGCATCTTGAATTCCGTTAAAACCTACGGCAACATTGTCTGCTTCCGTGATTTGCAGAAAGCTACGGATGATGCAATCGCTCTCTTTGGAGATAAGAATGCAAGCGGCATTGTTCTGCTCAAGAGCTTCCATGATTACTGGAACGGCTATGAGGACGACCACGGCAAATATCATCCGGGCTATGTGGAACTTCTTGAAAAGCTGGAAACAGAATTTCCTCTGGGCACTCAGATTGTCGGAGAACAGGCAGAGAAGGACTTTATCAGACTGTTCGGCACAATTCTCAGTATGAGAAACATTCTGTCGTCCTTTGACCAGTTTGCAGAAATGGACGGCATTGCCGCACGAGATTTGCAGGATTATCAGAGTATCTATCTTGACCTCTATGACAAGTACCGCAGAAAGGAAGAAGCCGAAAAAGAGGATATTACGGACGATATTGAATTTGAAATCGAGCTGATCAAGCAGGTGGAAATCAATATCGACTACATATTGATATTGGTTGAAAAATATCACGACGGCAACTGTGAAGATAAAGAAATCCTTGCTTCTATCCGCAAGGCAGTTGATGCAAGCATACAGCTTCGCAGCAAGAAGGATCTTATCGAAGCATTTATCAGCCATGTCAATGTGGATACGCAGGTTACTACAGACTGGCGGCGCTTTGTTTTAGAGCAGGAAGAGAATGATTTGACGGAAATCATCACAAGCGAGAAGCTGAAATCGGAAGAAACCAGAAGATTTGTTGATAATTCGTTCCGTGACGGAGCATTCAAAACGACAGGAACAGAAATCGACAAGCTCATGCCACCGGTTTCACGCTTCGGCGGTGGTGGCAGAGCCAAGAAAAAGCAAGGTGTTATCGAAAAGCTGAAAGCCTTTTTCAAGAAATACTTCGGACTTGGAATTGCCGAATTTAGAACGGAAGAACAGGAAAAGCCTGTCGTTTACAAAACCGAGCCAAGCTATCAGATGGTAGCTGAAGAATCTGCACCGTATGGAGCAAAAGAGAATTAAATAATGTCCAAGCCAAAGGCGATCAACCGTAAAAAGTTGGTCGCTTTTGTTTTGCCCATTATCAGAAAGGAGAAGTTGCCCATGAGCGAAGAATTAGAAAAGCAGAAACACAAACAGTATGTTGCGGAGCGCAAGCTGACCGCCTTCTAAAAAGGCCGAGAAACGGCCACCTCAAGTTTGAAAGCAGGGATGAGGGCTTGGATTTGAGATTTGTACAGCTTCCCCCGTATCGTCATCGGAAGCGCAGCTGAGAGTCTTTGCTGCAATCCTCTTCCTCACCAGCTCTGCTATGCCTCTTACACGAAACACCGTATCCCACATTCGTGAAGTATCAGGCTTCCCGTTTCCGTTCGCGCGCATACACTGTTTTACCGCGAACGAAAAAGATTTCTCGCTTGCGCTCGAAATGACGGTATGGGAAGCGGTATTCTCGCATCACTTCCTTTCCCATGCGGGAAGGCTTTGGTGTGGGGATATGCCTCTCCCTCCTTCCTGTGGAAGGAGGTGCCCCGAAGGAGCGGAGGTTGGCTCACGTAGCGGAATAAAAAGGAATGTATAAGGAGCATTTTCTTATATTGCCTTTTTCTGCCTGAATGAAGCGCCGTGATCCCGGAGCGCAGGAGGTACGGTGTTTCCCGTTTCCCGCTGTCCTCCCGTTTCTTCTTGACCGCAAACGAAAAAGATTTCTCGCTTTCGCTCGAAATGACGCGCGGGGCAGGATCGCCTCGCATCGTCTTTCATACCGCTGGCGATTTCAGGCAAGCGAGATTATTCTCTTAAACGCAAGAAAAAAGCACATCCAAGGGCGATTGGTCATAGGGATAACTTAAAAAGCTATAATTTGACCGACCATCTTCAAGCGGTGCAAGCAAAGAGAGCCTCACAGTAGGTACCATTCCTGCTGTGTGGCTCTCTTTATTATTTAGATTAGTTATCCATGAAATGCTGCAACAACGGCATCCTTAAGTTTTTGAAACACGCCACGGTTAGCCAGGTCCTCTTCGACATTCTTCTTATGTTTTTTATAAACATATTCCTCAATGTCTTTCTCTGTCATACAATCCAAAAGCATAACACTGCCCAGCTTAGATAAAAGTTTTGCAACCTCGGCATATACTTTTCCGTTCTCTTTCCATTTTGGATAATCGGACAAAACACGCTTTTCTGCCTTTAATGCACCTAAGACGATCATTTTTTCACTGGAGAAGGAACGCCAAGTTAATTCTCTGAAACGAAGTGAATTTTCAACAACAAATTTTGTTAGTTCATATGGATCTGCAAGTGTTTCGTCTACAGACAGAGCCACACGGAAGTAGCAACGAGACAAAACGCCAAAAAACAGTCCTCGCCGCTTACCCTGTGTCAAAAGCCAGTGATCCTTAAAAATAGACGAGCCTTTCGTTACAGGCATATATTTGAGCGCCGTCTGATACCCTATCTCAAAGTTCATCCAGCACCAGAATCTTTCATCAGAAAGTACATAGAGAGGCAGATGCTTCAAGCGTTCATACAGTAAGATAGAGTTGTATAAGTCGGTTTCGCGGTCTTTATCGTCCTTGGGAACACGTAGTACAAATTCATCTATCTCATATTTTTTTGTTATCCACAGATCCCCGGTAAAAAAGTCCTTTAGCCATGCGGAGTTGTCTGAATTTTCGATAAGTTTTCCAGTAACGTAATCTGTATTAGCCTTTAGCGTTGCTAAGGCATCATCCGTCATGTATTTGATGTGGATTTTACTCATCAGTCTTCGCCCTCCTCATCTTGGATACCGCTACCACCGAGAAGCATATTGTCAAAGTCTTGCAGTGCGTTACAGGTACCACTATTAAGCACTGTCTGCGCTAACTCCAGTTTATTCATGGCCTCAAAGTCTTCGAAAGAAAAGACTGCACCATTTTTTCGCCTATAACTGATGCATACGGCATTAAACCATGAGTATTCGTCCAGAATTTCATCAAGAGAAAAACATCTTCCGCTAATATCCTCTAGGCACCATGATAACGCTGGGATTGCTATCATAGAAAACGCAATGTTGTTGTACTCACGCTTCGATTTGATATTTTCATAGCATCTATAGTATGCAGCCAGGAGTCTTATGATGATTTTTTTGTTATCATAAGAGCAGTTCATTACATCATTATTGTCTTCCACTTTGACCACGGTGAAAATGGATGCGACTTTGTCATCCTCAGTCGGGTCAAGCTCTATCTTGAATTTAAATCCATCATCAACTGCGAGTATGTCGAATTTGTCAATATCAAAAGAGTAGCCTGTGTACTCTTCTATAAAGCCGGAGCTCTTGAAACCCACAATATCCTCTGTAGCGTACAAATAACAGGATGCAACAACATTTCCGTTGATTGCGTGGGCTGATACATGAAGGTCATACGGTGCGCTACTAATGTCAAATCTGCTTCTATATACCGATGCTGAGCATTCAACAATAAATGCGCCACGAAGTTTTCCTTGCGCCAAAAGAGCTACCAATGTTTCATCAGTAACAGTATAGTGCAGATTTTTAAACACGACCTCCCCATTTTTTACAATTGGGGCATCGTTTTCATCTACCTCAAACTCTACATGGAAAGTTGATTCAGGAACATAATCTGAGAGTTCTTTGCTCCTGTTCAGTACAGGATAAGGGAATATTCTATTACCGATATGCATTCAAAATCACCTCACTAGCAAACATCTCATGACTGTCAACAGAATAGGAAATTTTATATATTTTTCCTTTTTCAATTTTCATTCCGACAATCTTGCCATCAACAACTGTGCATTCGGTACCGTCAATAGAGGCCGAAGTAATGTCAATCGGGTATTTATCTGCCGCTTCACCACAAAGACGAATTGCAAATTCGCAGTCATTTTCATCATACTGAGAAGTGAAGATGCAATCATATCTGCCGTCTGCCTTATTGGTTACCACGGTACGATAGCGCATACCACTAAGCGGTACCTTTTTCAGCACCGGACTTTTACCAGGACCGACCTCTTTGTCGTCTTTCGGCTCCGCTTTTGGTGCAGGATTCGGCCGCGGCTTAGGCTTCTGCTTTTTCTTCGGTTTCTTTCCCGGTTCCCCATCGTCAACAAGTTCTCCTTGCCCAAATTCATAGGTTTCTCCTGCTTCCCCAGCCTTTTCGGTTTTTGGGGTCTGGGCCTTTACTGGAGCTATCGATTTTACAGATACCTGTTCGCTGGAGATCGGACTGCCCGCAACACTGCCCATCTCCTCCTGCGAGGGAAGGAACTCTCCTGCACCCTCAACATCTGTTGATTCACTAGAACTCTCACGTAAAACAGCCTGTATAAACTCCTTTACCTGAGTTTCCAGAGCTTTTTTCTTTGCACGAGTAATGCGCTTTTCATCAGGAAAATCATTCAAGCGTTTGATTTCCCAGTCTGTATGCTGTGGGTTTTCAATGGCTCGGAGCTTTTTATTCAATTCATTATCGTGTATGATGCAGAGGGCAGAGAACGGCAGGAATGCACCGGGATTGATATGTGTAATTTTCATATAAGGGTAACGCACCATAACACAGTGCTTTGTTGCATTTCCTTCGTCCTGCTGACCATACTGCTTCAAACGAACAGTAACGGAACTATCTTCATCAATTTGAAGCTCCTGAACAGTAACAGTTTCATCATCCTGCAGAAGCTCATACTGAGCGCGGATTTCACGCAGCTCAGTTTTTGTACGCTCAGCCTGAAATTCGTCGCTATAAATGATCTCTTTTACCGTTTTCTGATTGACAACCGTACCTTCAACAACGACCTCGAGGTCGCCACGCATCACTGCGACCATAAAGCTTTCGAGAACTTTTGCGATAATATCGCTCTGCCACCCTTTGGTATTATTGAAGCCGATGATATAGACATCGGTGCCGAAATCATTTTCGTCACGCGCAAAGTCTTTATCTAAGCGCAGCTCTTCAAGAATAGGACGGTTTTTCTCACTTACCCCGTAGTAGCCGATTCCTATTGTAAGTAAATCTGGATCACCAGATACAGGGGTCGAGCGCAGTTTACTGATGCCAATGTGAGCACAAGAGCCATCATTTGCCCGAGTAGAATAAAATACAGTATTTGTAGTGCTTACAACAAAAGACGCAAACTTTCCAATTCCCTTCGAACCGCCGCTACCAGCTCCTTTATCACTCACACCAGATCCTTTGGTTAAATTATAGAATGGAGTGCTCCGTTCATTGGTTTTTGCACCAACAACACCAGTGGTGTGGAAGTCACTGACGCGTAAGCATGTAATAATCTGTTTACCAACGCTCTTCTTCAGTGCTTTTAGAGCGGGCCGCTCTTTCGGGGAATCCTTTTTATACTCATAGCAGGCGTCAATTTGCGCTGCCAAGGTTTCAATACCAGGAATATCCTCTCGAGCGACCGTGAAAAGTTTGAATTCAACACGAACAGGCTTTTCGCCGTATGCAGCATCGATGGAATTCTGACAGATTTCTCTGGCGAGAGAAGATACAGGATCTTTTTTGAACATTTCCATGTCACTTGTATCCAGACCATTTTCGCTTGTGTAGTTATTATCAGGGAATCTCCACATCTGATCAGCCATATATAAAACCTCCTCAGAGTCTAAACTTTTTCTTTTTAGGTCCGCTTTCAGCAAAGCGCTTTCTTTGGTTATCCAGTTCCTCTTGGATCGCCGAAAACATAGCTTCGATTTGTTCTGGCGTATATTCATAGTATGAGGTATTGGAAAGATTACCTAGCAGCGAAATGCTCGCTATGATCTTATTCGTTCTGGATTCCGCAATTCGAACGAAATTTGCTTTCTTATCTACAGCCACTATTCGACACCTCCTGTGTGATTATGATATCATTTTACAAAATATATGTCAAACATTTCTAAAATATTTTCATAATATTTTTTGTATATTCTTAAAACAATGGGATTCCTCATCCAATGCTACATTCTTGGTTCTTCGATCAAATTTGCGAAATTCTCTTCCATTTTTACGTTATCCATGGTATAGTATGTTTTTAAGTACACAAGCGAAGAAAAAGAGGTGAACTAAGTGCAGCAGACAAAGCTAAAGCCTATTCTGAAATGGGCCGGTGGCAAGACACAGCTCTTGGATGAGATCTCACACGCTTATCCAGATGGCTTTGGCGATACAAGCCGCCGATATGCTGAACCTTTTGTTGGCGGTGGTGCTGTCCTTTTTGACGTTCTTTCAAAATATGAACTTGATGAGGTTTATATCAGCGATGTCAATGCTGAGTTAATTAATATGTACTTGGTAGTTAGGGATCAGGCTGAAGAGCTAATCTCTATTTTGACGGCTTACCAAGACGAATATCATGCTTTAGATGATGAAGGGCGAAAGGTCTACTACTACGGCAAGCGAGACGAATTCAATAGGCTCATTGCTAATGGTCAAAGTAAAGTAGGTGTATCAAGTGCCGCACTTTTTATATTTTTGAACCGCACTTGTTTTAATGGACTATATCGTGCTAATAGGAGCGGGTTATTTAATGTTCCAAAGGGGAATCAGGTTAACCCTCTTATCTGCAATCCTGCAAATATTCGAGCCGTATCCACAGCATTGTCCAAAGTCCAAATAGTATGCGGTGATTATAGTGCTTCGAGAGAGTTCATTGACAAAAGCACTCTTGTTTACCTTGATCCCCCATATCGTCCGCTGAAGGGTCGAGATAGCTTTATCTCTTACACGGAGACAGAATTTGATGATAGTTGTCAACGAGAGCTTGCTGGTTTTATTGAAGAAATGGATTCACGCGGCGCATATATTATCCTGAGTAATTCTGACCCAAAGAATGTCGATCCAGATGATGACTTCTTTGAGGAAATGTATGCTGACTACGATGTGCAGCGTATCAATGCAAAGCGGAGGATCAATCGTAATGCTGATCACCGTGGATACATAACAGAGTTATTAATAAAAAACTACTAATAAATATTGATATGATCCCCCTAAAGCAGACAAGGTAAATAACCAAACTGCTTTAGGGGGGATTTTTTTATGGCTAAAAGGAAACATTCAGCAGATTGGATGCTTGCCAGAGTGAGAGAATATCTTTCCG
>ERZ1034680.728-NODE-728-length-14570-cov-7.080193_pt1 | contig 14570 bp, 9 predicted proteins | sample MGYA00520639_ERZ1034680 | MGnify/ENA primary metagenome ERZ1034680 (study PRJEB33766, sample SAMN09781760) | gut metagenome | biome: gut microbiome | host: Homo sapiens | place: Madagascar | study: EMG produced TPA metagenomics assembly of the PRJNA485056 data set...
TCAGGTGTCAATCTATTTGGCACAGAAGTATACCAAGATGCCGGCAAGCCGCATCGGACGACTCGTGGGTGGACGCGACCACTCTACGGTTATATACAGCTGCAACCAGGTGGAGCAGCGTCTGAAGGTAGATCGCAAGTTCTCAAGCGAGATATCAAGCATCGAAAATTCATTTAAAATAAGGAACTGACAATAACGATGAAGCCGGACAAGGGAAGGGCAATGCCTGTTTCTCTTGTCCGGCTTCATGCGTTTAAACCAAAACCGACCAACTTTATATAATTCCAATATTAAGACTATTATACAACGTCAGTTCCTATATTTTTTTCTTAAACAAGACCATTGACACACCGTATCTCACTTTTTCGGAGACACGGCGTAATGAAATGTGCTCTTAAAAAAGGTCGGCAACAAACTCAACCACTTTACCGAATCTCACTGCAAGCACCACAATACAGGCATAAAACGCAGCCAAAGCATCGTCCAGCATGCAGCCCCAACCGCCATGTATATGCTTGTCCACCCAGCGACAGCCGAGCGGCTTGGTGATGTCAATGGCACGGAACAGCACGAAGCCAAGCGAAGCGAGCGATATTGCCACATACGAAGGACCATCAACAAACAAGGCAGGCAGACATGCCACCCACGTTCCGAAATACTCATCGATGATGACAGTACGCGGATCCTCGCCCCAATAGCGCTCCATGACATTATCGGTCCACACTCCAAGCAGCAGCGAACCCACCACAAGAGCGAGTGTTGCCACAAAAAGCCACATTGGAGAAAGCAGCAGATAAAGACCAATCCACGTAAGAAGAGCCACAAAGCCTCCTAATGTTCCAGGTCCCCAGGGCCAGAATCCGACGCCAAAACCCGTTGATAACGCTACATGAAACCAGGGTGCCTCACCCAACTGATGATTGTTGTTATTACTCATTATATAATATGTAAGTCTTTAAGATGTAACATTAAATTATCATGTGAGTCAGAAAAAGTGACTCTAAAATCTTTGCAAAGTTAAGGAAAAAATACGAGACCATCGTTAAAAACGGGACGGCGAGGCTGAAAAACTTGCATAACTGTCCTAAAATAAGTAACTTTGCAGTCCATTTGAAGAAATGGGCTTAATAAACATTATTAACAGAGTGCTTGGTAAACCTCTTAAAAAACAAGAACAATGCAGAAAGAAAAGAAGACAGTGAGTGTGCTCTTTATGCTTTTCAGCATACTCTTCTGTGTTTGCCTCATTACGGCAAACGTACTCGAGACAAAGCAAATATCCGTAGGACCGTTCAACATAACGGGAGGATTGATAGTATTTCCTATCTCATACATCATCAATGACTGTGTGTGCGAGGTTTGGGGATATGGCAAGGCAAGAATGCTGATATGGATCGGCTTCGCCATGAACTTCCTCTTCGTGACGTTCGGCGCCTTGTGCGATCTGCTTCCTGCCGCTCCCTATTGGGACAACGAAGCCGGATTTCATGCCATCTTCGGTCTTGCTCCACGTATTGCCGCAGCCTCATTCGTGGCGTTCATCATCGGTTCGTTTGTAAATGCCTACGTAATGAGCCGCATGAAGATATCGTCAGGCGGACGCAACTTCTCGGCACGAGCAATCCTCAGTACGGTATACGGCGAGACAGCCGACTCGCTGATTTTCTTCCCGTTGGCATTGGGAGGCGTAGTGCCACTGCGTGAGTTGCCCATACTGATCATCTCGCAAGTTGTGCTCAAGACGCTTTACGAAATCCTTGTGCTTCCCGTTACCATCCGCGTGGTGAGAGCCACAAAGCGCTACGAAGGCGAGGACGTCTACGACAACAACGTCAACTACAGCATCTGGAAGATATTCAACATTTAACAACATCCTTATTTATTCAATTCATAAAAAAAACAATGGCTACAAATTCAGATAACCGTACAGACGAAGGACTCAAGGCCCTTGGTTCTAACACACGCTACCGTGACGACTACGCACCTGAGGTGCTCGAGACTTTCGTAAACAAACATCCGGGCAACGACTATTGGGTACGATTCAACTGCCCGGAGTTTACATCACTCTGCCCCATCACCGGTCAGCCCGACTTCGCCGAGATTCGCATATCCTACATCCCCGACGTAAAGATGGTGGAGAGCAAGAGTCTTAAGCTTTACCTCTTCAGCTTCCGCAATCACGGCGACTTCCATGAAGACTGCGTCAACATCATAATGAAGGACCTTATCCGCCTTATGGACCCTAAGTATATTGAGGTGACAGGAATATTCACTCCAAGAGGCGGCATCTCTATCTGGCCCTACGCCAACTACGGCAGAAAAGGCACAAAGTACGAGCGTCTGGCAGAAGAAAGATTTGCCACGCACGACATCAAGTAAAGATTGAGAATTTGAGAGTTGAGATATACCAATCCACATGAATATTCTTTCTAACCATATGGTTATCATAACCCTCAACTCTCAAAATTCAATTCTCAACCTTACTTTTTTCCTTACTGTGCAAGAAATTGCATAAAACCATAAAGATTCATTAAGTGTTTTTTCCTTATAGATTGTTATATTGATACGTGATGTTTTATCCGTTAACCTAAATCGTACGACATCAGCTATCTACTGAACAACAAAAAAAACAATAAGGAAAAAATTATGAGAACACGACCGTTACTTACTCTGAAGTGGTCGCGTAAGGCAATGACACTTGTCATCGCTGCCGCACCATTCCAGTGGACTCTTGCCGGAAACGTCAGCAACGCTCCAGCATCCGAATTCAACGCTTTCGTCCAGCAGGACGGCAAGACTACGCTCAAAGGACACGTGACAGACGAGAACGGAGAACCGCTTATCGGCGCCACCGTAAACGTGAAGGGCACCGAGGAGCGCACCGTTACTGACATCGACGGCAACTATACGCTCCGCACTTCTGCTTCACATCCAACAGTCATTGTCAGCTATCTTGGCTATCGCAATAAGGAACAGAAAGCCTCCGGATCATCCAATCTCGACATCATCATGCAGCCCGACCAGCAGTCTATTGACGAGGTGGTGGTGACTGCTCTCGGCATCAAGCGCGAGAAGAAAATGCTCGGCTATTCCGTACAGGACATAAAGGCGGACGCCCTTAACACCACTGGCGACCCTTCCGTAACCGGAGCATTGGACGGCAAGGTGGCAGGTCTGCAGATGAACACGGCAAGCACCGGTCTTGGCGGTTCCACTAAGATTACCATCCGCGGCAACTCTTCGCTTACGGACAACAACCAGCCGTTATGGATTGTTGACGGCGTACCCTTCACCGACGACCAGACTTCTGAGGCTTCTGCATACGGCGGCTACGACCGTGGTGGCACATCATTCGACATCAACCCGGAGGACATCGAGTCGATCTCAGTACTTAAGGGTCCAAACGCTGCTGCTCTCTACGGATCACGTGCAGGTAACGGCGTAATCCTCGTTACCACAAAGCGAGGCTCACACAAGCAGGGCTTCGGCGTATCTTACAGCGGCAACTTCACATGGAGCCAGGCTGCAGAGACTCTGAAGATGCAGAAGCTCTACGGACAGGGTTCGCAGGGACAGTTACTCTTCAACAAGGACGAAGAGGGCAATCCCACAACAATGACGGGCGAACTGGCATTCGGTCCGCGCTTCGACGGGAGCATGCAGACCAACTGGCTCGGCGAGAAGGCTCCTTACTCATACACAGGCGACCGTCTGAAGGACTACTTCCGTACAGGATTCTCACAGTTCCATACCGTAGCCGTTGGTTCAGCCACGGACAAGTCTCACTTCCGTCTTTCTGTAGGCTTCAATGCCAACGACGGTCTCTTCAAGGACGAGTCGCTCGACAAGCTCAACGTAGACCTCAACGCCGGTACTACAGTCAACAAATGGCTGTCATTGGACGGCAAGATTTCCGTATCGCACACTAAGGCAGAGAACCGTCCTTACACGGGTCTGAACGGCGAGGTAGCACAGCTGCTCCTCATGCCGGGCAACGTAAGCCTTAAGGACCTTGAGGCAAACTATACTTCTCCTAACCAGCTCCACCGCAACTGGTTCGGTCCTGACCAGCACTACAGCAATCCTTACTACGTGCGCCACAGATTCCAGAACAGCGACGAGCGCTGGCGTGCCTTCGGATATTATGCCGCCAACCTCAACCTCACGGATTGGTTGAAGTTCAGCGCCAAATATTCTTTCGACTATTATCGCACACGTCTCCAGACATCCGACCTTTCATTGGGTGACGGAGCCATCTCTACGGACGGCACAGGATGGGAGCAGAAACTCGTGACCGACGGCATGTCACGCGGTGAGGAGAACCACTTCGAGCAGAACATGCAGTTCCTCTTCATGGGCGACAACCAGCTTACGAAGAAGTTGCGCCTCGGTTATACGGCTGGTGCCAACATCATGTACCTGAAGTATGAGACGCTCTCTGCTTCCGTGCAGAACATGCTGGAGAAAGACAACTGGATTCTCAACACCGGCAACAAGCTTGTCTCAGCCGTAGACGACGGACACGACCGCGCCATGTATTCGGTTTTCGCGTCAGCTCAGTTTGCCTACGATGAATGGCTCTCGCTCGACCTTACAGCACGTAACGACTGGTCGTCCACTCTGCCGAAAAAGAACAACTCATTCTTCTATCCGTCTGCATCACTCAGCTGGGTGGTGTCCGACTTTATGCGCTCCATCGACCATCGTCTGCCGGAATGGATCACGTTCACAAAGCTGCGCCTCTCTGCAGCCCAGGTTGGTAAGGATCCGTCGCCGTACAATCTCTACAACGTGCGTAAGTTCCAGTTCGAGATGGGCAACCGCAAGCCTATCATCAACACCGTACGCCTCAATCCTAACCTCAAGCCAGAGATTAAGACATCGTATGAGGTTGGTCTCGACATGAAGTTCCTCCAGAACCGTCTCGGATTCGACTTCACATATTATTATAGCACTACGAAGAACCAGGCCATGCTCGTGGACGCATCGGCTCCTTGGACACAGCAGTGGGTGAACGCGGGTAAGATAAACAACACCGGAGTGGAGCTTATGGTATATGGTTCGCCGGTTCGTACACGCGACTTCCAGTTTGACCTCACAGCCAACTTCGCGCACAACCGCTCCACAGTCAAGGAACTGGCAGACGGCGTCAACCGCATCTATTTCGCCGGCGACGGCAACATGCCGGTGAAGGTAGGTGCAGTCAGCGGAGGAAAGCTCGGCGACATCTTCGCCAACAACCTTATGCAGCGTGACGCTCAGGGACGCGTAATCATCGGCGACGACGGTCTGCCTATGGCAACAACCGGCGACGGCAACCTTGAGCAGTACTTGCTGGACCATCCTGTCGGCAACATCCAACCCGACCTTCTGATGTCCGTCACACCAACATTCACATACAAGGGCATCTCGCTCACAGCTATGTTCGACATGAAGTTCGGTGGCGACATCGTTTCGGTGTCTGAGGGTATGGCTACGGCTGTCGGTACGTCAGACCGCACCATTAACCGTGGCGAATACAAGGAGATTAACGGCGTGAAGGACTGGTATATGGTTGTTCCCGGCGTAACCGCTGACGGCAAGCCCAATACAAAACCGGTAAGCGCACAGGCCTACTATTCCACCATCGGTCTCTACAACTCGCAGAAGGGATTTGCCGAGGAGTTCGTGCATGAAGCTTCTTACATCAAGCTGAAGGAGCTTGCTCTTGGCTACAGCTTCCCGCAGTCCGTATTGCGCCGCACACCGCTCACACAGCTGAAGCTCAGCTTAGTGGCACGCAACCTCTGCTTCCTCATGAAGCACACACCGGGCAATCCTGACGGCGGTTATGACACGACAATGTTCTCACAGGCAATTGACTTCATGGCAGTGCCTTACACAAGAACATTCGGATTCTCCGTTAACATCGGTTTCTAACAGAAGCATCTGATACGGAATAATAAAAAAACAGTAAACAAACAGAACTATACAATGAAACGCAATATATTCTATACCGGTCTGATAGCAGCCACAACGCTGCTCACCTTTGCGTCATGCTACGACCTCGACGAAATGAGTCGCGACCCCTACGGCGTGGATGGCTCTGAAAATGCGGGCGGCGAGATAACTCCGGATAAACCGGACGAAGGCAAATACGCTGACATCAACATCAACTATGCCGTGTCACACGACGACTCGGTGGCTTACAAGAAGGCTTTGGCAGACGCTCCTGCCACCTTCCGCACATTCCTTTATCAGGGATATTACAACGACTATCAGATAACCACCAATCTCTCGCATGACATCTATGCGGGATACGTGGCAAACAATCAGCCTAAGCACGCAAAGAAGTCGCCTGACTATGGCTATTCTGACGGATGGTCAGGACGCCGCTGGTCACACTTCTATACGGAGCGCTCCACCGAGTATCGCGACCTTCTGAGAGCATACAAGTTTAACGATACGCCTGAGAAGTATCGCAACATGTACTACATCACACGCATCTACTATGCGTTCCTCGCTCTCGCCAACACCGACACATACGGCGACATGCCGTTCCGTCAGTACGTGCAGGCTAAGGTTCCAGAGACCAACAACGTGGAATACGACACGCAGGAACAGGTTTATGACGCCATGTTCCGCATGCTTGAGCAGGCTGTAGACAGCATTAAGCCGGAAGACGCATCGCAGTATAAGATTGATAAGGATGACATCTGCTATTTCGGCGATGCCGAGAAGTGGTGCCGCTTCGCCAACTCAATGCGTCTGCGCATGGCATTGCGTATCAGCAATGTCAATCCTGAACGTGCAAAGAAAGAGGCAGAGGCTGCACTCAACAACAAGTACGGTCTGATGAAGAGCAATGACGACAACATGCAGACCGTGCCTAAGCACGCTCCCGTTGAGATGGGTGGCGAAGACAGTGGCGGAGACGAGAACGGTCTTGCCATGTGCTCCGTGGCTTATGGCGGCGAGAGCGTACTCTCTAAGGACATGGAGAATCTTTATCGCAACCTCTCTAACGGCGGCAAGGAATACACCATCAAGAAAGGACGCAACAATTCGGAAACAAAGAAGATTGACCCGCGCTGCCTTGTGAGCTGGTATCGCAGCAATATGACAGCTGCTACGCTTGCCACCGGTCAGGACGGTCTGCGCAACGACTTCGTAGGATGTCTGCGTGGAGCCCAGTCGCCCGACATCTCTATGGACCCGCTGAAGTACAGTCTTACACGTACGGTTAAGGACGGTGCCTCAAAGGATCTTCCCGATGACCATTGGTTCAATTATTCTCGTCCTACAGTATGGTTCGGTTACGCAGAGTCGTTGTTCCTTAAGGCAGAGGCAGCTCTGAGAGGATGGACCGGAGCCGACCTTACACTTGACGCAGAGGGCTACTTCCGTGCAGGTGTCAAGGCATCCATGGACTATTATCACATTGCCGATGCTGACGCTCAGGCTTACATCGACGGTCTGAAGGTATGGGACGAGGGCGTATTCAGCAGCGGTGACCGCGAAGCCATCCTCGAAGCCATCATCACACAGAAGTGGATGGCAGTATTCCCGAACGGCAACGAGGGTTGGGCTGACTTCCGTCGCACCGACTATCCCGCCCTTCTCAACCAGCAGACCAACTTCTCTGGAGGTGACGTTCCTAACGGCAAGCAGATCAAGCGCTTGCTTTATCCGAACAGCGAGTCGCAGAACAAGTACTTCATCCAGCATCCTAACCTGCAGACCAACAACACCCAGGGCACACGCCTCTGGTGGGATGTGGCTGACACCAACGATGCTGCTGGCAACCGCATGAAGCCAAACAACTTCCGATAATGATACCATAGGAAGCCGTTTCGTAAGTAATTGCTTACGAGACGGCTTCTTTTTTATATTACCTTTATCGTCCAAAATTTGATTTTAACACCTTGAAAGTTTTTCTTTTTACGGAACCAACCATATGGAAATGGGAGACATGAGCAATGCCCTCCATTACATCCACCTCTGCATGCAGACAGCTGAGAAGAACCACATGATGCATTACGTGCCGGAAACGCTGCGCGACATCTACTCTCCCACCGGACAGCTGGTTCGCAAGCAAGCCCACTCTCTCAACGGTCTGCCGTCAGGCGTATACGTTGTGAAGGGCAAGAAGATACTCGTTAAGTAAAGTGATTTTGGTATGATGCAGCAAAGCCTCTCTTGCAATCCAATAGTCATCCTATTGGAAAGCAAGAGGGGCTTTTCCGTTCATTCATATCGTTCGATACACACATTCATATCGTTCGATACACATGCTCATACCGTTCGATGTGAATGTGTGTATCGAACGATATGATATGACAAACGAGGCTGTTTGACATCACATTGCGGCATTGTTTACACAACAGTTATTGACGTGTAAGGTTAATATAGCTTATCAGGACAGATGTTTATGAGGCTTTTACTTAATATGATTTCGATATTTGGCGATTATTTATTAACTTTGAAGCCTAATCATAAACAGTCCTATGAGCATCAAATACGAAATACAATCAATAAAAAATTCTAAAGGTACGGGTAAGGAACAGGAGTTTGTGCGGATTTTTGAGAATCCTCCTCAAACAGACCGACAACTTGAGAGCCACATTCAAGACAACTGCTCACTTACGAAAGGCGATGTGCAAGCCACGCTAATGACTTTGCGTGACAGCATGATAAATGAACTTTCGCATGGCAACCGTTTTCATATTCCAGAAATAGGCTACTTTTCGTTGGCTGTCAATCTTGATATGCCGGAAGACAAGCCTATGGAAAAAGTACGTGGCGATTACATCAGAGTCCGCAACATCAAGTTTCGCCCTGACGCAGAACTGCTCAACGAAGTGAAAAGGAACGCTCGGTTTGAACGTGCCAAGTTCTCGTCCAAGTCAAGCCAATACACCGAAGAGGAGTTGCTGGCAAAGATTAAAGAATACCTTACAGCGAACAACTGCATTACAAGGCGTGACTTGCAACAGAATTTCGGACTGCGCCAAAGTGCAGCACTGAAATGCTTGAAGCATTTCACAGAGATTGGAATCTTGAAGAAAGAAGGCGCAAGAAACTCGCCCGTGTATTTCCTGAACAAATATTGACTTTGAAGAAACAGAGATGATATATGTGCCTTAAGATTAAAATGGTTACCAATAAATTTAGCAAGTAAGATATGGGCAAGTTCAATGAAGCGACAAGAGTTCAAATGCCAGCCATGGTACATTTGACGCGATTAGGGTATTCCTATTTTGGCAAAATAAATGAAGACATGGCTGGCAGTGTTTACGACCCAGACACAAATATCCTTACAGATGTATTCAAGCTGCAGTTTGAACGTTTGAATCCATCTGCAAAGGGCGAATTTGCTCAAACATTACGTGCTATCAGGCAAGAACTGACGAATGAAGACCTCGGCAAGTCTTTCTATAAGCGGCTCACTACCGTTTCACCAGTACGACTGATAGATTTTGAGAATCCTCGAAACAACTCATTCCATTTTACAGCTGAGTTTACCTGTAAAAACGGTCAGGACGAGTTCCGCCCTGACATAACGCTATTTGTCAATGGCTTGCCTCTTTGCTTTGTTGAGGTAAAGAAGCCTAATAATCATGGCGGAATAGTGGCAGAGAGCAAGCGAATGAATCGGGAACGCTTCCCAAACAAAAAATTCCGTCGTTTCATCAACATCACTCAGTTGATGATATTCTCCAATAATATGGAGTATGATACGATGGGAGGCATTGTGCCAATACAGGGTGCCTTCTATTGCACGGCTGCAAGAGAAAATGCTCCGTTCAACTGCTTTCGTGAGGAAAATCCATCCAATCAGCCTGTTGCACCATTTATAAAAGAATATCCTTACGGCAGCATAAAGCAGGATGAAGAAAAACGCATACTGTCTGATTTCAACTGTCAGGTAATCCATCATACGCCTGAATATCAGACAAACTTGGATGTTAATACACCAACCAACCGAATACTTACATCCATGTGTAGCCCCGAACGTTTGCTGTTCCTTATAAAGTATGGCATTGCCTATGTGAAGATGGAAAAGGAAGTGGACGGCAAAATTGAAAGTACCGACCAAAAGCACATCATGCGCTATCAACAGATGTTTGCGTCGCTGGCTATTCGTGACCAACTCAATGACGGTGCCACATCTGGTGTTGTATGGCACACCCAAGGTAGTGGAAAGACTGCTTTGTCCTACTATCTTACATACGTTCTCTCGGATTACTATGCCAAGCACAGCATGGTAGCAAAGTTTTATTTCATTGTCGACAGAATAGATCTGCTGGAACAGGCTACGCAAGAGTTTGAGGCAAGAGGGTTGGTGGTATCTACAGCCAACACACGTGCTGAACTAATGGCACAGTTCCGCAACAACCATGCGCAAGAGGGGCTTAGTGGTCAACCAGAGATTACTGTTGTGAATATCCAGCGCTTTGCTGAAGACAAGGAGAAGGTCAATCTTCCTGCATACGCCACCAACTTGCAGCGCATATTCATCATGGATGAGGCACACCGAGGCTATAAGCCTGGCGGTTGCTTCTTGGCAAACCTTTTCGATGCCGATCCAAAATCCATAAAGATAGCCTTGACGGGCACACCGCTTTTGAAAAGCGATTGTGCTTCGAGCGTTGTGTTCAAACGTTATTTCCATACATACTATTACGACCGCTCCATAGCTGATGGATACACGCTTAAAATCATCCGCGAGGACATTGAGACTTCATACAAGGAGCGCTTGTCGGAAGTATACGACAAACTTGAAATGCTTGTGCAAAAGAAAGACATCAAGCGTTCGCAAATCATAGAGCATGAGAGCTATATAAGCGAGTTGGCGCATTATATATCCGACGACCTACACCAGTTTCGCAAGATTCAAGGCGATGACACCTTGGGGGGCATGGTCATCTGCGAGACGAGCGAGCAGGCACGCAAACTATATGAAGCCTTTCTGCACACGCCTGATGGCGGACAGTCGCAGCCCATACAAATCAAGATGGGCGACCAAATATGGATGGCTGCCGAGGCTGTGCCTGTGTATGAAACGAAAAAAAAACCTTTGAGAGTTGGATTGATTCTTCACGACAGCGATGATAAGGAGACACGCAAGCAAATCATAAAGGACTTCAAGAAGAACATGACCATCGACTTGCTCATCGTCTTCAATATGCTCCTTACAGGATTTGACGCCCCACGACTGAAACGCCTGTATTTCGGCAGAAAGCTAAAGGACCACAACCTGCTGCAAGCTCTCACCCGTGTGAATCGTCCTTACAAAGACAACAGGTATGGCTATGTCATAGACTTTGCCAATATCAAGCGTAACTTTGAGGAAACCAATGAGGCTTATCTTAAAGAGTTGAATCGTTTCAACAACCCTGATGAGGTGGACGGCAACCATACAACAGACACCTTCTCGCAAGTGATAGAAGACCCTGACGAACTGATTCGACAGATGCGCGATGTCAGACAGACGCTATTCGACTACACCACAAACAACGTGGAAGAATTCTCTTCTGAGATTTCGTCCATTGAGGACAAACAGGTATTGCTTGACTTGAAGAAAACGCTCATATCTGCCAAAGACTGTGCCAACATTGTGCGTACATTTGGCGATAACGACTTGAAAGATGCTTTCGGCAAGTTGGAGATAACCAAACTTCCGGACATGCTCAAAGAGGTGCAACACCATATCGACATCATCAATCAGAAGGAAGCATTTGCCGTGTCCGACGAGACCAAGCAACTTGTCAATGAGGCTATGCAAGACATACGTTTCAACTTCTCGAAGATTGGAGAGGAAGAGATGAAGATGATAGCCGGAGGGCGTGAGTTGCAAGACAAGTGGTCGGTAGCCATACGCAAGTTTACGGAAAATACTGACCCTGACGATCCAGAATACATCACCCTGCGAGATGCCTTCATGCAGCGGTTCAAGGAGCACGGATTTGTGGTCGACAGCATAGCAAAGTTTAATCAGGAAAGTAAGGAACTTGATGAAATCATTGAACGGCTTGTGAAGTTGCAGGAGAGCAACAACCGCTTGCTGAAAAAATATAATGGCGACACCAAGTTTGCCAACGTGCATAAACGCATACGCGAGGAGAACAAGCGTCGTTTTGCAGAACACAAAGCCGCCATATTCAGCTATTATGACGACAACATAGTGGCGATACTCACCGACATAAAATCGGAGATAGACCAAAAGGTGTACGACCGTAACGACATTCTGAAGAAAGACGAGTATTTTGAAATGACTGTCATGACGGAAATAGCACAGGCTCTCTACAACTATCCCACCATTGAGCCACAGATGGAGGACTTCTCGTTCATTCAGACGCGCATAGCCCGACAGTACATCAACCAATACAACGCAACATATCCAAGAAATTAAATTAAAATATGACAATAAGAGAAAAGACTGTGGCTCTCATTGATGCCTTGAAAGCTACTTGCAAGACATACGGCATGGGCAACGATGGCAACGAGTACAAGATTATAACACAGGTGTTCTTGTACAAATTCCTTAATGATAAGTTTGGCTATGCCCTTAAGACATCCAAGAGTCCATACGCAGCAAAAATACGCACAGCAGATAAATGGGAAGTTGCTTACAACCAACTTACCGACATGGAGCGCATAATGCTTTGGGCTTCGCTATCGCCTGACCTGCCTCGCCTGAAGCCAGAGCATCTGATAGCCAACCTATGGAATCAGCAGGCAAAAGGCGATTTCGACTTCATCTTCGACAATACGATGAGCGACATTGCCGAGCAGAACCTTGCCATATTCTCCACGCAGACCACACAGAACACCAAGATACCGCTCTTCGAGCCATTAACACAGTATGTTACGGACGTTGCACAGCGTGCGCCTTTTGCCCGTGCCATGGTTGACAAGCTTGCCAACTTCTCGTTTGAGGAGGCATTCGCCGAGCACTACGACTTCTTTGCCAACATTTTTGAATATCTTATTAAAGACTACAACACGGCTGGTGGCGGAAAGTATGCCGAATATTACACGCCCCACGCCATTGCCACAATCATGGCACGCCTGTTGGTAGGCGATGATGCCGACCTTCATAACGTAGAGTGCTACGATCCGTCGGCTGGCACAGGCACATTGCTCATGTCACTGTCTCATCAAATAGGCGAAGACCGTTGCACCATCTTCGCACAGGACATCTCCCAACGAAGCAACAAGATGCTCAAACTCAACTTGCTGCTCAACGGACTGGTGTCTTCGCTCGACCATGCCATTCAAGGCGATACGCTTGTCTCACCCTATCACAAGAGCGACGACGGACAGAGTCTCCGCCAGTTTGATTATGTGGTGAGCAACCCACCCTTCAAGATGGACTTCAGCGACACTCGTGAAAAGATTGCCGCTTTCCCTGCACGCTTTTGGGCTGGTGTGCCCAAGGTTCCTGCCAAGAAGAAGGAAAGCATGGCCATATACACTTGCTTCATCCAGCATGTCATCAATTCTTTGAAAAAAGATTCGGGCAAGGGTGCTATCGTCATACCGACAGGTTTCATCACCGCCAAGAGTGGCATAGAGAACAAAATTCTAAAGCATATCGTTGACAACCGTATAGTGTATGGCTGTGTGTCGATGCCAAGCAATGTGTTTGCCAACACTGGTACGAATGTGTCTGTGTTGTTCTTCGATGCGTCCAAAAGTGCCGACAAGGTGGTGCTTATTGACGCAAGCAAACTTGGTGAGGAGTATAAGGACAGCAACGGCCTAAAGAAAGTGCGTCTGCGCGATGAGGAAATAGAGAAGATTATTACAACCTTCCAAAACAAGGAGGCTGTGGATGATTTCTCTGTTGCCGTCAGCTACGATGAAATCAAAGAGAAGGGTTATAGCCTCTCGGCAGGACAGTATTTCGACATAAAGATTGACTATGTGGATATAACGGAAGAGGAGTTCAACAGACGGATGAGTGAATATGAAGCCACACTGACACAACAATTTGAAGAGAGTCACCGTTTGGAGAAGGAGATACTTACCCAATTGCGTAGTATATCGTTTAATAATATCGATAAGGAATAGCACTATGAACGAAATAATCAAGGGAAACAACTCGTTATTGCCAAATGGTTATGCCCAATGGCGTAAAGATATTGAACACCTAATTGATACTGCCAAACTTCATACGGCTCTTAATGTGAATGTGGGGACTTTGACCTTGTATTGGAACATAGGTAAAAGTATATTACATAAACAGGAGCAGGAAGGTTGGGGCAAACAGGTTATAGAGCAGCTGTCGAAGGATTTAATCTCTCGTTATCCTGATGACCGAGGCTATTCCAAACGCAACCTTGGCTATATGAAGAGTTTTGCCATGCAATATCCAGATTTTCCATTTTTGCAAGTGCCACTTGCAAAATTAAGAGAACTGCCAATTTTGCAAGCGACACTTGCAAAATTAGAGAGTGAAGGTAAGGATTTTGTGCAAGTACCGCTTGCACAAATATCTTGGTATCATCATATTTCATTGCTGCCCAAGGTGAAAGACGAAGCAGAACGTGCCTACTATATAACAGAAACAGCACAGAATGGGT
>ERZ1034680.736-NODE-736-length-14438-cov-51.855385_pt1 | contig 14438 bp, 15 predicted proteins | sample MGYA00520639_ERZ1034680 | MGnify/ENA primary metagenome ERZ1034680 (study PRJEB33766, sample SAMN09781760) | gut metagenome | biome: gut microbiome | host: Homo sapiens | place: Madagascar | study: EMG produced TPA metagenomics assembly of the PRJNA485056 data...
ATATTAGGTAATAACACAAAGCTATCAAAACTCATTTTTTAAGTGAATTTTGATAGCTTTTATTAAAGTGCTAAGCACAAGCTAATTATTATTGATAATTGATGCTTCCACAGCACATATAATTTGTTGTGCAGAAAGATCGTGAGCACATACAGCACAATATGCATTGAAAATGTAATTCCACCATTTTTGCATTATTGGCTTACGCTGTTCCAGGTAGTCACCCCTAAGATAAGCTCTTTCTGTAGCTGAACCTGAAAGGTGAGCTAAGCAATCTTCAGCAACTTCATGAGGAACATTATTATCACGTAACCATGTACGACCTGTAGCACGTAGACCATGATGACATAGCTTGCCGTTAAGAGGTGTGCCATTAAGCCATTTAGAGAGATGTTGCTTGTTTATATGAGTATTACCTCGACCAAAGCACCAAACATACACTGAACGTCTTTTTCTAAGCGTTTTAGCAAAGTTTAATAGTTTTATCATTTCAGGGCAGATAGGAACTCTATGAACTCTGCGTTTCTTCATAATATCCGATGGAAGAATAAGAACATCATCTTTCAACCAAGACCATTTTACAGATGAGCACTCTACAGGACGTAACATTGAGTAAACTGCAAAAATGACATAGCAATGAAACCATAATGGCATTCCTATGAGCAAAACAAACAATTCATTTAATCTATTAGCTGGTATAAAAGGCCTATTTATAGGCTGATGCTGACTAAAAGCTCTACTTAGCTTTCTACAGGGATTATGTTCAAGTAATCCTGCACAAACAGACAACTCTAAGATCTCATTTAATCTCATCAAGGCTCTTTTAAGAGTTGGCAGCTTACCTTCATCTTGAAGATTAAGCAACAGATTAAATACTACAGGCGCTGTTATCTGTTCAAGCTGTAGCTTACCAAGCTTAGGCATCAGATGTAGCTCAATGCGTTGGCATTCCTCAACGTATGACGAGATATGACCTTTTTTCTTAGATTGCCACAGCTTGTAAGCATCACGAAGAGTTAATCCTGTAGCTGGTTTTAACTTTAATTCTTCACGTTTTAAGTGTGCTGCTTGTTTTGCCTGTAATATCGTAAGTTCAGGCCATGTACCTAAAGTAATGTCTCGTACTCGACCACAGTACGAGTATCTCAAGACCCACGACTTGTGCCCAGAGCTTTGAACTCTTAAATACAAACTTTCGCCTAAAGCGATTGTATAGCGCTTTTCTTTACCTTTTAATTTTTCGATTTTTTTATCTGTGATCATAGGAGATCCTTTATATGTCAAAAACAACAACTGCATATGCATATCAGTTCGACAGCAACGGCTACTATCTTAATGAAACCTTAGTACAGAAAATGGGGGATGATTACCTGGTACCACCAGATTCCACCATGTCAGAACCAACCTTTAAGGCAGGCTACTGGGCTAAGTGGAATGGTTCAAAGTGGGTAAATGAAAAGATTCCTACCACCTGCGCTGATGCAATTAAGAAAGGCTTATCCTGCATTTCAAACGGACAGGGCAAACACAACTACGAGGTTAAGACCTTATTAGAATCATTAGTTGCAGCAGACAGTGAAAACTACAGAACCGTAGTCTCTGATAAGTTTGTAATGGCTATCGAGGAGATTCCAGAGCCTACTGAAGAAGAAAAACAGCAGAAAGAAGCTGAAGCGAAAGAAAGAGCTTTTGAAGCCGCAGTTGAAGAACTTATCAAGGAAATGTCAAAAGCCGACCTGATAGGCGATGAAGCCTGGAAGGCAAAATTAAGAGCAGAGTATGAAGCTTTAATCAGTGAAAATGAGGAATAAAAAAATGAGTGAGACTGTATATCCAAAGCCACATAAAATCTATGTTCGTAAAGGCCGTTGCACATACTGTGGCAGTAAGAAAATAAAAACACTATACGGCTACGATTGGTGCGATAAGACCTGTGCTCCTGGTGCTCTTGGTCTTGAAATCTATGAGCGCGAAAATCACTTAGGTCCATATGCTCCAACAGAAACAGAACCTAAAGAAAACGATACTCCTGAAGAGAATTCAGAAGGTACTGATTAAATATCCTTATCAATATAGATAAGATCTTATAAAGGGGGCGACTAAAAAGGTCATTTTTAGCAATTACTAAGAAAATAATTTTTTTTATCTCTAAGTGTTTAAGGTTCACCTCTCTGTTAAAATTGCTACAGAGGGGTGATTTTTTTATTTTCTGTAGAGACACGATCGAGTACATATTCGACACGTTTGCGAAGGAGTTTCTTATGTACACAAGACTTCATGCAGATGAAAATGGTATCGTTGGTAAAGGGGTCAAGTTCGAGAGAATTAGACGTGTTACCGGCTATCTTGTTGGCACCCTAGACCGTTTTAACAACGCAAAACGTGCTGAGGTTCGTGACAGAGTAAAGCACATGCATGCGTAAAAAAATAGCCCCATCTTTAGGGGGCTATTTGTTGTCGTACCAACCTTACAAAAATCATAACAGCAAATCTGCGCCACCTTTTAAGCAATACTCAACAAAGTCACTCCATTGCTGCATTGCTTCACGTCGTTTCTCTAATAGATCACTTCTATCATAAGCTAGCTGTGTTGATGTTCCTACAGTATGAGCCAAACACTTCTCTGCAACATCAAAAGGAATATCATGATCGTGCATCCAGGTACGACCAATTGAACGTATGCCATGAGGCACAAGCTTGTCTTTAAAGCCGTGACGACGTAAAAACAATGAAGCTGAGTTGGTGCTAAAGTGCTGCACTACTTTACCTTGAGTTGCAGGGAATACATACTTACCTACTCGTGGGCGGTTAAGCAGCAAAGTAAGCATTTGCTTTGTAATTGGTACCACATGAGGTAGTTTCATCTTCATGACCTCTGCAGGTACTGTAATTGTGTTATCTTCAAAATTGATCCAAGACCATTCTAAGCTACAGTATTCATTAGGTCTTAACAGAGTGTAAAAGCCTGTAAGCAGTACTTCCCATGTAGCCCTAGCCTTTAATCCGTATACCTGCAGTTCTTTTAACGCTTCAGACAATAAAGACCAGTGAATACTAGGGCGATTTTTAATCGTCGTCTTAATTGGAAATACTGAGTATAGATTCTGAAACTTAGTCTCTTTTGCATATCCAATATTAAAAGCAAAAACATCAATCTCTTTGAGATACATACAAATACGCTTTATAGTTTCGTATTTACCTCTCATATAAAGATCATTTTTTAATGCAGCAACAAAATCCACAGGTGTAAGTTTACAGTAATCAACTTTGCCTAATGTTGGTAGGATATATCTATCAATACGGTTCGATATGTCTTTCCAGTTCTTTACTTTAATTTTCTTTACTTCAAGCCATTGTGAATAAACTTCACTGAATGTATGAGACTCTTCAATAACCACTTTGCCTTTATCTGACAGTAAAGTTTGAGTTTTTAATAACTCCAATTGCTCACGAGCTTCTTTTAACCCTATATTAGGATAAGAGCCAAGTGTTTTACAAATTTTCTTACCAGAGTTTCTAAAATTAGCAATCCATACGGTTTTACCTGTAGGATAAACTCTAAGGCACAAACCGTCTTTATCTTTCATCTGGTATACCTTATCCTTTGGTAAGGCATTCCTAATCATTAGTTGTGTAAGCATTTATGGTGTTCTCTTTGTCTTTATATAATCCTAGGACGTTTTAGCCGTAATTGCTTTGTTATAGAAAAAAGTGTCCTAGAACTGTCCTAGTTTAGTGCTTTTATATGTTATAGACAAGTGCACCCCAAGTAATAGACAAATAACACTAATGTATATATAACATATTGAAATACAAGAAAAATATAAAAAAATAAGTGATTGATTTTAGGCATAAAAAAAGCACCTTATTAGGTGCTCTGGCGGTGAGAACGGGATTCGAACCCGTGATACGCGTTAACGTATACACGCTTTCCAGGCGTGCTCCTTCAGCCACTCGGACATCTCACCAAAATTGACCGTATAATTTTACAGTATTATTAAGATATTGCAACTTTATATTGAGTAAAAATGAAATCTATATCTTAAAAGTACAACACCGGCTCTTACAACATCGCAAGATAGTAATTCTAGAGATTGACCATCGCAAGGCTTTTCACCTTCTTTACCTTCATACTCAAAGATTGATTTCACGCCACTCAATCCATCTATACCAGGGTAGAGCACAAGATAAAGTTCATCGATAAGACCTAGCTTTAAGAAAGATCCGTTTAAGATACCGCCTCCACATAGGAGAACATTCTTTATACCAAAATCAGAGTATAAACTTTTAAGTGCTTTTTTGATGTCATGACCATCTTTTCCTGCAAAGGTAAAAGAGATCTCCTTTTTTCTTAAAAACTCAAGATACTCTTCACTTGCGGTGTCTTCTCCTAAGATAACAAGCAGGGTACTACCCCAGATTTCGTTGTTCTCATAGGCTATAGATCCTTTTGAGTCAAACACTGCTGTCATTTCTGCGTTTTCTCTAATACCTAAAAATGGTTTAGGATCTTTAATCTTAGTGTGAGTGTCTGATTTAAAAGGAATACTGCAATGGTGATGTAAAATTGTTTCTTTTCCTAGAATTGATAATTCAGGATTTAATTTAGCTTTAGTCTCATAATATACATCAGGTTCACCTTCGCCATTGCTGTCATATAAAACAGACCATCTAGATTCGTCTAAACGACCGTCGATAGAACTTTCCATGAGACAAGTTACTTTTTGCTGTGTCATGTCCATAATAAATCCTCAATTCGTATTTATTACATTATAAATCACCTAAGTACTAGATAAAGAATGCCTTAACGTATAATCAAAATTTCTTTCTAATTCAGTCAGTAGACTACAAATTTGACAAATTATTTGTTGACAATATTACATCTCCTTAATATAATGCACTCCGTTCGGTGATTAGCGCAGCCCGGTAGCGCATCTGGTTTGGGACCAGAGGGTCGTAGGTTCGAACCCTACATCACCGACCATCTTAATTTCCTTCCTTATTTTTTCAAATTGATACTTGGAATTTTCAGAGAGAGTCGACTGTTCGATCTTTTAGCATTTCTTCCATTGGTCATGGTCACAAGATTTGACACAACCTCAGGTAAGTATTTTGAAAGAATGTAGATAAAAAGAGCTGTAAAAATAATTACGGAGCATTCACTAGAGCCAACAGATGATCCTGACTCTACAATTTCCTGAGATTTGTTTTTTAGATTTTTTAAGATCAAGCATCCTGAGTTTATAACCAGCAATGTAGTCATCAATTCAAGAGACATTGAGAGAATTGATTTAAAAAAGTTTATGGCAATGTATCTTGTGTAAGAAATAGCACCTAAGCCTAAAACAAAAACACCGCAGATACACAAAATGTGTGCACAGATAAACAGGGTAGTAAATTTGATTACTACTAAAAACATAATGAACATAAACACAAGTACCATGCATCGCAAGATGAAACCTGTTACTGCATTAAATAATCCTGCACTAATGTTCTGATTTAGATTAGATGCAATATTAAAAGTAAGATCTATAAGCTCAGAAGGTCCTGTATTAGAATTGGTGGTAACAGATGTCAGTGAGTCAATTACAGAGTGACCTATGGCAGTGCCATTATCAAGTAAAAAGTAATAGAAGCCAGTTACTAACAACAGTTTTACAAGATCGCCCATAAAACTCTGCATATTACCATCTTTAAAGATACTCTTGATACCTAACATTACAATCGAGATTGGTACTAAGATCCAAAATAATCTGTTAGCAGCTTCCTTAATTGGAGTTGCAGCCTCTGAGATATTGTCAATAAACAAGAGGGTAAGACTATTTAAAACACCGTCAGGTGAAAGGGTAAGATCTTTTACTTCCTGAGCTGGTGCACTTTTACATGTTAAAAGAAGCACTAAAAAAAGTAGGACATGTTTCATATAGTTACTCATAGTTCTTTAAGCTTGTATCAAGATGCGGAGACTCAACAGTTCCTGTGTCAGCGTAGTAAAGTTCGTCAGCTTTCTGCTTTAACTCTTCGTTTTGTTTTTGCATCTGATAGTTATGAGCTGTAATTCTAGCTAGATTTGAGACCTGTCCTGATAACGAACTTAAAGCTGTAACCTGAGTAGAATTAACCTTACTTAAAGTATCAATAGAGCTGTTAAGTCCTTTAGCTTCTTGAGATTCACCACACATTTCATTTAATTTATCAATGCTTTCAATTAGAGCTTTTTGCGTATCTGAAGCACTCTTTTTAGTAAAGTCTGAAATTTCAAGGGATTCTTCATCCATCATTTCGTTTAACTTTTTAAAAGTGCAACTTTTAGAACGTATACACTTTTCCCAAGCATCAGTTCTGATACTGTTTTTAGAGAATTCAGCAGCTGACTCAGTCTTTTTTGCAAAAGCATAACTTGCTTCTAATAGCATCAATGAGTTTTGATTAAGATCCTTTACTTTTGCCCAGGTCTCTTTATGTTGATATTCGTAGTTATCCTGCTCTCTTACATTGTCATGCTTGATATAGTTTTCAAGCTTGTCCGATTTTGTTTTGTTCTCATTAGACCAAGAACGTAATACGGCGAGGGTACTGTTCATTTGCTGAATTAGCTCTTGACCTTGACTGTAGGTCATGGCTTTTTCCTCAGCGTTTACGGTTAAACTTGTGAATATCAGCATGCTAGTTAATAAGAGTCTTAATATCATGAAAAGTCTATCTTTTAAAATGAACATTAGCTATTGCTCCATAAGGTGATTTAAAGAAAATGTCTTGAGTAATGGCAACAGTAAAGGCGTAACCAGGTTCTACAGATAAGGTAGGAGAAAGGTTGATGTTTCTTTCAATGATCTTAGCTAGAGCTTGTGAAACATTTGAACTGCCTTGAGCTTTAAATCCAGCGATAGTACGCTGATGACCTCCAGCTAAATTGTAGGTATCCTCATAATGATCTGCTGTGGTACTTATACTAGACAGTAGTAACGAGTTAGCAATGATCTTAAAGTAGTGGTTGTCTACTTGAGCATCAAAGCCAGCATAGCCGTTAGTTGATTGACCAGGCATAGATCCTAAGTTTATTGACTGTCCATTAGGAAAAATTATTCTGTTAAATCCAATAAAGAGCCTTTCTGTACCAAAGGCTGCACCTGATGCGTATTGACCTACAAGTTTTGAACCTCGAGGTATAAGAAGATATTTAGCTCTAATTGAGTCATGCACATCTCGAGAGATCTGTGCTGTAATTTGTCCTGGCAACTCTGAGTTAATACCATTGAGTAATGTAGCGTGAATAACACTGCCTTGCATCAGCGCAAAAGGAGTCTTAGGATTTTTAACTTCACTTTTTAAAACATAGTTGTTTCTTTTTAACTTATCATAGCTCTCAAGTGTGTTTTCATTAGGCTTATCTTGAGAATTAGAGGCACTAGGACCATCTAAAGAGTTCAATTTTGGTTGTGTAAAAGATGGTGTAGCATTATTACCGTTTTGGTTGTCAATTTTGTCTAATAAAGAGTTGCCTAAACCATGATGTTTTAACTCAAGATTTACTTTGCTAGAGGCCTTTAAAGCCTGTTCGTAGTATTCTGAATTAGTTTTGCTCTTTTTATTTTGCGTAACTTCATCTTCTTTTGGGGCTCCATCGAAATCTTCAAAAGAAACTGTTCTTGTCACAAATTTGTTTTTATCAGGACTGTTATCATCCTCTTTATAAGAACGGTCTGTAAGAGCATGTCTTTCCTGGTATTTTACATAGTCTTTAGCAAAATCTTCATCATCTAAAGTTTTAGCTGATACATCATTTAAAATTTGTTTACGGTTTTTGGAAGCATTGCTGACCATGTCTTTGTGTAAGTTTTCATCTTTAGCTTCAAAAACGCCAAGCTTGTCAGCCTTTGAGATATTAGCCTGTAGTGACTGGACTGACGCACCATTTTGCTTTTCTTTTATTTCGTTTAATTTATCCTGCTCTTTTAAACTAAAAAGTACAGTAAAAAAGATAGTCACAGCGATAAAACCACCAATTAAAAAGAAGATAGGCTTTTTTGTTAAAGGACCTTGTTTTAAGATAGAGTAAGACATCTTTTCACCTATGATTCTAGTCTTACCACATCAGCACTTTGTTTTTCTTCACCATTCTTTGAGATAAGTCTCAGATGGGAGTAGATCCCGTCTACAACAAAAGTATTGTCAAAGTAAGTAAAGTTAATGGTGTTAGTTTTATCCTCTCCGAAGAATAAAAAACTCTCTGAGCTGATTTCTTGTAGCACCGGTAAATAGCTTGAATTTATGGGATTGTTCATCACTATAAAGATTCTTTTTCCATCGTCGTAGACATTTTGCGGAATGATTTTTGAGTCACCATCAACAGAGTAGTTGTAGTTTCGCCTTTGGGTACTGTCATTGTAGGTTGCAGCAACATTAAGCGCTGGTCGTGAGTTTCCTTCATATGAAACATTTTGCACAGAAGAATAGTTCTTAAGACTTGAATTAGTCTCTGAGTAATCATTATGATCCTCATTTGAGTCATAGTTACTTGTGTACTGTAAATATGAATCGTCCCCATAATGCTTTTTTGATGGTAACTTTAAGCTATTAGGGTATGAAAATACTACAGCTGGCATAAAATCAGCTTCAGTTGATTTTAGACGAATGTGATAGGTCCTTCTGTCTGTGGTTATGAGCATTGAGGTTTTAAGACCAGCTTCTAAAGGCTTTACAATTAGGTGTTCTACACTGTCATTTGCTGATCCTGAAATGGCACTTTCAATATTCCATCGAACAGAATCTCCTAATTGAACAGATAAAATGCTCTCTCCTTTTTCAAAGGTAAGATCAGTTAATTCTAATAAAGCGCAGACGACAGTAGGTATTCCTGAGCCGTAAGCAAAGGTAACCAATCCAGCTTTATAGGCAGTACCAGCCACCTGTTTTGCATCTAATAAGTCAAGTTTTGAAAGAGTTTTTAAATCTCTGTCATCTAAGTCAATATTGTCAGCAAAGGCACTGTAACTTGAGAAGAAAAGGCTTGACAAAATAACAGACAATAGAGATAACCTTTCTAATTTAATAAGGACACTCATTTTCATGATGCTACCTCAATGATTTTGTTGACATTAAACTCGTTTACAAACAGACCTAGAGGATTGAGTCTTACCTCCTCAAGATTGTCATAAGCAACATTCAGTCTTTTGTAACTTACAAAAGCTTTGTATCTTTCTGTTAAGGTTTGCTCTTTTTGTTTGGTCATAAGTTTGAAAGTGACCTCAAAAGTGTTGTCTGACAGTGACACTACAGATTCGATTGCGGTGTTTCGTAATGCTGTTGTATAAGACATAACATTTGCTTTGGTGTAAAAGTTATCTATAAATACAGATGCTACGCTGCCTAATGAAGTTTTTGCATAGATCTCATTGATAAATCGCCTTTGCAAAGCTTTATCCTCACTTACAGCGTACAATCTATCAACGTACTCACAGACGAAAGATGCCTTTACTTTTGAATTTAAACTGTCCTGATTAGGATTTTCTAAAAAAAGCACTGAGCCTTGCTTATCTACAGTCACTACATAAGGTCGAAACTGAGTTTTACCACTTAAATCAATGCAGTAGGCAAGTGAGATAAAGCCTAAAGCCATTCCTAATAGCCCCATAAAGGCAGGTACTAGTTCTGTACGCAGTGCTTTTATTGCAAGATCTGTAAATTTCATGCCGGTGGCAATTTTTGCCTGCTTCTTATTTTTCTTTTCCTTATAAATGGTAGGCAAATTCTTCTTGATATCGTTCATACATTTCATCCACATAAGCTTTGTCGTTTTCTGAGAGAGATAAAAGTTTCAGTTCAGTATCAGAGAGTGCTAAAGAAAAAGGCATAAAGTTAATGTCTTTATGTAAAAACAAAGTATGCTTTGGTTTTGCCTTACAGATAGCATCAATTTGACTGTCGCACAGCGAGAGTTTTTTATAGAATCCTTTTAAAGTTTCAGTGTTGGCATCTTTATTAGGTAGAAAAATTCTGGTTTTAATGCAGTCTAAAAAATCACCTATGTTAGAAGCCTTAGACAGATCGTTAATTGATTGTGTGGCTAATACAATTGCGACATTGTGTTTTCTAAAGGTTTTAATCCAGGTGATAAGTTGCTTTGAGAACTCTTCATTAGCAAGCATCATCCAGGCCTCATCAATGATAATGGCGCCACACGTACCATTAATAACGCTCTGATTGATGAGTTTAAAAATGCACTGCAACGTTGGGTATAAAAAGTCATCACCCTTTTCAAAAAACTGTCCGCATTCGAAAACAGTAAGATCAGATTCAAAAGAAGGATCATAGTCTCCATCTAAAATTGAGTTTTCAATGACACTGTTAGTAAAAGCAGATAAGGCTGTTTTGAGCTCTTTTCTAGGAAGCAGTGTGCACATCGTACTTAAAGTTCGTTCGTGTTTATCAAAGTCTGCTAAAAGATTAAGAGCATCACGAAGATCATCCTTTAATTTAAGATCGGTCTCATAGCCCTGCGAGATAAAAAGTTTTTCTAAAAACTCTAAGGCACTAGCCTTATCATTAGGAGTATCAATTTTAGCTAAAGGGCAAAAGCGGATGCCTTTACCATTTTCTAATTTTATATGGTTACCATTTAAAGCTTTTGTCAGTCCGTAAAAAGAGTTGCCTTTGTCAAAGACAAAGATCTTCATCTGGTCATATTTTAAAAATGAAGGAATAAGACTTCCCAAGAACACAGATTTACCGCTACCTGGAGGACCTACTACCAGAGCATTGGCAAGATCAGTGTCATGCAGGTTTAAGTGAGCATATAAACCTTCTAAAGTTCTTACAGTCATTAAAGAAGGTTTATTCTTACCATATCTGAAATTAGGAGAAACACTCTGTCCTGTATAGACCTGATTTAATGGTAAGAGATCGGTGAGCACTGTATTAGGCAGCAGAGCGCGCCTAACATTTTCAAGGCTATGTCCTGGTAATGAGCCTAAGTAAGCTTCAGTTGCGTTTACAGTTTCAATTCTTGCGCCAAAGCCAGATGCTTCAATACTTTGCACACACTTTAAGGCCTGCTTTTCTAAAATCTTAGGATCGGTGCCTGAAAAGATGATATTGGCACAGTATGAGCCAAAGCTTAAAGAATTTTGGACCAGGTTCTTTTTAGCATCACTAATATCATTTAACTGTTCTACAGCGTCCTGATTTTCGTTGTCTGATTTAGAGTTTAAAAACTGCTCAATAAAGCCGTGTTTTTTCTGCGCCCATAAACGACGGTTCTTTTCTAAAAGTACCTGCGAGGTAAAACTGTCATAGCTTATAAAACGTGTCGAAAATCGATAATCAAAGTCTAGAGCACAGAGTCTGTAAAGAATATTAAAATCAGATTCTATAGGCAGTCCTTCGATTGCAACTACGACAATATATCTGTCTGATAACTTTGGAGATGAGCCTGAGGTAAAGTCATCTGATGACAATAAAGAGTCAAGATAGTAATCAGATTTTGGAATGTGTAAAGATAGCTTTTTACCGCTAATACAATACTTTAAAAAGTTAACTGTTTCATGAGATCTGAGCTTTGAGTAATTGCTATTATCAAGAGCATTTTCTTTTGCAGCTAACTTTTTATTATCTAAAAAAGTGCATTCTTCAAGCTTTAATGTGTTCTCAAGAGAGTTTTTAATCGCCTCAACGCTTTTTGAAAAATCTATAATGACACTGTTAATCTTGTCATCAGCAATAGTTACACTGTCTTTAGATAAATCATCTTCATCAAAGATGCTAGCGATATTACGCAGACTACCTAATGAGTGAGATAAAGATGTTATGGTAAGGTAACAGTCTTGTGTGTAGGTATCATTGGTCTTAAAAAACTCTTTTCTTTTTAAATAGAGTTTTTTAGCCTTATCGTTGCCTTTATATTCACAATCTTCAATATCATTTACTTTCTGTCTTATAAAGTCGACATTTAAGATGAAATTACCACCTAACTTTCTGATGGCATTGGCAGTTAATTCCTGAGTGCGACAAATAAGTGCACTGTCAGCATAACTTAAATCATTAGCTTTTACTCTAAAGGTCTTAAGAAGACCTCCATTCTTTAAAATGATGGTGTTCTGAGGACCTAAAAGAGCGTAATCTAAAAGATCTGTAAAACCAGGATGGTTTGAGGCGCACTTGTACTGCTTCCACAGCCTTTTAGCTAGCATAATCAAAATGAGTATGCTCAAAAGCGCAAGTGACAGTGATAAAGATGAAAAAAGAGCTTTTATCATAATAAGTTAGATAGTTTTCTAATTTTGCTGTAGTAATTATTTAGAATGTTCTTAAAAGGCTGATTGAGTAGCCATTTTTACTGTTATTTATTTTTTCTTACACTCTGTCTTGAGTAATAAGTTTTTTGTGCCAAATAATAAGGCTTATAACGAATGTTCTTTAAGTAAACTTTTCTTAAATACAAATCGTCTTTTGCCATTTTTAAGAGGCACAAATACAGCACTATAAAAACAAGTAAAAGCACTACGGTTGCAACTAAGGAAAAACTAAAAATGCTGCCTACAATGGTTATAAATACAAGCAGCATACACAGTTCTCTGTCACAGCCTAAAAAACTCTGTTTACGCAATACAGATTGATAAATAGGATGTTTTACTCCAGACACGCTTTCTCCTTTAATCTTTGACTATGCATACCTGTAAGCAATTTACCTGCAACCTATTTAGCAAGCTTCTATAAGTGCTTCGTTTTTATGAAAAGAAAAACTAAAATTACTTTCAAGCGTGTTGATGTTTACATCGTTAAAGGTGTCCATGATATGTGAGGTTCTATTGACTTTAGGACTGTCAATTAAAGTTGATGAAGGAGACGAGGTGTCATGAACAAAAGCTTGAAGCTTTGAATTTAGATTTTGCTCATTAAAATGAGTTATTCTGTCTGACAGAGGTTTTTCTTGAGATTTAATTTCTTTATCATTTAAAGCTATTTCATTAGAGACTGGAGCTATCTCTACAGTGGCACCGTTAAATAAAGATGACATTAAGGTGTTTGCTCCTACAAGCAGTGTCATTACCATCACAAGATAAACAATACTGCGCATAAAACGACCCATTTCACCACCTGTAAAAATCAAGGTGGCGCCACAGGACACAATACCAATTAAGGATACAGAAAATGCCACAGGACCAGTTAAAGACTTCTGTATGGTCTTAAGCCAGGTCTCATAAGGTAATACGCTGCTGCCAGATGCTGTATCTGCTGCAAGAGCATCTTTAAAGACTGAAGTTAAGACAATCAAAGCTACAAGTTTTAATAAAGTGTTTTTCATTTATTTTCTCCTAGGAATTTATAAGTGAATTTGCCTTGTTCTAAACCAGTGACAAGGGCGATACTGGATACGTGTCTTAAAGGTTCTCTTTTTAAAATAATGATGGCATTGACAGCTAGAGCTATCATGCTGTCAATATTGTCAGGAGCGGACGGGTTACGGCTTATAAGCAGTTTTAATCTTTCAAGACACTGCAAAACAGAACCAGCATGAATTGAGGCAAGACCTCCTGAATGACCGGTAGATAGTGCATCTATAAGATCAAGGGCTTCTTCAGCTCTTACCTCACCTACTACAATTCTGTCTGGACTTAGCCTTAAGGTTGCTTTAACTAAGGTACTAATAGAAGTATTAGGACCTGATACTAAATTTACCGCATTGTCATTTTCGATTTTAAGTTCAGGAGTGTCTTCAATGCAGACTATTCTTGAGAAAGGTTCAAATAAAGCAATCCTCTTTAACATCGAATTGATAAAACTGGTTTTGCCACATCCTGTCTGACCACAAACTAAGATGTTTTTTCTCTCTTTTATCAGAGAATCTAATATGGTTAACTGTTCTTTGGAGATAAAGTTTTGTGATACTAAATGCTCAAAGTTCAAAGAGAGCGCGTGTAATGATCTTAGGCAAAAGCATGGATACTTACACAATGGTGGTAGCAAAGCTGAGAATCTAGCATTGATGCAAGAAATTTCAGTTTCGACGATAGGGCAGTTAACGTTAATATCAATTTTGCTCATAGAGGCAACAGTTCTGATTAGGATCTGTGCCTTTGAAGGAGATATGTCACAATATTTGATATTCTCCCCATCTGAATAGCGCACATAGAGCGCGCTGTCTGGATTAAGCATGATTTCGTCGACAGCACCTTCAATTAATGAGCCTACTAATTCATCAGATAACAGTTCTGACAAAGTCATCACGGTTCTGTCAAAATCTAAAAGCTCGTTTTTAGAGGTACTGCTCATATGAAAAGTCTTTTCCTAAGTAAAATACTCTGCTTTCATGAATTAAAAATTCAACTACTCACCATGGCGCAAGATTATCCATGAAGATTTTTTTAGACGAGTTTTTTACTGATACAAACTGTAAGTAAAATTGTCTATTTATTTGAAATTAAATAAAAATAATAATT
>ERZ1034680.737-NODE-737-length-14420-cov-32.767699_pt1 | contig 14420 bp, 15 predicted proteins | sample MGYA00520639_ERZ1034680 | MGnify/ENA primary metagenome ERZ1034680 (study PRJEB33766, sample SAMN09781760) | gut metagenome | biome: gut microbiome | host: Homo sapiens | place: Madagascar | study: EMG produced TPA metagenomics assembly of the PRJNA485056 data...
GAGCACTTCCAAGGCGAATCTTCCTGACATTGAGGGTACGAGAGAGGAGACTCAAAATGTGGAATCTGAAGGAAAGACAACTTCTTCTGATGATTCCAGGAATGCGAAGAAACGCAGCATCTGGTCGTTCCGCCATTTGAAATATGGTGTGATTACTATCTTCTTCTATGTGGGAACCGAGGTGGGTATCGGCAACAATATGAATCTTCATGCTATGGATTTGATGGGACATGGTTACGATCTTTCTCCAGCCCTTCTTGCCACACTCTATTGGGGAGGATTCATGATTGGTAGAATGGTTTCTGCCGGTTTGAAGAACGTGGCACCTCGCCCTATGCTCATCGCTGTTAGCGTGGCGGCAATCGTATTGATGACTATTTCCATGCTTACCGAAAATCTCTGGCTGATGGCTGCTGTGGGATTATTTCATAGTGTGATGTGGAGTTGCATCTTTACTTTGGCGGTGGATGGCTTGAAGGAGTATACTTCCAAGGCTTCGGGAGTGTTTATGATGGGAGTTTTCGGTGGTGCCGTCTTTCCTGTGCTTCAGGGATTGCTTGCCGATTATATCGGTTCATGGCAGTTCACCTGGCTCGTTCCTCTCTTCTGCGAGTTCGTCATCCTTTGGTACGGACTTGTGGGTTACAAGAAGCAGGAGGCATAAAGTTTAGAATCAATAAAACTCGGAATGTTTCATACTCGGAATATTCCGAGTTTTTATTATTAGAAATTATTCTGCAATCTGATGAATCACATAGGTCACCACGCCCCAAACCATGAAGCGGTTGGTTTCATCCACCCGGATAGGAGAGAAATCACTGTTCCATGGGATGAGCCAGCCACAGTAAACAGCTTGGCGAAATGCAGCAGAAGCACCAATCGGAGGTTGCGAATTTGGAGAGCAAGCACTCCACGGAGGTAACGATGCTCAACGACATCATCCGCAAAGCCAAGCGTTGGTTCCCGATGTTGGAGGCACGCTTGCAAATTAAAAGACAAATGATAAAATATTAGAGAAAGTGAGTTTGCAACTCATAATCATATTACTTTCATGCTGCATAACTTAAAAAAGAGACGGAAAAATTCCGTCTCTTTTAATTATTTGATACGCCCTTCTTTTCTGAGAAGATTGATAAATTTATTCCAACCTTCAGAACGCTTATCTGCATTTTGTTTTGTCTTTTCTAAATTCCAATAATTCGGATAATTATCGTTGAGATAGTATTTGCCATCCTTGTCACAGAATAAGACCAAATCATCATATGCACGATTCACAACAGGATTGATATTAGCTGCTATAATGAACAGTGTTTCAGATGAACTTTTTACACTTATTGATGCATAGATTGGGATAGATTTTATTTTATCATATTCCTTAAATTTGATTTCTCGTGTTTTAGGATTGAACCATGCAATATCTAAATCAGTAAAGGCTATAGAATCCTTATGTTGCACAACATTACCTGTGCTTACTTGACATACACCAAATAGTTGTGGTGATGTTTCCGTAAGAAAAGTATCTGTATTAGAGTTGCATGAACTAAATACAACAAATACTGTCAATAATATGATACCCAATAATTTCTTCATTGTTTTATCCTATATGAGTTTATCTATTAATTTCTTTTCGCCACAAATATAATGCAAAAATGTGAATAAATAAAAGATTTGCAAATATTTATTGTTATTTTTAACATTCTTTATAAAAATCTTGGCATGTAAATTCATTCTTTTTTGTATTTTTGCAGCCAAGAAGAGTTGTTTGACAGCAACTGTACGCAGATTGCAGAAATTAGGAATGTTGCTAAATCATTACCTCCATTGAGCTGAAACCGTTATAAATCGCTCATTTTAAGCTATTCGGCTGATTTTAGCGTGTTTTACAAAAAAAACGGCTGTACCCAATTGCTAGAGCACAGCCGTCAGTCTTTATCGTATGATTATGGGGCTATTACAAACCTAAATCGCCACCTGGGTTGTTGTCTTCACCTCCGCCTGGGTTGTTGTCTGGGTCTTCTACATCGCCTTTATCGCCAGAGGTAACGTTCTTGATAACCTTGCCGTTGCGGTCGTAGCAGGTTATCTGGATGGCAGTGTCCATCAGTTCCTGTTTGATTTCCACGTTAGGCGTGAAGATGACACGTCTGGCAGTGATGAGTCCGCTTGCCACCTCGTTCACGGTTTCCACGCTCTTGGCTCTTACGCCAAATCTCATGGTGCCCAGTCCTGGAATAGCCACGGAGTGACCTTCGGTGGTCCAAGCCTTGATTACCTCGCCTGCGGCATCCCAACATGCCTGCATCACGCCTCGGCTCACTCCGCTGCGCAGAGCAGCCTCTTTGATAACCTTGCTCTCAGAGAGCTTGTTGTAAAGCTCGGTGCCGAGCACGTAACGATACTTACCTTTCAACTCACCCACCTGGATGAGGGTTTCCTTTGCTTTCAGATTAATTGCCATAATACTTTAAATAATTTATAATTAATAATTTAGAGAATTGATAATCGTAATTTCCAAGTTAAATAGAGACTTGGTTGTCAATATCTTTCCCTTCGTAATTTTACCTTTTTACCATTTATCTAATGGTGATGGTAGGCACGAAGTGAGTGGAATCGGCTCGGGTGGAGATATTGTTCTCCTGTTGCTGTCGTTGGTTCTTTCCTATTACCAGTCCTGCGGTGCACGAGCTGGTGAGGTAGGTGACGATGGCAGAGCACACGGCCACGATGAGATACTTGATGAATGCTTTCATGTTTGGGTTCATACGTTTCTCTTGCCCCCTTTTAACTTCCCGTCCTCTTATAAAAAAGGACAAGAAGGACTCGTATCGGGACATGGAGTCTAGGTTATAACTTGATGCATCTGAGACTTTCTCTTTCTTGTCTGAGACTTTCTCCAGATGCTCTTTTTCATTTTCCCAACTGGAGAAATATTTTTCTCCAACTAGGAAAGTGATTTTCCAGCGCTTTCTGAATCACGATGCAAAGATACAAAAACAGCCGCCAGCGGTTATGCGTTGGCGGCTGATGCCGTGAGATGGCGGCACATTTTTCAGAATATTTTTTCGTAAATTTCTGAAACGGTATTATCCCGGTTCGCCCAGATACTCCACGATGGCCTTCACCTGTTTAGGCGAGAAAGCCTTGCTGGTCTTCTTGTAGCCTATCTTCTGGAGTTCATCCCACAGAGGGGTACAAAGTCGAATCCAAGCCATCAGATGGTTGACGGCAGTGCGTGGCATGCTCTCGGGAAAGTACATCAGGGCAAGTTCCTTCTTGGTGTACGTGTGAATGATAAATTCTTCCATATTTATTTTGCTTTAAAAATTAATAACTGACTCAAGTTTCGTATGTGGTTCAAGAACGGGCTGAAGGCCCAAAAGCTCCTAGCCCAGGGCATCGTCCTGGGTATAAAGGCAATCAGCAAGGCACCCTGTAAGGGCAGCAGCTCCTAGCCCAGGGCACGCCCTGGGTATAATGGCAATCAGCAAGGCGCCCTGAAAGGGCAGCAGCTCTTAGCCCAGGGCATCGCCCTGGGTAATTACGGACGCAAACCTGTCGCCCTGTAAGGGCAAAAGCTTTGTATATTGTCTGGTACATAAAAGCTTTTCAGATAATAGTCGCTGAAATCCTTGCATCCAGGGGGCAACTGGTGATGCACCAGCGAGGGTAGAATCTCCTTCAACTGCATGTAGAGATGTTCGCCCGGCGCATCCTTGTCGGGATACATGTGCCATTCTATCTTGAGCTTTTCTCCCATTTCTGCCAACCATTGCTTGTCGGATGATTTCAAGAGCGTGGCAGACGGAATGGCTATCGCCTTGTGTCCGGCAGAGAGCATCGCCCAGCAGTCGCTGCACCCCTCGGTGATGTAGAGAGGTTCACCAGGCGAAAGCTGTCTTGTGACGGGCAGATTATAGATGCCGCATTGCGAACCGTAGGGGAATCGGAAGCGGGGAATGCTCTTTCCCGAAGCTTCTTTATCTGGATTCGCCTTGCCTAAATCGCTCTTTCCCGAAGCTTCTTTGTTAAGATTCGCCTTGCCGAGATTTCTGTTTTGGATGCCGATGAGTTTTCCGTCCACGTCATAGTACGGAGTCTGTAGCCAACTGATGCCCTCCTTATCCGTCCATGATGTCAGTCGGCACCAGTTTACCACTCTCGCATCAATCCGTCTCTCCTCGAAGAGGAATCTACGTGCCGCCTCGTTGAGCCAAGGATGCTCGAAGAATCGGGCGTACTTGCTGGCATCAAAAGAGGGTGCTTTCGAGGAGGGTGCTTTCTCCGGAGAATATTTCTCCTTTCCATCTGCTATATAAACTTGATGCGCATCTGCCAGCCAACGGCAAGCCGAGAGAAAATCCTTGCCTGTATATTTCATCACAAGGTCGATGGTGCCGATGCTGTGGTCCATACATACGTAGCAGCGGCAATAGTTCTTCCTCGTGTTGAACGAGAAACTGGCGTGATGATCGTCGTGGAAAGGGCAGAGGCACTTGTGCTTCGACACCTGCATTCCCAGTCGCTCTGCGACCTCCTCTATTGGAAGGTCGCGGAGCTTTTGAATTTCATATTTTTCCATACAAAAGTCTTTTTTTACTTTTTTCAAACAAAAGTCTTTTTTCAAACAAAAGTCTTTTTTACTTTTTCAGATACTCCTGCGTCTTGGTGTAAAGTCCTGTCTGGGCGCAGTAGGTGATAAACTCACGGTTCTTCCAAACGTAGAGTTGCTGCTTGGTGCCCTCCTTGCTCTTGCCAAGGCTTAGGCGCAATGCCTCCAGCTGTTGCTCGTTGAAGGAATTATCCAGACTGTCGAGCATATTCTTCGGTCCGCTCTTCAGGCGCTCCTCATCAGAGATTTCGCCGCCCTTAAACATATCGCCAAATACTTTTACCTTCGACCACAGGTCGTAGTAGCAAAACCACACCACGAAATCGCCTATGCTCTTCGACCACTGCTGGTCGTTCAGAATCCAAAGCACCGCCCCCTTCTTCCAAGCCGAAAAGATGCTGCGGTGGGAGAGCTCCCAAAGCATGTCATCATCGGCTAGGTCGGCAAGCTTCGCCATCTCCTCTGCCAACTGGTCTGCCACCTTGTTGAGCTGCTTCACCGTGAAGCTGCCCCGGCAGTTGTCCAGTCTGAGCAGGTAACTGTCTAGCTGCTCCATGAAATCCTGATTGTATTGACCCTGTCTTGGAATCCTGCCGCAGCGTGCGCCACGAGCCTTGTAGGCAAATGGGATGCGCCCGAAGAAACCATTGGTGAGGTCTTTCTTATAAAAAAGTCGGGCGGCATCGGGGGTAGAGGTAAAGGTGAGGTTCACCCGCAGCGTAGGGTTACCCGTCACGCCATCAGCCGTGGCACGCAGGGCACCAGCTCGCTGACAGTCGTAGATGTTTCTCACCATCTGGCTCACCTGCTTATGCCCGCCGCACATCTTGTCAGCCATCTCCACCTCAGGCAGGTTGAGGTATTGGGTGCGCTGCCCCAGCTTTTCCAGTGCCATGGCGTTTTGGATGAAGGCAGGGTTGGTAACGTCGGCAGGTGGAAACCAGAAGCTCACGTCCGGACGCTCAGGCTTCTCCTTGTTGGCACCCTTGGTCTTCATCTGTCGCTGCCAGTCTACGAGTTTCTTGAACTCAATTTCATCATGTTTGCGAAAAGGTCGCATGATAGCCTCTACAAGATGGCTCAATTGCGCCTTTCCGATGCCCGAAGGACCTATCAAATGCCCCATTTGGCCGCACATTTCATAAAATTTGTTGTCGCAATACATGAATCTTACGTCCGTGAGATGGGCTGCCAAGGCAGGAATTGCCATCGGAATGAGCACTTCTCGCATGTCTTTTGAGGCTTGTGAGAGGGCAAGTTTCACAAATTCTGTGCCTTTGCCCGGTTTCGGCATCGCAGGAGCGGTGCTGCTAAAAATATTGTAAATCATTGCTTTATAGAGAATTAAGTTAAACTTCTTGCTTGCGTGCTGTGGGCAAACCTATCAATCTCTCAATCTATCAGTTGTTTTTTAAAGGGGTGCATCTCCTTTTATTATATTATATAACTAATTAATAATCAATAAGTTATAAGTGTCAAGAAAGAGGGTTTTCACGAAACTGATATCCTTTTTCTAACTGATAGACTGATAGACTGATAGATTTTGCTCAGTGCGAATCGGCTTTTGTATCGCCTTTCATATCGCGTTTCATATCATCTCTTCATCTGATAGTCCACGATGGCGTCTTTGGCGATACCAGCTTCCTTGTAGATAGCCTCGGCGATGTTTTCGCCCTCGTCGCTATACACTTTGAGTGTGAGCTGTATAGCCCCGTCTTTGGTCTTGCTCACTCTGCCGTGCGCCAGCTTCTTGATGAGCTGCGACTGCGGCTTCATCTTGGGCTTGGCCACGAAGTCGAAGGTGCCGTCGGTCATCTGCTGAGCGATGCCATGGCATCGGAATCGTGGCAACAGGCCTGCCACAGGCTCATCGGGCGAGAAGAGGAAGTTTCTGCCACCGTCGTAAGAAGCCATGCCAGAGAGCAGTGTGTGCTGCTGGGCGGTTAAGAACTCGGAGTGCTGCTGGGCAGCGGTTAAGAACTCGGTGTGCTTCACACCATCCATCTTAAAATCATTATTATACATAATCTTAACGTTTTACGAGTAGAAGAGAGCCTTTTCAAGAAAAGAAAGGTGTCGACACTTATTTCCCGGGAACTCTCCCTCTGATAGACTCGTATCAACTCAGATTCAATAATTTGTTTTGTCCTTTCGACGGGTGCAAAGGTAGTAATAGATGGTGGATGGTCAAAAGGTGGTAATAGGTACTTTCAAAAAAATAATTACCACCAAATTACCCGCTCACTTTCAGACAGTTAGCGAAAAAATGGTAATTTGTTGGTAATTTTCTGGGGTAATCTTTATTTAATGTTCATGGTGAGCCAGACTTTTATCAGCTTTGCTTGCTCATTTGAGAGTTTGGTGAATTTGCTCAATTCCTTGTGGCTTTGCGAGGAGTTCCAATTTTCCTTGATCAAGTCTGCAAGTCTTGAGCAGGAAGCTACATCGTGGCCCAGGGTTTTTAAATGACTGTTCAGAAGTCCAGCCACATTGCACACCAGCGTGATGTTGATAGAAGTGTTGTTTGAGCTGCTTTTGGGATGCTTTCGGGAGATTTCCTCTACCAGCTCCTCCTTCTCCAGCAAGTACTTCCAAAGCTCTGCCCATTGGGGCCAGCAAGCCTTGAAAGCCTCCTTTCTGTTCCATTCCTTGGTGGCTTCCAGTATCCCGTAGAGCAGCGCCTCTTGCCGAGCGTCCGTCTTAGCCACCCCAGTGCTTCTGAATCGCTCTATCGGGTCGCCACGGCGGTAGATGGTCTCCTTGCCGGTGGATGGGTCTAACTTGTTGGCCTCTATCTCTTGACAGAATTTCTCGAAGAGGGGCTTGGCTTCTGGGTTGCGGTCTTGTGAGCTCATGATGGCTATCCAGATGTCCTGATATTTCTCAAACACCTCGTCGCCGGCTGCCATCAATCTTGCGAAAGTCAGGGCAGCTATCAGGGGAGGCAATTCCCTTTCCATTCCTATAGTTCTGCCTAGGCAGGCTGTATCTATAAGCAAGTCGGTCACCGCATAGCTCGCATCATCCAGGTCTTCGGCGAATCGGGCGAAGTATCGTTCGGTTTCATCCCAAGACAGGAGGTCAAGGTTGCGGAGTTTATCTGCCACATCGTCATTTGTTGTGTCAGAGGCTTTTTTTTCTCCCATTATTCGTAGGTATTGAGCCTGCTGTCTATAAATTGGCTCTTCTTTTCTGAGGTTCTTGCGCCTTCTGTCGTTTTGTGTCATGCTTTACCGTATGCTTTGTCCATGAATGATTGGGTGGATTGAATTGGGTCGCCATCGAAGAGCCCTATCTCGTGGTTCACATCCTCGATGTTTTTACGTTCCGCATCAGTCATCCGTTGCGTCTTGGCAGTTTTTCCTCCAAGCGTGATAGGGCGGGCGCCTATTGGCGATACCTGGATGCTGTCGGCATTTTCTGCGCAAAGTTTCATGTATTCTCTCTGTTTCTCGTCTTCTTCGTTGAAACTGAGTTTTTCTCCCTCAGACGATTCTTGTATGATAACGAGATTGGAATGAAACATTTCACGATAGATGATATTGGCACGTCTCATAGCTTCGGTTACTTTTGGGTCGTTGATTTGTGGGAACTTTACACACAGTTTATTGAAGCCACGTGGAAACTGCTTTCTGTCGCTCACTAAACTCCAGAAGTGCTTGTCATCGCGGATGGGCACCACTTTCACCAGGAGTCCATAGCGGGCAAAAGCCTTGCTCAGGGCACGGGCAAGTGAATCGGCCACGATATCGGTCTTTTTGAAAACGGAAGATTTCACTTCGATGGCTACACGCTGATAGGTGCCGCGGTTGTCTATGATGATGTGAAGTGACTCGTAGTCGTCTTCTATCACGGCTTTATCCAAAAAGGGTTTCGGACGATGGCTTATGCTTCTACAGCGGGCTAGTTCCAGGATGGCAAATCCATCCTTCGGTGCAGAAGTGTATTTGTGGTAGAGCTTTTTCTTTCTGCTGCTGGTGAAGGTTAGCGTTGGTTTTAAGCTAGCCCAATCAAAGGTAAAGGCTTGCTCAGTTTTTGCGCTAGCCGGAGCAACAGGAAAGAGGCTACGTTCTGCAACCTGCTGATTGGGTTCAGCAACCTGCTGATTTTGTTCGGCAACCTGCTGATTTGGTTCAGCAACCTGCTGATTTGGTTCTGCAACCTGCTGATTTTGTTCTGCAAGGAGCATCTGATAGTCATTTTCTAGCAGATAGTTGAGCAGTTCGCTCTTTTTCTCGAACGCCTGTCTTGGGTTAAAACTCTCCGATAGCTCGGGGAATAGGTTTATGGAGGAGTCTTTCTTCTCTATGACCTCAAACTCGTATCTATATAAAGCGTATTCCATGGCTTTGTTTTTTGTAGTTTATTTTGTTAATTTTTTACTTAAGTTTCGCATGTAAGCCCCATGCGCCCTGAAAGGGCAGAAGCTCCTAGCCCAGGGCATCGCCCTGGGTAATTACGGACACAAACTTGTCGCCCTGTAAGGGCAAAAGCTTTAAAATACTGGGCAATATACAAAGCTTTTGCCCTTACAGGGCGCCTTGCTGATTGCCATTATACCCAGGGCGATGCCCTGGGCTAAGAGCTTTTGGGCCTTCAGCCCGTTCTTGAACCACATGCGAAAGTTCAGTTTTTTATTAATTTGTGTTTAATGCAGTATTGAAATGCCACATTTTAGCCAACAAAAGTAATAAAAAATACCGAAAGTGGTTAATTATTTTACGTTCTTTAACTTAAAACTATTCAGCAATCTGATGAATCACATAGGTCACCACGCCCCAAACCATGAACCGGTTGGTTTCATCTACCCGGATAGGCGAGAAATCACTGTTCCATGGGATGAGCCAGCCAAAGGTTCCGCTTTCGTCCATCTTGAATTGCTTGATGGTGAATTCGCCATCTACGAAAGCTATCACAAAGTTGCCGTTAGAGGGTTCTATCTGCCGGTCAACCACAGCGAGGTCACCGTCAAAAATGCCTGCATCCTTCATGCTGTCGCCCGAAACACGCACGTAGAAAGTTGCCTCACGATGGCGAACCAGAATATCGTTGAGGTCTATTTCTCCCTCCATATAGTCTTGTGCCGGCGAAGGGAAGCCGGCTTTTACGCTTTGTTCAGCCAGCGGAATCGGCATCTTTTCTCCGAATTCCGCAGGGTGAAATGTCAGCTTTATATTATTATCGTTATTCTTATTCATTTTCTTAGTTTATGGAGCCCATTTTTTGAAAGGGGCTAATTTTGCATCTCATTGGGTTTTTACCTTCAGTATTTCGTTGATGTTCGTTGTGAAACGTTTTGACATGTATTCCCGTTTCAAATCGAATTGGCAATCGGTGCCTTGTATGGCTTGCCTTATCGTGCCATAGCCGTTCTTGCGGTTAATGGCATCGATGGCTTCCATCAGAGCCTTTTGCTTGCTTCGGTCGATAGGGTCGAAGAGGTCCTGTTGGCGAGGATGATCGGGCGAGATTTGCCACAGGATAACGCCTGCCTTCTTGAAGTGAAACGACATGTCGGGGCGGTCAGCTCTGCTGTCTGTCATTGGTTTCGGATATTTGGCGCGGAGAATACTGAGTGCAGCGCCCACAATCTCGTCCTGCGCATTGGTGGCGATGGGTAGGGTGAGGGAGTCGTGGATGGTATATTCGGGTACGCTCTCATTGAATCTTGAGGTCCATGCAAATACCGTAATGCCCTGGCATACGCTACCTTGTCTTCTTAATTTCTCAGTACAGCGCACGGCGAAATTGGCCACGGCTTCTTCTACCACATTCTTATCGCTGATGCCCTCATCGGCAAAGCTCCGGCTGGTGCAGATGCTCTTCTTCTGGGGCAATTCCTCGATACTGATGCAGCTCTCGCCATTCAGTTCCTTCCAGGTTCTCACGGTGGTGATGTTGAAATGGCTGCGCACCCAACTCTCTTTCTTATCGGCAAACTGGGCGGCAGTTCGGATTCCCATATAGTCGAGCTTCCGGGCTATCTGCCTACCTATTCCCCATACATCTTCTATCGGGAACAGAGCCAGAGCCTTGTGTCTCCGCTCGTCTGTGTCGATGAGACAACAGCCCTTATATCCCTTGTATTTCTTGGCGAATTTAGAACCGATTTTTGCCAAGGTTTTCGTTTCGGCAATGCCGATGGAGATAGGGATTCCCACGGCTCGTAATACATCAGCCGAAATCCTGGCTCCATATCGGTGGAGGAGAGATTCGTGATCAGAAGATTCATAATCAGGAGAAGTAGAAGTTTTCTTCAGATATTCCCTGAAGAATGACTCTGCCATAGAACTGTCCACTTCGAAGAAACTCTCGTCGATGGAGTATTGGTCGATGAGGGGAGAATAGTGAGATAGCATCGACATCACGCGGTTGGATAGAGAACCATAGAGCGTGTAGTTGCTGGAGAAAATGGCCACGCCTTCAGCCTCCAGTTTTTCCTTTACCTGATAGAACGGGTCGCCCATCTTGTAGCCTAAAGCCTTGGCTTCTTCAGAGCGTGCGATAATGCACCCGTCGTTGTTACTCAAGACAACCACGGGCTTCCCTATCAGGTCGGGGCGAAACACTCGTTCGCACGAACAGTAGAAGTTGTTGCAATCTGCCAGTCCTATCATTTCCTTTAATATTAACAACGATTTCTTGTACAATCTGCAAAATTACGAAAAATAATCCGAAACCTTTTACCTTTTATCCTTGTTTTTTGGTTGTTCCGTATTTTTTTCTTAACTTTGTGCCCATAATTTAGATTAGAATAATCGTAAAATCAGAACGATATGAAAGATATGTTAGCATTGAGTCAAGAGCGATTCTCGGCTCGTAAGTTTACCTCTGAGGCTGTGAGCCAGGAGGATTTGGATTATATCATGCAGTGTGTGCAGCTGGCACCGTCTGCTGTGAACAGACAGCCTTGGCTCTGGCTTATCGTCCGTTCTGCTGAGGCTAAGGAGAAATTGCAGGAATGCTACGATCGTGAGTGGTTTAAGACGGCTCCCATGTATATCGTGGGCATGAAAAACGTGAATGAAAACTGGGTTCGCAGATATGATGAGAAGCCTCATGGAGATATTGATGTAGCCATTGCTACTGAGCATCTTTGTCTGGCAGCCACCGAGCGTGGACTTGGAACCTGCTGGGTATGCAATTATGATACCGAAAAGATGCAACAGCTTTTCCCTCGTGAGGGCTACGAGGCAGTTGTTATTATTCCTATCGGGCATATTGCAGAAGATTGTCCTCATGCCGAGAAGAAACGCAAGGACATGAGCGAGATAGTAGAAGAAATCTAGGATAAAAATGGAAGCAAAATGGAAATGAATGAAGGATCCATCCTGGCATGGAATATCATAGAAAAGACGAGTGCCAACCTCTTCCTGACGGGAAAGGCGGGTACGGGTAAGACAACCTTCCTCAAGCAGTTGAAAGAACTGTCGCCTAAACGAATGGTAGTGCTGGCTCCTACAGGCATCGCTGCCATCAATGCCGGAGGAATGACCATTCATTCGTTCTTCCAGCTTCCATTCTCGCCTTACATTCCGGGTACAACTTTCGGTGGGGGCGAACAGAAACGCTTTCAGTTCAGTAAACTCAAGCGTAATATCATCCGCAGTATTGACTTGCTGGTAATCGATGAAATCAGTATGGTGCGCAGCGATTTGCTCGATGCCATAGACTCCGTATTGCGCCAGTATCGCAAGCGGCATGATTTGCCTTTCGGTGGTGTGCAACTACTGATGATAGGCGATTTGCATCAGTTGGCTCCAGTGGTTGCATCTCAGGAAGAGCAGTTGCTGGGGCAGTATTACGATACGCCATATTTCTTCAGCAGCAATGCCTTGAAACAGGCGGGTTATCTTACTGTAGAACTGAAAAAAGTATATCGACAGCAAGATGAACGTTTTATCTCTCTCTTGAATCAGATACGCGAGAACAAGGCTTCAGATGCTACGCTGCAGGCTTTGAACCAGAGATATATTCCTGACTTTGAACCACCCAAAAACAGCAATTATATCCGTTTGACTACGCATAATGCTCCTGCGCAGCATATCAATGAGCAGCAGCTTGCAGCCTTGTCATCGAAGGCGTATTCATTTACGGCAGAGGTGGAGGATGACTTTCCGGAATCTTCTTATCCTGCTGATTTCAAACTTGTTTTGAAAACGGGAGCGCAGGTGATGTTTATCAAGAATGACCCACAGCATCGCTTCTATAATGGTATGATAGGTGAGGTTACCGGATTCAGATTTGATGAGGAAGGAGAGCGAATTTTGGTTCACAGTAAAGACACCGATGAGGATTTTGAACTGGAGAAGATGGAGTGGACCAATTCGAAATATACGCTTAATGAGGAAACCAAGGAGATAGAGGAAACTGTAGAGGGAAAATTCCGACAGTATCCTTTACGGTTGGCTTGGGCGATAACCATTCACAAGAGCCAGGGACTTACCTTTGAGCATGCCGTCATAGATGCTTCTCGCAGTTTTACCCACGGTCAGACTTACGTGGCGCTGAGCCGATGCAAGAATCTGGAAGGAATGGTGCTCAGTCAGCCGCTTTCCCGTAGTGCCATCATCAGCAGTCAGACGGTGGATTCCTTTAACAGTCACTTGGCTTCGCCTTCTACCGAACAGATCCGATGTCTGGAGCAGCAGTATGTATTGCGTTGCATTGTTGAACTCTTCGAATTCTATAGTCTCAATGCCAGTTACGAGCATCTGCTGCGCTGCCTGGTAGAGTTCTTTATGGGTAAATATCCGCGAGTAGTAGGTGAGTATCAGAAGATGAAAGTGGTGCTGAAAAGTCTGATAGGTGTATCGGATAAGTTCCGTTTGCAGTATACCCGAATGCTTCAGGAGAATCCTGATGTGAGTGATGCCCAGCTGCAAGACCGCATCCACAAGGGAGCCCGGTATTTCTATGATAAGATGGGTGTTCTGAGTGATTTGATCAGGAAGTCGAATCTTGATACAACCAATAAGGTGGCAAGGAAACAATTTGAGGAACGTTTCTCTGTCTTTTCGGAAGATGTGAAATTGAAGAAAAGACTCTTGAAATATGAGCAGACAGCTGAGTTTTCAGTGACTGATTATCTGAAGAAGAAAGCGCAGTTCCTGCTGATGGATTCGGAATCATCTTCGGACAGAAAAACGAAAAAGAATAGGAGAGGCCCTAAAGACAATGGATAAAATGAGCATATTAACATGAATATGAAAAGAATAAGAAAGATATTAATAGGTGGAATCATGATGATTCCTGCCCCTGTCTTTTCGCAAAGTATGATGATGCCCATGGGGCAGAATACAACGGTTCCTGTAGAGCAGACTACCCATTACAAGCGCTATCATGGTGATGGAATCGATGATGTCCTGCGCCTGGTGCCAACGGCATCTGTCTTCGGATTGAAGATGCTGGGCGTGGAGGCTGAGAGTTCCTGGAAGCGAAGGATTGCTGTTTCGGTGCTCTCGTTCGGCGTCAATGCGGCTGTAACCTATTCGCTCAAGAAGTCGATACACAAGATGAGACCCGATGGAACTGATAACGAGTCGTTTCCTTCCGGACATACCTCAGTGGCTTTCTGCGGTGCCACCACATTGATGCACGAATATCGCAAGGTTTCTCCCTGGATTGGTGTGGCGGGCTATGCGGTGGCTACGGGAGTGGCTGTGGATAGAGTGCGCCGCAATCGTCACCATTGGGAAGATGTTGTTGCGGGTGCCGCCATCGGTGTAGCCTCAGCAGAAGCCGGCTATCTGATAGGCGATTGGATTCTGGGAAAGAACAAGAAGAAAGGAAAGGAGAGTGATGGAGAGAA